>Ga0082212_10012879_pt1 | contig 10508 bp, 8 predicted proteins | sample TergutNt197P3_FD_71548 | JGI IMG/M metagenome (GOLD analysis project Ga0082212, IMG submission 71548) | Neocapritermes taracua P3 segment gut microbial communities from Petit-Saut dam, French Guiana - Nt197 P3 | ecosystem: Host-associated > Arthropoda: Insects > Digestive system > Gut ...
TATATCAAACCCCGTAAACGCCATGTTCTTCATGTTCGCGGTGTTTGTCATAGTCATGCTGCTGTCGCTTACCACCATCGCGTCGAAAACGGGGGAGAAAAATCTGCGACAGACACAGTCGTTGGCGCTGCTTGAGGAAAGGGTGAGTAAACTCGAGAGAGAGAAGAACGGAAATGAACAGCGGTAGTATGGGCTATACTCAAAAAATATAGGTGAAACATAGTGGATCTAAATGAGATTTGGGAAAATTGGGCTGATGCCGGTAACTTTTCCGGTGTGTTTTCAGTCAGCGCCGAGCAAGGCATTATTTTTGAAAAGTGCTGCGGTTTCCGAAACCGCTACGAAAACCTCCCCAATATCAGTACTACTGCGTTCGGTATTGCGTCCGGAACAAAAATGTTCACCGGATTAGCTGTCTGCAAGTTAATTGGTGAAAAAAAGCTATCCTTAAAAGACAGACTGTGGGATGTGCTGCCTTATGACCTGGGGAAAATAGACAAGAGGGTTACTGTTTTCCATCTGCTGACTCATACTTCGGGCATCGGCGACTATATAGACGAAGAAGTTGAAAATAGTATGGAACAGCTGCAAAAACTTTATACACTATATCCGGTGTATCTATGGGAGCGGCTTGAATACTATTTGCCAATGATAACGCCGCTTCCGCCCAAGTTTGGACCGGGTACGCGGTACGGTTATTCAAATGCAGGGTTTATTATGTTGGGGTTGGTAATTGAAGCGGTTAGCGGGATTCCATACCAACAGTTCGTTAATGATACTATAATAATTCCTTGTAAACTCGAACACACCGGGTTTTACCGCATGGATCAATTGCCGGAAAACACAGCGTATGGTTATGTGCAGGAAAACGATACTGGTCATTGGCGCACAAATACCTTCTGCATTCCGGTCCTCGGCGGTTCCGACGGCGGGCTGTTCACATGCGCCAAAGACTTGGACAGATTGTGGCGTGCTGTATTTTCTTTTGAAATCCTTTCCGAAGAGATGACACATACGTTTATAAAACCACAGGTTAATAGGCATGGGGAAGGCAATTCCAGTGAATACTACGGTCTCGGGGTATATATGACTAACGCAGGTGACAACTCGATATATTATACCGTTGGCGGGGATTTCGGCGTTGAGTTTTTTTCGGCGTATTTCCCGAAAGCAAAGATGGCTGCGTCTTTATTAGCTAATACAGACATTCGCGCCTCTTTATTACTGAAAGCAATGCTCTCTTCGGCTGATTGAAAGTGCAGATAAAGATGCGCTCAAACGGGAGATTGTTTTCAATCTCCCGTTTATTTTATACTTATACATAGATATACATATTAACTATGTTTTAACATCTGTTTAGTGCAAAAGTTACAAAACAGATGTTCTTTTTTAAAATAGTTGTGTTTTAAATGAGGGGTGGTTATAATAGGTAAATAATGGTAATTAATGGATATAAATGGTAATAATTCCCTAAGAATTCCTGCAAAAACAACCCGAAAGGAGGGGCGTGCGGTTGACCGGAGAACTGATAGGAGAATATTTCCCGAACATCGACTCCAAAGGCCGCATGAGTTTCCCTTCCAGATTCAGGGAAGAGCTGGGTGAGAGGTTGTATATCACCCGCTGGCTTGAGGACAGCCTCGCGGTATTTTCCGACAGTGAATGGACCTCGGTGTGTGAAAAGATAAAGGCGCTGCCGTCAGCGAGCGCGAGAAAGGTGCAACTCTACCTGTTCCCAAACGCCTGCGCCGTCGAGCCGGATAAACAAGGCAGGATATCCATCCCGCAGAATCTGCGAGAACGTGTCGGTCTGACGGGGGATGTCGCCGTCATAGGTATGTCAAATAAAGTGGAAATCTGGGATAAACAACGGTGGACAGAAAAATGTGACGCTGAGATCAGAGCCGAGGTGTTTGACAGTGAGATGCTGGGATTCGAGCTTTGAGTAAGATGGAGTTCGGGCACCTTCCGGTAATGCTTGAGGAATGCGCGAAAGGTTTAAATATTCACCCGGACGGGATATACCTCGACGGAACAGCAGGAAGCGGAGGGCATTCGAAAGCAATAGCGGACAGGTTGACGAACGGAAGATTATACTGTCTGGACAGAGATCCCGACGCGGTTAAAGCCGCGACAAAAAAACTCAGCTCAAACCCGAACGCAGTAGTTATACAAGGGGATTTCAGAAACGCGAAGAGACTGCTTGACGGGAAGACAGAGAAAATAGACGGAGCACTGCTGGACCTTGGAGTTTCTTCATTTCAGCTCGATTCCCCCGACCGGGGGTTTTCATATATTCTCGACGGACCTTTGGATATGAGAATGTCGAAATCGGGGGTTTCGGCTCAGGATATAATAGCGGTTTACGGCGAAAGGGAACTTCGGGATATTATTTATACGCTGGGTGAAGAGAAATACGCCGCTTCAATAGCGAAAAAGATTGTTGAAGCGCGAAGTTTAGAACCGATAACCTCGACAGGTCAGCTGGCACAAATAGTTACGTCGGCGCTGCCGGCGGCGGTGAGGAGAAAGGAAAAGAATCCGGCGAGAAAAACCTTTATGGGCCTTCGCATTTCTGTAAATGACGAACTCGAGGCTCTGAAAGAAGGGATGAGCTCGATATTCGAAATGCTGGGGAGCGGGGGAAGATTGTGCGTGATGACCTTCCATTCGCTGGAGGACAGGATGGTAAAACAGTTCTATAACTCTTTGATACAAGGATGCGTATGCCCTAGTAGTTTCCCGGTTTGCGTTTGCGGTCAGAAACCGAAGGCGAGTCTTATCAATAAAAAACCCGTAACAGCATCGGAACAAGAAGTTTTGACAAACAGAAGAGCGAGAAGCGCTAAGCTGAGGGTGCTGGAAAAAATATAGACAGGGTATTGAAAGCATGAGCATGACGGCATACAATCTATCGCGGTTCGCGGCACAGGAGGAAAGGGAACCTGCGCCGATAAGGGCGTCGCTTCGTGTTGAAAATGGGAAGAAAGTAAACAACTACCGCGGGCGTGTCACAGTATGCCTTGTTCTTTTGTTTTCGGTGATGTCGCTGACTGTATACAGCAATATGCTGCTGACCGAGACGAGGGCGATGTCGGTGAGCAGGGCGGAGGAACTGACGAGGCTCGAAAGCGAGTATTCCTATCTCAACTGGCAGCTTGAAAATATGATTTCGCTCAGAAACGCGGCGGATTTCGCCGAAAACGAACTGGGTCTTATCAAAATCTCCGCCAGCCAGATAGAATATCTTAATCTGCGAAATGATAACAGAATAGTTGAAGGCGAGGCGGCGGCGGGAGCCGGCGGACTGCTGAACAGGATTTGGAACGCCATAACTATGGTGTTTAGCTCGTAAACTGAAGATACCGCAAAGGAATACAGATGGAACAGGCGAGGACAAATCGAAAAATAGTTTCCGACCCGGGGAAAAAGGCGGTGCTTTTTTCGATTATTTTCGTTGTTTTATTCGGAGCCCTTATCGTAAGGCTGGCCGTTATATCGGTTGGAGGTCATGAGAAGTATTCGGGACTAGCAATTTCCCAACAAGTGAGAGACAGAACCATACAACCTAAACGCGGGAGCATATACGACCGCAACATGAACATACTTGCCGAGAGCGCCGCCTGTTGGACGGTGACGCTTTCTCCGATGGAAATAAAACCATCAAAGTATGTTGTCCTGGCGGAAGGTCTATCGGAGATGCTCGAGGTCGATTATGATTTCATATATGATAAGTTTTCGGAAAAAAGCTACTACTCGGTGGTAAAACGCAAGGTCGATGAACCGGTCGTCAAAATAATAAAGGAGTTTTTAGACCGGGAAGGGATTTCCGGTGTATATTTTGAGGAGGACACCAAAAGGTATTATCCCAATGGGGTCATGGCGTCGCATATACTGGGATTTACCGGAACTGAAAATTACGGATTAGCGGGAGTGGAGGCGTATTACAACGGCTATTTGAGCGGAACGGCGGGCAGGCTGATAACCGCCGAGAATGCCCGCAGCTTTGAGATGTACTATGATAACCGGACCGAATACGCCGCTAAAGAGGGATACAGTCTGGTACTCACCATAGACAGGGTAGCCCAGCATTACCTTGAATCCGCGCTCGAAAGCGCCGTGCGAGAGCACAATGTGCAAAATGGCGCCACCGGGATATTGATGGACGTCAATACAGGAGCAATAGTGGCGATGGCGACAAAGGGCCAAGGAGGCAGTTACGACCCGAATGATCCGTTTACGTTAATAGATCCGAGGGATATGGACGCGCTTTCGATCATGACAAGCGAGCAGGAGGCAGCGAAATATCTGTATGAGGCGCAGGTGAGACAGTGGACTAACAAGGCGGTAACCGAACTGTATGAGCCGGGTTCGGTGTTCAAAGTCGTAACCGCTTCGACCGCGTTGGAGACTCATTCCTCAACACTGGAGGATACATATTACTGCGGACGTGCTCACAAGGTCACCGAGGAGGTCACCATGTACTGCGCCATCACCGCGCACGGGTGGGAGACCTTTTCCGAATGCCTTATAAATTCATGCAATCCGGGTTTTATACAGATAGGGCAGCAGATAGGCAAGACCAGGTTTTATAGTTATTTTAAGGGGTTCGGGTTCGCGGACCTCACCGGAATAGACCTGCCCGGGGAGGCTGAAAGCATTTTCTATACCGGGGACAGGATGGGAATAGTTGAACTCGCCAGCGCTTCCTACGGGCAGTCAAACTCCATCACCCCGATTCAAATGATAACCGCCTTCTCCGCGGTGGTAAACGGAGGATATCTGGTAAAGCCGCATATCGTCGAGCAGATCATCGACATAGAAGGCAATACTATTGAGACCTTCGGAAACCCGGTCAAACGGCAGGTGATAAGCGAAGAGACTTCAGCCGTCATGCGGTCTATTCTTTCGGAGATCATAAATCCGCAGAACAGTGCGTTTGTCGCGGGGTACTCGCTTGGAGGGAAAAGCGGAACCGCAGAAAAACTTTCCGCCCAGGCTGAATCCCCGGACGGGCAGCGCACGTTTATTGCATCATTCTGTATATTCGCACCAGCCGAAAACCCCCAATACGCGCTCCTGGTGATGCTGGACGAGGCGAGAAGTTACACCATTTACGGGACCTCGCTGGTCGGGCCCGTTTGCGCGAAGATCATGTCCGACGTCCTTCCGTATCTCGGTATAGACCCCGTGTTCTCCGAGGAAGAGTTAGCCAGGACCGACGTCGGTGTTCCGAGTCTTGACGGTTCGCTGGTGAGCGTGGCTTTCAGCGAACTTCAAAAACGCGGACTGGACTATGAGGTTATAGGGGAGGGTACCAATGTCACGCTTACGACGCCGCAGGTGGGTTTCGCGGTCCCGCGCGGCTCGGTGATTTATCTATATACTGATCCTGAAGCTGTCGAGAGGTATGTGACGGTGCCTGACGTAAAGGGGGAATCTGTCGAATCGGCGTTTTCCATTATGAGGAAGGCGGGATTGAATATGCGTATCGGAGGCGCGACAGAAGGATGGCTTGTCGCGAATATCCAAAGTATCGCGGCGGGGGAGGAAGTGGCCGCGGGTACGGTGATTAATGTTGATTTCATAACCTATTCTACATCCGACTGACATTAAAGAGGGAACTTAACGGTGAAACTGACACGATTGATGGTAAATGCAGGATTTACCGCTCCGGCTTTTGAAGCGGATATTACCGATGTTGTCATGGACTCGCGCAGGGTCAGAAAAGGTTCGCTGTTTGTTGCCGTCAAAGGCGCACGTGCCGACGGGCATGATATGGCGCTTGATGCTTGCGCGAACGGCGCGGCGGCGGTCGTCGCCGAACATACAACAGGACTTGAAAAAGAGATAATAGTCGGGGACGCGAGAAAAGCCAACGCACTGCTCGCTTCGGCTTTTTTTGAAAATCCGGGGAAAAAACTCAAGCTTATCGGAGTAACCGGAACAAATGGGAAAACTACCGTAAGCAGCGTTGTCAAACAGGCGCTCGAAGCGCTGGGACATCCGTCTGGTTTGATAGGAAGCGCTCAATGCGAGATAAGGGACAAGGTCATTCCGGCGAGATTTACGACGCCGGAACCAAGGGAGCTCAACGCGCTGCTTGATATGATGGTGAAAAGCGGATGTGAGTACGCGGTTATGGAGACCTCGTCTCAGGCGTTGGCTCAAATGCGGTTGTTCGGTCAGAGGTTCGCGGTCGGGGTTTTTACCAACCTCTCGCGGGATCATCTTGACTATCACACGACGATGGAAAAGTATTTCAAGGCTAAGAGCGAATTGTTCTCAATGACCGACGTCGCAGTAGTCAATTCGGATGATGAGTACGGGAAACGCCTTATCGATAACCTTGATATTCCGGTGGTATGTTTTTCGGACACAAGCAATTATGCCGATATTACCGCTAAAAATGTTGAGTTTTCGACTCACGGGGTACGGTTCGCAGTCAACGGGGACGGATTTATAGGGAGGGTGAAATTCCCCTTCCCCGGACAGTACTCGGTACAAAACGCCTTAGCTGCGATATCAGTGTTATTTGCTTTGGGCGTTCCCGGGAAGGATGCGGCGGACGCCGTCTCATTGGTAAAGGGAGTAAGAGGGCGCAGTGAGTTGGTTTACCGCGATGATGATATCACAGTACTGACAGACTTTGCGCATACGACCGAAGGGTTGAGGATGTTTATTTCCGGTATAAAACCAGCGGTCAAAGGTAGACTTATGGTGCTATTCGGATGTGCGGGGGACAGGGACGCCGGGAAACGCGGGGATATGGTTCGTGTGGTATGCGAATTAAGTGACCTTGCCATACTCACTGCCGACAACCCGAGGACAGAAGATCCCGAGGGGACAATAGCGTCGCTTGTACCTGTTTTTGAGGAGGAAAACACCGAATATCATACCGATCCCGACAGGGAAAGCGCGATTCGTTGGGCGCTCGGACAAGCTCGTGAAGGCGATGTGTTACTGCTTTGCGGAAAAGGACATGAGGATTATCAGGTGATGGACGGATACACCGTCTACCTCGACGAAAGGGATATAGTGGAAGAATTCTTTGCCGGAGAAAGGGTATCGACGCCTACCACTCACTGAGATAATTCGGAATAAACAGCGAGAAGGAAAGGAAATGGAACCTACTGAGCTTAAGACGCTTTTAGAAGGAATAGCCGTAATTGACAGTCGGGATGAGACTATCACAGAGGTTGTGACGGATTCTCGTTTAGCTTCCCACGGTTCGCTTTTTGTCGCCATAGAAGGAGACAGGCTGGACGGACATGATTTTATCAAGGATGCGTTTTGTAACGGAGCCGCCGCGGCTGTTGTCAGCAGGCGTATGGAAGCTGCCGACGGATGGCAGATAGTCGTTCCGGATACGAAGGATGCGCATATCGGAATAGCGAAAAACTACAAGCGACAGTTTGATATACTCTCGGTCGCGATAACCGGCAGTGTCGGAAAAACGACTACCAAGGAAATGACGGCTGTGATACTCGAACAGTTCGGAAGAACTCTTAAAAACGACGGGAATCTCAATAATGAGGTTGGGCTGCCGAAAACTGTTTTTGAAATAAACCGCGACGTGAAATATGCGGTGTTCGAGATGGGAATGAACCAGCTGGGGGATATAAGCAAGCTTACAGAAGCAGTAAAACCCGACGCGGCGATAATAACCGGAATAGGCGTTTCCCATATCGAGTATCTGAAAACCCGGGAGAATATACTAAAAGCAAAACTCGAGGTTACCGAAGGAATGTCCGGGGATGGACTTCTGGTATTAAACGGGGACGACGAGCTGCTAATGAAAGCGCGCGGCGGTATACAGCAGACGACTGCGACCTTCGCCGTCAACAACAAGGACGCAGATGTCACAGCCGCGGATATAATGATACGGCCAAAGCAGAGTGAATTTACGATAATGGATAAAAAATACGGAAACTTCAGCGCGAGTATTCCGGCTGTGGGAAACCATAATATAATGGATGCGCTCTCGGCATATACACTGACTACGAGAATGGGATTTGATCCGGAACGCTCTGCTGATGCGCTGGAAAAATTCCGGACGATAGGGATGAGACAGCATATAGTTGAGTTTCGGGGAATAACGGTGATCGAAGACTGTTATAATGCCAATCCGGATTCCATGTACGCTGCTCTCGCCGCGCTTTCAGCCATGCAGGTTGATGGTATAAGGATTGCGATACTCGGGGATATGCTGGAACTCGGCAGTCTTTCGGAACGGGAACACTATAGGTTGGGTATGCTGGCGGCAAAAAGCTCGATAGACGTATTGCTGTGTATCGGGGAAAATATGAAGTATACAGCCGAGGCCGCGAGAGCCGCGAAAATTACAAGTGTCGAGTGGTTCGGCGATAAAAGATCTTTAGCGGATTATCTGTCCAGGACAGCTCATGCGGGAGACGCAGTATTCATAAAGGGCAGCCGAGGTATGAGACTCGAGGATATATTGGATATGTTCTACAGGCGATAGACACGTATAAATTTCGCAAAATAGGATTTCGGAAGGAAGAATATGGAGAGGACAGCTGTTTTAATAACCGCGTTGGTGTCTCTGGGAGTTACCGGGATTCTCGGGTTTTTCACGATACCTTTTCTGCGAAGGTTAAAGATAGGGCAGACAATAAATGAAATAGGACCCGCGTGGCATAAACCCAAAGAGGGCGTACCCACTATGGGTGGACTTATGATCATAGCGGGTTCGATTTTCTCTCTGGCTGCGGGTTATATCACGCTTATCCTTGAAGTGCCGCAGTTTATGAGCGGACAGTACGCAGCTGAGAATGTAAGATTTTTTTCGGGGATTGGCATGGCGTTCCTATTCGGGGCTATAGGTTTTGCGGATGATATGAAATCCATAAATCATAAACAGAATCTCGGGCTTCGCGCGAGGTATAAACTGATATTTCAAACGGTTGTAGCCGCGCTGTATCTTTATGTGATGTACCGTTATGGAGGTTTATCAACCGTTGTAAATATCCCGTTTTTGGGGAGATATGATTTGGGTAGCTGGTTTTTCCCTGTTTCCACGCTTCTTATTGTCGGTATGGTAAATGCCGTAAATCTTACCGACGGCATAGACGGACTGGCGTCGACCGTGACCTTCTTTGTCGGCATAACCTTTATCATTATCGCTACCCTGTTCGGGTATGTGGGGACCGGTCTGTTAGCGACGGCGGTATCCGGAGCGTGTGTCGGGTTTGTTATATGGAATTTCTGCCCGGCGAAGGTGATTATGGGCGACACCGGTTCGCTATTTCTGGGAGGAGCGGTGACGGCGCTGGCCTTCGGGGTGGATTTCGCTTTGCTCATTGTGCTCGCGGGTATAGTATATATCGTGGAAATGCTTTCGGTGATGCTCCAGGTCGGATTTTTCAAAATCACGAAAAAATTAACCGGAACAGGGAAAAGGATAATTAAGATGTCGCCTATACATCATCATTTTGAGCTTTGTGGGTTTTCGGAGTATAAAATAGTATTTATCTTCAGCGCGGTAACTATCCTCGGATGCGCTGCTGCAGTTTACGCCGCGGCGTGAAAGGGCTAAACGAATGGAATTTAGCGAAAACAAAAGAATAAGCGTCGAAAAAAAACAACCGGTAAGCTTCAGGGCGGGAAAAGCAGATTCTTCGCTTCTCGCTGTGACCTTGCTGCTCGTGGTATTCGGACTGATAATGATGTACTCCGCGTCATACGCCAGCGCCTATTATATGTTCGGAGACGGGTTCAGGTATATAAGAAGTCAGGCAATCTACGCAGGACTGGGAGTAATCGCGATGATAATAATATCGCAGATAAACTACCGGATACTTCATCGTTTTACCTGGCTTATTCTTTGTTCGTCCTGTCTGTTGCTTGTCATCACATTGTTTATGCCGGAACTCAACAGCGCGAAACGTTGGATAATTATCGGAAACTTTACCTTCCAGCCGTCTGAACTGGTAAAGTTCGCCGTTATCCTCGCCGTCAGCCATGTAGCCTCGACAGATCCCGGAAAGATGAGGAGTTTCAAGTACGGGTTTCTGAGGTTTATGGCAGTTCTGGGACTTATCATAGTTGTCATGGGTATGCAGCCGCATCTGTCCGGCGCCATCATCATAACGCTGCTGGTACTCATCCTTATGGCTCTCGGAGGGGCGAGATGGCAATGGTTCGCCCTGATTGGAGGGGTTGGCGCGCCGCTCGCGGGGATGTTTATACTTATCACAAACCGGTTAGGGTATGTCCTTTCACGTATCGATGTTTGGCTTCACCCGCTTGAGAATACCGGAGAGAACGGTCATCAGATATATCAATCCCTGCTGGCGATAGGTTCGGGAGGGCTCATGGGCCTCGGACTCGGAAATTCCCGGCAGAAACATCTTTACGTACCTGAACCGCACAATGATTTCGTTTTTGCGATTATTTGCGAGGAACTTGGGTTGATAGGCGCGATATTCGTGATTTCTCTGTTCGTCTTCTTTATCGTAAAAGGATTGACCGTCGCCGGGAAATCA
>Ga0082212_10012880_pt1 | contig 10508 bp, 8 predicted proteins | sample TergutNt197P3_FD_71548 | JGI IMG/M metagenome (GOLD analysis project Ga0082212, IMG submission 71548) | Neocapritermes taracua P3 segment gut microbial communities from Petit-Saut dam, French Guiana - Nt197 P3 | ecosystem: Host-associated > Arthropoda: Insects > Digestive system > Gut ...
GCGCAGCGATTGAAAATTGCCACAATTTTTTCCTACGGAGCAAATGACGAACTCGAAGACGGATTAATTGATGAAAATTCGGAAAATACTGATAATCTTCCTGCAAGCCATCGCGATTTTCTCGAAAACGCCATACAAGATTATAACACCATTTTCAAAACCAACTACGATACTTCTTCCGATAAATTTCAAAACTACTACAAAGATGTGTCGCAACGGGTAAAAAATCGAGAAATTGATTTGCTGATAGTGGTCAATATGTTTTTAACAGGTTTTGACGCAACCACTTTGAATACGCTTTGGGTTGATAAAAACCTGCGTCTGCACGGACTTTTGCAAGCATACAGCAGAACAAACCGCATCTTAAACAGCATCAAAACCTTTGGAAATATCGTTTGTTTTCGCAAACTCGAAAAAGCGACAAACGAGAGTATCGCCCTCTTTGGAGATAAAGAAGCGGGCGGCGTAGTTTTGCTCAAATCCTATTCAGATTATTACTACGGCTACGAAACCGAAGACGGAAAAAAAGAAAAAGGCTACGAAGAACTGATTGCCGAACTTTTGCAAAAATACCCGATTGGCGAACAAATCATTAGCGAGCAAGTGCAAAAGGAGTTTATCAAACTGTACGGCGGTATCCTGAAACTCAAAAATATACTTTCTTCTTTCGATGATTTTGCGGGCAACGAAATCCTGACCGGGCGCGATGTGCAGGACTATCACAGTATGTACATCAATCTTTACAACGAATTTCGTAAAATTCCAAAAGGCGACAGCGAAAATGTGAACGATGATATTGTGTTTGAAATGGAGTTAATCAAACAGATAGAAATCAATATTGACTACATTTTGGAGTTAATCCGCAAATATCACGAGGGGCATTTGCAGGACAAGGAAATCGTAATCACAATCGGTAAAGCGATTGATGCAAGCATGGAACTGCGCAACAAAAAAGACCTTATCGAACATTTTATTGCTTCGCTTACACCTGCAACAAGTGTCGATGACGATTGGCAAAAGTTTGTAAGTGAAAAACAAAAAGAAGAATTAAACCGCATTATTGCCGATGAAAATTTGAATAAAGAAGAAACCGAAACGTTTGTAAAAAACGCTTTCCGCGATGGCTTTATCCCCGAAACCGGCACAGCAATAACCAAAATTTTACCGCCGCTCAATCCCTTTGCACCCGATAAACAATATGGCAAAAAGAAGTCAACTGTCATTGAAAAATTGAAACAATTCTTTGAAAGATTTTGGGGGGTGGTGAGTGATGAAAATGATTGAAAAATAAATATATAAATATGAATAGAATAATACTTATTGGCAACGGTTTTGATTTGGCACATGGGCTTGAAACAAAATACGAACAATTTATTAATGCTTACCGCCGGTTTTCGATTTGCTCGTAGGGCACGTATTTTGCAGGCGCATTGACAAAGACATCAGAATATTTAATAAAAAGAAACCAATAACATGATATTGCAAGAAAGTCAGACAGTTGAATTTAAGGAGACATGGCGGGATGAATATCTCAAAACGGTGTGTGCGTTTGCTAATGCCGATGGCGGCACGTTATACATTGGTATCAACGACAAGGGTGAGGCTGTTGGTGTTGATAATATCAAAAAGTTGATGGAAGACCTGCCGAATAAGGTAATGAATACGTTTGTCATTGCCGTAGATGTAAAAGTCGGCGAAGAAAACGGAAAGCAGTTTGTGGAGATGACAGTTCTCAAAAGTAACATCGCTATTTCATATCACGGCAATTTTTACACCCGTAGCGGCAGCACCACACAGGAATTGAAAGGCGGCGCTTTGCAAAGATTGTTGCTCAAAGCCAACAATATATCATGGGACGAAATCGGTATTGATAACGCTACGTTTGACGATATTGATGCCGAAACAGTAGCCCGTTTTGTGGTTCGCGCTACAGAATACAACCGTCTTCCTTTGGGCATTAACAGTAGTAATATGAGGCAACTGTTTCAAAATCTCAAATTGCTCAATAGAGAGGGTAATATGACAAGAGCGGCAGTTTTGCTTTTCGGAAAAGAACCAACCCGTTTTTTCAGTTGTGCCACTTTCAAAATCGGACGCTTCAGGGGAACCGACCCTACTGACCTCATTATTCAGGATAAAATTGAAGGAAATCTTTTTACCATGTTTGAACAGGTAATTGATTTTCTGAAATCAAAATATTTGTTGTCCCCGATAAGTTATCAGGGAATGCAACGTGTTGAAACATTGGAAATTCCTGACAGAGCCATTCGCGAAGCAATTCTTAATGCCCTAATCCACAAGGATTATACAAGTCCGTCTGCAATTAGTCTTCGGGTTTACGACCCCACTGTATCTATCTGGAACGACGGCGAATTGGAAAAACTGACCATTGAAGATTTAAGCAGAGAACACGACTCGTATCAACGCAACCCTTTGATTGCCGATTTATTTTATCGTGCAGGTTACATTGAAGCATGGGGAAGAGGCACTTTGACGATTATTGAAGAAACGGTAAAGAGCGGTTTGTCCAAGCCAACATTTCAAATTAGGCAGGGAGGTTTGGAGGTTATTTTTCAGCGTCATTCGATACAACTTTCAGACAATGTAAAGGCAAAACCAACTCTTCAAATTTCCGAACGTCAGCAAAAAGCGATTGAATACATACAGCAACACGGCAATATCAGCAATAAGGTGTATCAGAAGATAAACCATGTATCAAAGCCGACCGCAACCAGAGATTTGCAAATGCTTGTTTCATTGGATATTATTAAAAAGACAGGAACAGCCGCTAAAAATATTACGTATATTTTAATGGGCTCATAATGGGCTCATAGTTGGCTCATAATGGGCTCATGTTTTGATGAATATTTGCCTGCATGGGCAAATGGAAAGAATGGGACGACCAGCAACCGGTTGGTGCAAAAATTTTCGTAGATGAAGACATGATGCGCAATACCGGCGATAAAAATATTGACCTTCTTTTGGAAATATGGGATAAAATTGAGGAGGTAAAAGAAGAAATTCTGGGGTAAATACGAAAAAAGATTATCTTTGTCCACATGAAAGCACACCATAGCCCGAATGGGAAATGTAATTTTTGTTGCCACATTGTTACTTTTCACAAAAGTGCAATATGATTATATTGATGATTAATAGAATATTATATCAAATATCTTTCATTTTGGTGAAGAATGTAAAAATCGCAACCATTGATTAACAACTGATTGCGATTTTTGCGGTGCCCAGGACGAGACTCGAACTCACACGGGCTAACGCCCACTACCCCCTCAAAGTAGCGTGTCTACCAATTCCACCACCTGGGCAAATTATTTAATTCCAAATTTTTCCGTACCCAGAACAGGACTCGAACCTGCACATCCTTGCGGACACTAGTCCCTGAAACTAGCGCGTCTACCAATTCCGCCACCTGGGCATATATTTTTGAAATCGCAAAAGTAGCTAATTTTTTTATTATCCGGCAATTTTTCCCAAAAAATCTTTCAAAAAAACATAAATTTAAAACTTTTTTGCTGCACTATTGTAAAATATTATTACTTTTGCAGTTTCGAGTTAAACAACATAATGTCTAATCTCATTAATTTTTAAAAGATAAATATATAAATGACAACAAAATCAAAAGACAAAGAACTTGAAGAGTTCGATGCAGACATCAATGAAATGGTAGCTGATGCAACCATAGAAGAAGCAGACACAGAGGTGGATGTGGAAGAAGAGAATGAAGAGGAATCATTCGAAGACGAAGAAGCTGATGAAGTAGTCGAAGAAATCAAGAAAATCAGAAAAGAAGACGTATCGCTTGATAACTTCGACTGGGACACATATACAAATACGCCCAATACTTATGCAGCCGATGAACGGGCACAAATGGAAGCGATGTATAATCAAACGCTGTCGTCAATTACCGAAAATGAAATTATCGACGGAAAGGTAATCGCAATGAACAAACGCGAGGTGGTGATCAACATCGGTTATAAATCAGAGGGTATTGTGAGTCTGAACGAGTTTCGTTACAATCCCGACCTGAAAGTAGGCGACACTGTGGAAGTGTATGTCGAAAGTTCAGAAGATAAAAAAGGACAGTTGATTCTCTCACACAAAACAGCGCGTTCGATGCGTTCGTGGGACAGAGTAAACCAGGCGCTCGAAAACGACGAAATTGTTACCGGATATATTAAATGTCGTACCAAAGGCGGTATGATTGTGGATGTGTTTGGCATCGAAGCGTTTCTGCCCGGTTCACAAATCGACGTAAAGCCTATACGCGATTACGATGTGTTTGTAGGCAAAACTACCGAATTTAAAATCGTCAAAATCAATCATGATTTTAAGAACGTAGTAGTATCGCACAAAGCGCTTATCGAAGCTGAGCTGGAACTGCAAAAAGCCGAGATTATTTCAAAACTTGAAAAAGGTCAGGTGCTCGAAGGAACCGTTAAGAACATCACTACTTATGGTGTTTTCATTGACCTTGGAGGCGTAGATGGTTTGATTCATATTACCGACCTTTCGTGGGGACGTGTGACACATCCCGAAGAAGTGGTTCAACTGGATGAGAAGTTGAATGTGGTTATTCTGGATTTCGACGATTCAAAGAAACGCATCGCTTTAGGTTTGAAACAATTGACGCCACACCCATGGGATGCTTTGGACGCCGAACTTAAAGTAGGCGACATCATTACCGGAAAAGTGGTGGTGATAGCCGATTACGGTGCATTCGTGGAAATATCGGCAGGTGTGGAAGGTTTGATTCACGTATCGGAAATGTCGTGGTCACAGCATCTGCGTAGCGCACAGGATTTCCTGAAAGTAGGCGACATCGTAGAAGCGCTCATTCTGACACTGGATCGCAACGATCGTAAGATGTCACTGGGTATCAAGCAACTTAAACAGGATCCGTGGGAAACAATTGAAGAAAAATACGCCGTCGGAACACAACATCTTGCCAAAGTACGTAATTTCACCAACTTCGGCGTGTTTGTGGAAATTGAAGAGGGTGTGGATGGTTTAATTCATATTTCCGACCTCTCGTGGACAAAAAAAGTAAAACATCCTTCTGAATTTACCCAGATCGGCGAAAGCATAGACGTCATAGTACTCGAAATCGACAAGGATAACCGTCGTTTGAGCCTTGGACACAAACAATTGGATGAAAATCCGTGGGATGTATTTGAAGATATCTTCTGCGTAGATTCATTCCACGAAGGAACCATTATCGAAATCTTCGACAAAGGTGCCATTGTCGCATTACCATACGGAGTGGAAGGTTTTGTTACGCCAAAACACATGGTGAAAGAAGACGGTTCAACAGCAAAAATGGATGAAAAGTTAAATTTTAAAGTACTTGAATTTAACAAAACATCCAAACGTATCATCCTGTCGCACAGCCGCACGTTTGAAGATCTGCGTAAGGATGAAATTCAGGTGAAACTGCGTTCGGCAACTGAAGAAACCAAATTAGCCGCCAAAAAGCTGAAAGCATCTCTTGAAAAGACTACATTTGGCGATATTACCGAATTAGCCGCTTTGAAAGAAGAAATGGAAGCCACCGAAAAGAAGGGTACCAGAAAAAAACAAAAGGGAGCTGATACAAAGAAGGTAAAGGTGGAAACGGTAGAAACCGAACAAGCCGGGGAAACAGTAGAAGCTGATAAAACAGCGGAAACATCCGAAACATCTAAAACAGTTGAAATAGAACAAGTTGAAGCAATTGTGAAAGATGAAACTGTTGAAGCAGTTGTGGAAGCCGAAGAAGCAATGGAAAAAATAGAAGCTGAACCATCTGAAATAGCAGTTGAAGCCGAACCATCCGAAGTAGCAGTTGAAGCTGAACCGGCCGAATTATCAGTTGAGGTTGAACCTGTCGGAGCGACAGTTGAAGAACTGTCTGTACCTGCAGAAATTGAGGTGGTTGATACAGACACTTCCGAAAACAAAGCAGATGCTGAAATTGAAGTTTCTGAAAAGAGTGAACAGTAAACCTAAAATGTAATCTAAACAGTTAGACAATAAATATCATTTCAAATATTATCAGTTATGGATTTTAAAGTTGAACAACAGCTCAATTACACACTTATCAGGGTGTTACACGAAAAATTGGACACTCATGTTGCTCCAAGCCTTAAATCGGAATTAGTGCTGATCTCGGGTAATGGTGAAAAAAACATCATCCTTGATCTTACTAAATGCCGTTATTGCGATTCTTCCGGATTAAGTTCCATTCTTGTTGCCAACCGATTGTGCAAAAACGCCGGAGGTCTGTTCGTATTAACCGGGTTGAACGATGCTGTAGAGCGTTTGATCACCATCTCGCAACTCGACACGGTGCTGAACATCACCATGAATCTGGAAGAAGCAGTCGCAATGATAGAAAAAGCTTGATTCCAAAGCATTTTTCTGATAATACGAAACAATCGGTAGCCGGTGACGACGCCGGCACCGGTTTGTTTTTGACATGAGTATCGCCTCAAAACGTGCAATTAACGCATCCTCCTGAAAAATCACGTTCACTTGATTCTATGAATCAGTTCCATCGGATGATGGATGATATGTTTGGCGCCGTTTTCAACAAGTTCTTCTATCGGGCGAAAACCCCAGCCGGCGCCAATCGGATAAAATCCTGCAGCAATAGCCGTTTTCATGTCTACATCGCTGTCGCCGAGAAAGCATATATTTACCGGATCAACGCCCATCTGACCGGCAATAAATAATGCCGATGCCGGATCCGGTTTTCGGGGAAAACGTTCGCTGCCCCCCATTATTATCTCAAATTTTCGGTTTTTCAACAAATCACCGCATATTTTTTGTGTCAACGAATCAGCTTTATTTGACAGTATGGCTAATTTGATCCGAAGTGACGATAATTCATCCAACAGTTCGGGAATGCCATCATATAATCGTGTTTTATTGATGTAGTTTTCATTGTATCCGGCTACCATTCGATCGTGGCAGGCAGTGATGACAGCGTCGGTACGGGCGTTTTCGGGAAGACAGCGGGCAACCAGATTTTTAAGCCCATCACCCACAAATAAACGATAAGCGTCATATCTATGAACGGGAAACCCCATTGCAGCAAGCACACGGTTCATATTATCGGCGATGTCTTCGAGCGTATCAGCCAATGTTCCGTCAAGGTCAAAAATTACAGCGCGAAATTTCATTTGTTCTATTTTCGGCAAAGTTATAAATGTTTTGTATTTTTGCCGCCATCAATTCATAAAACATGAATTCAAAAGAATTGTTTGAAAAAATTTGCGTTAAGCGAAGTTTCCTCTGTGTAGGATTAGACAGTGAGTTCGGGAAAATACCCGAATTTTTGAAAAAAGAGCAAAATCCGGTTTTCGAGTTCAACAAGCGTATCATTGACGCAACGGCGTCTTATGCGGTGGCATATAAACCCAACATAGCCTTCTACGAAGCATACGGTGTATCTGGATGGGTCAATCTGCGAATGACCGTTGATTATCTGCGCGCCAATTATCCTGATATGTTCCTGATTGCAGACGCCAAACGAGGCGACATTGGTAATACATCGAAAATGTACGCTAAAGCATTTTTTGATACCATCGGGTTCGACGCTGTGACCGTGTCGCCCTATATGGGTGATGATTCCGTAAAACCGTTCATCGGCTATAAGGACAAGTGGGCGATCATCCTCGCACTGACCTCTAACCAGGGAGCATCCACTTTCCAGTTTACCGAGGACAAATTCAGCGGACTGTGCCTGTTTGAAAAAGTGATCAACTATTCGAAAAACTGGGGCAACAAGGACAATATCATGTACGTGGTGGGCGCTACCAAAGCCGACTTGCTGAAAGATGTACGGCGGCTTGTTCCCGATCATTTCCTGCTGATCCCCGGCGTAGGCGCACAAGGAGGCAGTCTGGCCGAAACAGCACAGGCTGGTATGAACGAACAATGCGGGTTGCTGGTCAATTCGTCGCGTTCCATCATTTTTGCCGACAATAGCGAAAAATTTGCCGAAACAGCAGCGCAAAAAGCAATGGAATTGCAGCAGGAAATGGCATATTTGCTTACCGAAAAAGGAATCATACGATGAAGATGGTTTCAGGTTTCAGGTTTCAGGTTTCAAGTTTTCAGACAATCCACAATATCATTTACCATTTATCATTAATAATTTATAATTGATTGTTTCCGTCGTCATATTAAACTGGAATGGCAGGCATTTTCTTGAAAAATATCTGCCGGGAGTGATTGCAAATTCGCAATTGCCAGGCGTTGATGTAGATGTAGTTGTTGCAGACAATGCATCTACTGACGATTCATTATCCTGGCTGCAAACCAATCATCCCAATGTACGCATCATCCGGTTAGACATGAACTACGGATTTGCCGAAGGTTATAATCAGGCGTTGCTGCATGTGGACGCTGATTATTACGTACTGCTCAACTCCGATGTGGAAGTGACAGAAGAATGGCTACAGCCGTTGCTCGACCTGATGCAGCAAAAACATAATATTGCCGCCTGTATGCCCAAGATACTTGCCGCAACTGACCGAACCAGTTTCGAATACGCAGGCGCAGCAGGCGGATTCATGGACAAATACGGATACATCTTTTGCAGAGGAAGATTATTTCATACCGTTGAAAAAGATACGGGACAATACGATTCGGAAACTGAAATTTTCTGGGCTACCGGCGCCTGTTGTATGATCAACGCCAGACTTTTCCACGAAACCGGTGGCTTCGACGGTCTGTTTTTCGCGCATATGGAAGAAATTGATCTTTGCTGGAGATTGAAAAATGCCGGATATACCATCTGGTATACACACCGTTCGACTGTATATCACGTCGGAGGAGGTACATTACCGCAATCATCCCCGTTTAAAACCTTCCTGAATTACCGGAACAACCTGTTGATGATGTACAAAAACCTGACGCCACGTAAACATCGTAAACTGATTCTAAGCATACGGATGATGCTTGATGGTATTTCTGCCCTGCATTCGCTGCTGAAAGGTGATATTTCGGTACTCAAAGCAGTATGGAAAGCGCATAACAGCTTCAGAAAACTATGCCGCATACAGCTTCCGTCAGATATTACCGCCCCTCCCCTCTCCTACCCTACATGTGTTTATCAACGAAGCGTTGTGTATCAATATTTTATTAAAGGATGTAAGAGTTTTAAATACCTGACTCCATAATTTTCTTATAATTTATTTCTGACAGTAGTAACCATACTTGCTGTGGTAAATGTTGTTTCTAATGTATCACTGATAATTTAACAATGCCAATGAAGCCGTTGATATTATCTTTAATGTGCACAATACGTTGATTATTAACTTTTAAAACTGTAGCAGAAAAAAAATTATTGAATATATTTGGAAATATTAAAATTTGCAGATACATTTGCAGTAGATTTAAAAATATGGACTCTCTTTTTATTAATTTTTTTTTTTCTGTAAGTTCTAAACTCAAGGAGTTTGGCATGGAATTTGCAGAGAGAGAGAGAGAGAGAGAGAGAGAGAGAGAGAGAGAGAGAGAGAGAGACTTAGATATAGATACATTATCGTCAAAAGCGCGTGTATCGCGCTTTTTTGTGCGCGATATTTTCCGGAATTATTATTACCACAGCTTTGTTTTGGCATTGCTGTGGTTTTTTTTGTGTCATCTGAAAATACGATTGCCTATGTAAAATTCAAAAGAGAAAGAATTAAAATGTAATCGCAGGTCTCATTCCTGCAAAAATGTATTAAAATTATTATCAATAAGTTAAAACCATTAATTAAGAAAAATATGGAATATAATAACAAGTTTTTAAAACAAATCATCAAATTGTCGTTTATCATGTGCATAGTTATAACGTCAACGATGCAAGTTTATGCACAGGGTATCGCTATTACCGGCAGGGTTACCGATAATTTCAATGATCCTTTACCGGGAGTGAATGTTGTCGTCAAAGGCACCTCTATCGGACAGGTCACCGATATGAACGGGCAATTTACCATCACTGTACCAAATCAGGATGCTGTACTGCAGTTTTCCTTTGTGGGATATGTCACGCAGGAATTTGCAGTAGGAAATCAACAAACTGTAAATGTCACTCTTAACGAGGATACCAGCGAAATCGAAGAAGTAGTGGTAGTAGGTTACGGAACGCAAAGAAAAGCCAACCTGACCGGTTCGGTGGATGCTATTTCCGGCGCTAAACTTCAGAACAGATCTACGGCAAATGTGTCTGATCTGATCAAAGGAGCGTCACCAAATCTGAACATCACTATGGGGAAATTTGGCGGAGAACCCGGAGCTGAATCAAGCTGGAACATCAGAGGCGTGGGATCAATCAATGCAAATGCCGCTCCTTTGATACTGGTAGATGGAATAGAGGTAAATATTAATAACATCGACCCGGAATCGATTGAGAGTATATCGGTATTGAAAGACGCTTCGGCGTCTGCCATTTATGGTTCAAGAGCTCCGTTTGGGGTGGTACTTATTACCACAAAACGAGGTAAGCAGGGAAAAGCTCG
>Ga0082212_10012881_pt1 | contig 10508 bp, 8 predicted proteins | sample TergutNt197P3_FD_71548 | JGI IMG/M metagenome (GOLD analysis project Ga0082212, IMG submission 71548) | Neocapritermes taracua P3 segment gut microbial communities from Petit-Saut dam, French Guiana - Nt197 P3 | ecosystem: Host-associated > Arthropoda: Insects > Digestive system > Gut ...
CCACAGGGTTGATGCAAAACATCGGCACCGCACCGACCGGTGAATACACGGTCACGTTTTATGTGTCCGCGAAAGTTCCCACGACATCGACCGTGACGCAAGGCACAGCGATCGGCTCGGTCACAATGTCAAGTCTTAACGTTGGTGCATCGGTTCGGGCAGTGCTGGACGATTTCAACGCCGCGTCGTTTTACTCCGGGAATTATTACGTCGGTTGGGCGATCACGAATGTTAGCGGCGAGGTCGTCACAAACAACAACGCGGCTTATTTTAAAACACCGTTTGCGGTCGTTGGCATCGCCGGTGAGCCGGATATTGCGGCATCGAACGGCGGCGCGGTAACACTCAAACCGGACGGCACGTTTCGCATCACTACAGGTACTATACAAAACATCGGCACCGCACCGACCGGCGAATACACCGTGACGTTTTACGTATCTGCGAAAGTTCCCACGACATCGACCGTGACGCAAGGCACGAATATCGGTTCGGTCACCATGTCAAGTCTCAATGTCGGTGCATCGGTGCGGGCAGTGCTGGACGATTTCAATGCCGCATCGCTTTACTCCGGGAATTATTACGTCGGCTGGGCAATTACGAATGTTAGCGGCGAGGTCGTCACAAACAACAACGCGGCTTATTTTAAAACGCCGTTTGCGGTCGTTGCCGCCAAAGCCGCGCCTGCACTCACTCCACCGCAAACCGATTCATTCACAAAGCCTCTGCCGTCGATCTCGGATTTCGCGCTCACGAGTTTGCTGGATGAGGGCGTTTTGTTCTGATCATCGTTATTGCACACAGATAACGCAGATTGTTGCCACCAGCGCAAAAACACGTGCCACCAGAGCAATCATACTGCATGATTTTCGCAGATCATCCTTAAAAAAACTGTGTCAATCCAAAATGGTCGGCGTCATCTGCGTGCCAACAAAACCGGAAATCGAAGTCCGAAGCCTGATTCTCCCTCACGGTTTTTCCGCATCGGGACAGGTGCAAACGAACAACCCGCAGCCGGGACAGCCGGAACCGTATTTTTCGGCCAGGGCCACGGTCAAATCGCAATCGACAATGTTCGCAATCGTGACCAGCCAGGCGATGACGTCGGCGAACTCGCTGCGGATTTCCTCCGGCGTTCCGCTCCGCAGTGCGGCGGCCAGCTCGCCGACCTCTTCCATGAGCCACATGAACGTGCCATCAACGCCGCGATCGGCATCTTTCTCGAAATACATCTTGCGAATCAGGTTTTGCAATGCCCGTACCGAAATATCCTCGCGTATTTCTGATGTGTTAAACACCGCTCGTTCTCCTGGGATTTCATCGGCCTGTTTTCGAACTTTTCTACTCACCTGCCCTACTTTGATTTCCGGTTGTGTTGGTATATAATATTAACCGGTTTATGCGACATTTCATAGTAGCTGCTGATTTGGGAGAATGACAACATGCTCAACTTGCAAGATTATATTCGGGAAATCCCCGACTTTCCGGTTCAGGGAATTTTATTTCGTGACATCACGACGCTGATAGAAAACGGCGAGGCGTATCATCAGGCGATTGATCAACTGGCCGCGCAAGTCCGCGAACTCGGAACAATTGACATCATCGCCGCACCGGAGGCACGCGGTTTCATTTTCGCCGCCCCGTTGGCATATACTCTCAATTTGCCGCTGATTCCGATTCGCAAGCCGGATAAATTGCCGTACAAAACCGTTACATTTACCTACGAACTGGAATACGGCAGCGATTCGCTCCAGATGCACGCCGACACGCTCAAACCCGGTGCAAAGGTGCTGCTCGTTGACGATCTGCTTGCAACCGGCGGTACGATCAAAGCCTGCAAAAACCTCATCGAAGAGGAAGGCGGCCAAGTCATCGGGATAGCTTTCTTGATGGAACTGGCCGGTTTGAATGGCCGCGACAAAATCAACGATGTCCCCGTTTGTACGCTTATCAGTTATCCCGGTGCGTGATTTCATGGCGTTGGAATCGGACGATATTCAGTTCCCCGACGCACAACACCCCGATGCAAAGTGGCTGCGATCGTTTCGCCGAAAGCTATTGTCTTGGTACGAAAATCATGCCCGCGAGTTACCCTGGCGCGGAATCACTGATCCTTACAAGGTTTGGGTCAGCGAAATCATGCTCCAACAGACGACCGCAACGGCTGTCGAAGGGTATTACCGTCGATTTTTGGAGCGATTTCCAGATGTGCAGATATTGGCCGCCGCGACTGATGCCGAGGTGTTGCGGTACTGGGAAGGACTCGGCTATTACCGACGCGCCACACAATTGTACAGTGCCGCCCAAGTGATCGTTTCCGAACATGGCGGCACGTTTCCGAACACTTTCGATGCCGTTCTCGCACTCCCGGGCATTGGCCGCTACACAGCCGGTGCAATTTGCTCATTCGCGTATCATCAACGCACGCCGATACTTGAAGCCAACACGATTCGGCTGCACGCACGACTGTTGGCCTATCCCGGTAATCCCACGAAAGCTGTCGGGAACAAATTGCTCTGGCAAATGGCCGATCTCGTGTTGCCGGAACCAAAACAGTCGGCAACATCACCGCAGTACAGCCAGATCAATCAGGCTTTGATGGAACTCGGCAGTTTGATTTGTGAGCCAAAAGCACCGGATTGCACGCATTGTCCCGTCGTCTCACTATGCCGAACCGCACAACAGGGATTACAGCATCTCATTCCTGCTTTGAAAACGGAGAAAAATTTCGAAGAGAGAACGGAAGCGGCACTGGTCATAAGAAAACGTGAGAAATTTCTGTTGATGCGCTATCCCCAAAACGTCCGCTGGGCAGGGCTTTGGGACTTTCCGCGTCACGAGCTAAAAACCAACGAAGGAAACCACGACTTTATCGATTATTGCGACAATATCAAGCGTCTGACGGGCTATCATGTCGTCTTGCAGGAACAACTGGCCGAGTTTCGCCATGTTGTCACGCGATTCAAAATCACGCTCAAGGTTTTTGTTGCCTCAGCTCTGGCAAAGAAAAGTGCTTCTGAATATCAAACGGATTGGGTTGCCGCTAAAAATCTTGCTCACTTGGCTCTCAATACCACTGGACGAAAAATCGCTGATATTATTGATACTAAAAAGGTATAACTTTTTAGCGATTAAATATCCCTATTCGTTTTTCTGAATAAATCTCGACAAAGCGTTAAAGCCTTTATCTACCAATGATTACCACACATATATCTCTGATCAACTAACCCTATTTTAGCTTTTCATATTTTCCAAAACCTATCCAGTTTGCCACAAGAAAAAAATGTGCCAATCCGATATTTCATTTAACAGAAATTCGGCATGTTTGCTGTTTTGTCTATTTTAACAAAATTTCGTCGTGCCATTTTCTGTTTTGAGATGAAAAAAATATCATCTGCAAAATTTCCTGCGGACGGACTCAGGCAATGATTTTTTGACCATGCTCTGCAGATACACAATACACAATCAGGTAGCAGGTACTATCCATTATGGTAACAGCGAGCGATAAAACGATTAAAACGTTTTCCGATTTGCGTCATTTTGTCTATCAAACTTTATGTAACCATCACGAATTACTGGTCAACTCATTTCCAACGTCTGAATCGCTCCTCAAGCGGGGCGAACAGGATACCTGCGGGGTGATGTTTTGTCTGCACGGACCGCGTGCCGTCAAAATGACCGCTATTTGGGAAAAGGATCGCAATCGCGTCCTGTTTTACGGACCGAGCGGAAAGCGTTATTGCCAAGTTGAGATGAACATGTTAGTCGTGCCGGAACAGGAGCTGTTGAGCATTTTTTGCAACTGAAACGCAAATGACCTTAGCGGTTATAACATATTTTGTGACTACTACTTTCATTCGAAACAGGTAAAACCACAGTAATCGAATGAACAATATCGGACAGTCATAGCGATTATTGCACCAAATGAAAAGAGTATTATTTTTACACAAGCCGTGATCGATATACTGTACTATTGGACACGACAAATCATCAGAATTCCGTATCAAATTAGGGTATCAGAATGTTAGTCCTCTCAAGACGCGAAGGCGAAAAAATCATCATCGGTGATTCGGTCATCGTCACGATTGTGCGGACAAGCGGTGATAAAGTGCGGGTCGGGATTGACGCTCCGGATGACATTTTGGTCCTCCGGGGTGAATTAGAGGTGCATCATGATGGGAAGCGGGCCCCACATAAGGCCGTACCCATACAACAAGAAATGACAAAACCAGCCGCATAGGCATCATCTTGTGTTCCGTATTCAACTGCCCGATGTTTGTGGAAACATCGGGCAGTTTTTTTGCCCCTTACGGATACGGCGTCATGGCACCGGGTTGCGTGCAAACTCGGGCTGCGAGGTCGGACGCCGTGCGATTGATTGCATCGAGCGGGTGCCCCGCCAAAAATCCAATGACCGCGGCGGCGGTAAACGCATCGCCTGCCCCGACCGTATCGGCCACTTGCACAGGGCGGCTGCGATATTCTGAGATGTCGGCGGCTGTGAGCAGCAGACTGCCGTATTCGCCACGAGTAAGCATAAGCAGCTTGAAACCATACTTTTCAACCAGCCACCGGGCAAGGGAAATCGGCTCGGTCATGGTTTGCCCAAGCATTTCGCCGAGAATCGGCAGTTCCTCGTCGTTGAGCTTGAGAATGTCAGCCGACGGGAGCAGCGCGAGGACAGTTTCCCTCGTGTAGTGCGGTGCCCGAAAATTGATGTCGAACACGCGCAGCGTCGTCTCCGGTGGGGAATCAATCATCAACTGGAGTGCCTGTAACGACTTAATGCTACGACCGGCCAGCGTGCCGTAGCAGATCGCATCGGCGGTTTGCAACAGGCCAAGCGTGTCGGCATCGGCTTGGAGGTGGTCCCAAGCAACATTATCACGGAAAACGTAACGTGGCTGGCCGTCGGCGTCCAGTTTGACATCGACCGCACCGGTCGGGTGTTCCGGGTCAACCACGATGTATTCGGTCGAAAGGCCGACGGATTGGTAAAACGCAAGCAACTCATGTCCCAGTTCGTCGTCGCCGACCCGCGATATCATGTCGGCGTCGGCACCCAACTTACGGCAATGATAAGCGAAATTCCCCGGCGCACCGCCGACTTTTTTCCCGGTCGGGAGCATGTCCCAAAGCACTTCGCCAATGGCAAAAATCCGATACGGTTGCATTGTTTGGTCTCAAGATTTGACAAAAACAATAACAAAGCTTCCAAAACCGCATTGTATCATATAAGAACGATGTGTCCACAAAGGACACGGTTTCCTGTCACATAAAGCCACAGAGACACGGAGGCCACTTCTATTCTCTGCGTCCCCGTGCCCCTGTGTGACAAAAATCATCAAAACTCGGTCATTTCACCGCTATCGTCTGCCACCGCCTCTGTTTCTGTCATTAGAGGACGAATTCGACCGGGAACCTCCGGATGAACCGGAACTTGGTCGTGACGAGCCAGACTGCGTGTTGGTGTTGGAACGCTGTGTCTGAGGAGTGCCCTGAGTTCTTTGGGGTTGACGCTGTTGGGTACTCGGAGGACTCTGTGTCTGACGTTGTGGAGTGCCGGTGGTATTTCGACCGCCTTGCGTCGTCGTGCCGGTGGTATTTCGACCGCCTTGCGTCGTCGTGCCGGTGGTATTTCGACCGCCTTGCGTCGTCGTGCCGGCGGTATTTCGACCGCCTTGCGTCGTCGTGCCGGTGGTATTTCGACCGCCTTGTGTCGTCGTGCCGGTGGTATTCCGACCGCCTTGCGTCGTCGTGCCGGTGGTATTCCGACCGCCGCCGGGACCGGTTTGGCCGTCACGACGAACAACGCCGCCGCCGACACGAGGACCGGTTTGAACGTCTCGAGGACCGCCACCACCGACACGAGGACCGGTTTGAACGTCTCGAGGACCGCCACCACCGACACGAGGACCGGTTTGACCATCTCGAGGACCGCCACCACCGACACGAGGACCGGTTTGACCATCTCGAGGACCACCACCACCGACACGAGGACCGGTTTGACCATCTCGAGGACCGCCACCACCGACACGAGGACCGCCGGTACCACGAAGACCATCGAGGCCAGTACGTCTTCTATCAATTTCAGGTCTTGCCCACGGGACTCTGCCCTCAGTACGCGGGGGGCCTGACCACAATCCCGGAATTGAAATTTGAGGTTTGCGGGGGAGTTTTACCAGTCCACCCGGTCCGCCCCAGTAGCCTCCACCATATCCATGTCCATGCCAGACATGACCGTGGTGTATGGGTATGTGCAAATGGATGCCATAATCATGCCAGGGACGATGCCAGTGTGTCCAAATCGAGATCGGAACCGCCAAGTCAATCCAAGGACGCACATAGTGATCGACGTAAATTGTTTCTGTGTAAAAAATCGGAATTTCTTCAATTATCACTGTCGGTGGACGTTCAATAATTACAGTCGTCGGTGAACCGTCAACGATAACAGTCGGGGTATCCTCAACGATCGTCGTATTGCTGACGGCAAGCGTAATATAGTTCCCCGTCAATTGCCGGTAAAACGTTGCCACCGTCGTGCATTCACCAAAGGCGGGAAAAATCAGTGTGTCGGCATATTGCGATTCGATGAAATAATCCAGTGACGCTTGGAGATCGTCTTCATTGCTGGACGGCATACCTGCACTGCTGATCCCATCCTTGTAAATGAAATCCCCGGTAAAGGTCACCACACGATCATCGGTGGGCAACACATAAGTCATGCTTCCCGACGTGTAGCCGGGCGTCGCGATAGCATAAATGGGTATTCCGGCGATTTCAAAAGCGTCGCCGTCCTTAAGCCAGATGTCGGCTTCCGGTGACGTGACGCCGCCAAATGAACTGGACAAGTTCGCCTCCGGGTCGGTCAAAAGCGTGGCATCCGCTTCACCGACAAGTATGGTCGCGTCGGGCCACTGATTCCGCAATTCTTCATTCCCGGCAATACGAGCAAAACTGCCGTTGGTCAGCAGAATGGCATCCATCTCGACATTAAGCCGGTCCAGGTACTTACGGACGGCTTCGTAATTATAGCCGGGATCGATGACCATCGCTGATTTGGTATCGCTTCGGCGAATAATAAACGTATTTCCGAGCGAATCCTGCGAGTCATACACTTTCGATACGATAATTTCCTTCGTATCCTCATTTTCGTGCGTCAAATTGTACTTTGACTCCTCAACTTTGACCACCGTCTGTTGAGACGATGCGGAAGTTTGTGCGAACACCTCGCTGGGTACCAACAATCTTCCAAAAAACAATCCGGCCGATATGGCAAGAGCCATAGCAAGCCGAAAAACAACTCGTTTTTCCAACATAACGCTTTCTCCTGATAAGGTTTTCCAAACGTAAAAAGACTATTCTGAAAAGATTTTCAACTGCTTTGTAAAATTTAATTTTTGGGATCATGGTAGGGCGGTCACAGCGTGACCGCCGCCAAATTGGGTAAGTGCTATCTCAATTTTTAGTATTTAATATTTACAAAGCACTACCGTCTGCCGCCCCTTCCACTATCACGCGAGCCGGAATTCCCGCCTCTCGCACCGCCGGCGGGGAAATTGCTTGACCGGGTGCCGCTCGATCGTCCGGGCTGGGCGGAACCGCGGCTTGATTGCGGTGGTCCTGTGGACGAAACGGCATTGCCGGACGATCTCTGTTGCGGACCGCCTTGCCGCACAACCTCGGAAGAGCCGCCATTGGGCTGTGTCCTCGGGGAACCGCCTTCTCGCACGGTTCCAGAAGAACTGCCACCCGGTTGCGTTCTCTGTTGAAAACGTCCGCTTTGCCGCGTCTGACCGGCAGTATTCGCTGGATTATTGGTGGCAGTGGCAGCAGAACTTGTTGCCGGGGCGATAAGCGGTTGTGCTTGTGTGGCAGAACCTTGCGCGACCGCACCATTCGATGCCGACCGCGCTGGTCGATTCATCGCGCGACCGGGGCGATTTGTCAAGGAACTGTCGGGACGCGGTGGGCGAATTTCAGGTGATCTTCCCGGTGGAACAGCCATATTTCCTCTGCGGTCCGCAGCGATCCCCGGATATCCGGATCGCATCGTGTCGCGTCTTGGCGGCATATAGCCGGGCGGGGTCATCGGGCGACCGGGACGGGGTGGCACAACCAACGGTTGGGGATAATGGCCGCCATAATACGCACCGTAATAATGGTGGGGACGCCAATAGGACGGACGATACATGTAAATCGATGGTATTGGGAACGAACGGTAGGAATAATAAACACCCCAGGGTCGATACCAGCTTGACCAAAGCGGGATTTCCACACCGAAGCTCACCCACGGGCGAGTGTACCTGTCAACGACAATGGTCTCTGTGCAGTATTCGATTACCGGCACGTAAACCTGCTCTGTCTTGGTGACAACGCTGGTCGCCGTATCGCGTTCCACGATAATGACCGGCGAGGTGTCGCCTTCCGAACTCTCGTCGGCAAGGACGGAAATCGTTTTCCCGGTCATTTGCCGGTAAAACTCTGGCACGGAAGTATTTTCGCCGTGACCCGGAAAAACCAATGTTTCGGCAAATTGCGTTCCCAGAAAATGGTCAAGCGACTGATGCAATTCGTCTTCGTTGCTCGTCGGCATGGTCGCACTGCTGATTCCGTCCTTGTAGAGGAAATCTCCCGTAAAGGCAATCGCCGCATCGTCGGTGGCCAAAACATAAGTCAGGCTACCCGAAGTGAAACCCGGTGTCCCGACGACGGAAATCGGCAGATCGGCAATTTCGAACTCATCGCCGTCTTTCAGCCAAACATTAGCGATGGGGGATGTCACCCCGCCAAACTCACTGGACATATTCGCTTTCGGGTCGGTCAACAGTCCGGCGTCTTTCTCGCCGACGAGAATCGTCGCATTCGGCCATTTTTTCTGCAACTCTTCATTTCCCGCGATGCGAAGGAAACCGCCGTTGGTCAGCAAGATCGCTTCAACATCGACGTTCTGTTGGCCCAGGTACTTGACGACGGCTTCGTAATTGTAGCCAGGGTCGATGACCACGGCCTTGTTGCTGTCGCTCGCTCGCAAGAGATACGAGTTACCGAGCGGTTCCTGTGTGTCATAGACTTTCGAGATGATAATCTGTTTTGTGGCCTGGTTTTCCCGTGTCAACGGGTGGGTTGACTCCTCAATTTTCATGACGGCCTGCTGAGGCGAACCGTCTGCCGGTGTTTGACCGGACACCGTGCCAGGCATGAGAACACACCAGCCGGTCATCAGGCCAGCTAATACGGAAAAGCCGAAAGCCCGACGCAGTGATACACTTTGTTTCCACATCATTCTGTCTCCCATAATAAACATTCCTGAAATGATAAGGTTTCCTACCGATTCTTTCTTCGTCCCTCTATATAATACATATTGCTCATTGTGGCCAAAGAGCGACTATAATAATCGTTATTTTACCGAGTTTGCCTAATTTTTACTAAAGTTATCTGCTCAATGATACTTTATATCGATGAAAAAACAACACCACTGCGAAAAAGTATAAGATTATGTGAAGTTGAGTCTCCCGGTTTTTTCCTACAAAAGTTACGAAAATCACTCAAGAAATAAAAAACCCCGACATTGCTGTCGGGGCCTTGTGATATGTGTGAGCCGTTCGGTCATTGCGTTCTCGCGAGCCGTTCGGCTCTGAAAGAAGGGGCAAAAACGTTATTGGCAATCTACTGCCGGGACACACGGCTGGACAGGGCCGCATGGTTTACGCAGTTTCACCTGCACCGGAACTTCGTAGGTCACAACTTTCGGGACGCACTTCGTTACGGTATAAGGAACCTGTTTGGCAACAAGTTTGCATTCCATGACCGTCTTTTCGTAGCACTCGGGCTTCATGACGGTGTAGCAAACGTCCTTCACGCAGGTTTCGGGAACCATCGTGCAAACCTGGTAGCACACTTCCTTCACTCGGGTTTCATGAACCATCTTGCAAACTTTGTAGCAAACGTCCTTCACGCGGGTTTCGGGAACCATCTTGCAAACCGTATATTCGCAAGTTCGGGTTTCGGGAACCATTTTGCAAACGGTGTAAGTGCATTCCTTCACGCGAGTTTCGGGAACCATCTTGCAGACCGTATAATCGCAAGTGCGGGTTTCGGGAACCATCCTGCAAACTTTGTAGGTGCATTCCTTCACTCGGGTTTCGGGAACCATCTTGCAAACCGTGTAGTCGCAAACGCGGGTTTCGGGAACCATTTTGCAAACCGTGTAAGTGCATTCCTTCACGCGGGTTTCGGGAACCATCTTGCAAACCGTGTAGGTGCAGGTCCGGGTCTCGGGAACCATGCGGCACACTTTGTAAGTGCATTCTTTGATGCGGGTTTCGGGAACCATCTTGCAAACCGTGTAGTCGCAAACGCGGGTTTCGGGAACCATCTTGCAAACCGTGTAAGTGCATTCCTTCATGCGGGTTTCGGGAACCATCTTGCAAACCGTGTAGCTACAGGTTCGTGTTTCAGGAACCATGCGGCACACTTTGTAAGTGCATTCTTTAACGCGGGTTTCGGGA
>Ga0082212_10012882_pt1 | contig 10507 bp, 8 predicted proteins | sample TergutNt197P3_FD_71548 | JGI IMG/M metagenome (GOLD analysis project Ga0082212, IMG submission 71548) | Neocapritermes taracua P3 segment gut microbial communities from Petit-Saut dam, French Guiana - Nt197 P3 | ecosystem: Host-associated > Arthropoda: Insects > Digestive system > Gut ...
CACAAAAAAAAGTTGGTAATTTGAGCTGACTGGGTTTATAATGTAAGCCTGTAGAAAAAGTTACACAAAAGCCAAGAGGTATAGGTGACAAAACACGATTTCCCCAGGATCCACTTCTATGATCAGGATTTTGTTGATATATACGATAAAACATGGGCATGGATTCATGATTGCTGGAACAGCGGAAGCGAAAAAGGCGGTCTTGACGGAAAATTCTTCTCCTATCCGGGGTCACGAACTGTCTACCAGTCCGACGCTATTTATTCGTCGTTTTTTCTCGTCTACTCAAACCGTATTTACCAGGCCACGCCCAGCCTGGATCTGTTTTACGACCGCCAGGAACCCAATGGGGCAATCCGCAGTGCCTATGATATCAAAACCGGATCGCCGGTAGCGGAACGGGACAATGCCGAAAGTCTGGGCATTCCTCTTTTTGCCTGGGCAGAATACAACATCTACCACAAATCGGCAAACAAAAAACGTGTCAAGGATGTGCTTGCGGTTCTGCACCGGTATACCGAATGGATAGACAAAACCTTCAAAAAATCGAATGGCCTGTACCGTGTCCCCCTGGCGGTTACCGGAATGGTCAATTCACCCCGCGAGGGAACCTATTATTCCCTGGATTTTAACTCAATGATGGCGGTGAACGCGCTGTTTATGTCTGCGATGGCCGACATCCTCAACGACAAGGATACCAGTTTCCAGTACAAGAAGCAGTATTTCGCGTTAAAAACGAGAATCAATTCGCTGATGTGGGACCCGCACGACGGGTTTTACCATGACATCGACAGGAGCGAAAAAAGGCTGCCTGCCAAAACCATTGCCGGCTACTGGCCGCTGTTGGCTGAAATACCCAACGACGAAAAAGCAGAGCGGATCATCGCCAAGCTTTCCGATCCGAAATTCTTCGGCGCGCCGCATCCCTTCCCATCGCTTTCCCTTTCCGATAAAAATTTTGACGAAAACGGCAAGGGGTACAGAGGCTCCGTGTACCCTCACCTGACCTTTATGGTAATAAAGGGACTTGAGCGTTACCAGCGCTGGGACCTTGCCCGTGACTGCGCCATCCGCCATCTGTACTTCATGCTGGACTCGATGAGTCCCGACGGCAACCACCATAAGGGCAACCTCTGGGAAGCCTATCTGCCAACGAAGGAAGGCCCCGCCAAATGGCACGGCAAGCCGGATTTTCCCCGCGCCCAATACCTTTCCTACGACGCGCTTTCTACAATCTGCCTGACCATCGAAAATATCGTGGGGCTTTTTATTTCCCTTCCCCGCAAAACGGTGGACTGGATTATTCCCAATCTTGAAATTATGGGGATAGAAAACCTTTCCCTGAAAAAAAACATGATAACGATTCTTTCGAACAAGAGCGGGCGGGGCTGGGAAATTCACATGGAAAGCGAAAAATTGTATTACTTTACCATAAATATTCTTGGCAAGAAGAAAAAGACCCTGCCGATCCCTTCGGGAAAATGCTCAATGCTGATTGATAAGCTGTAGGAAAATGGAAAACCGTCTTGTCGCCGTTCTGGAAATAGGTTCCACGGGCATCAGACTGCTGGTCGCGCAGGTGGAATCGGGCGGCCGGTGGACGGTGCTTGACCGCGCGGAAAGGCCGGTATCCCTTGGCCGCGATGTCTTTGACTCCGGCGAATTATCCCGCGAGTCCCTGCTGGAATGTCTTTCGGTGCTGAAAAGTATCAGGGAACTTTTGGCCGGCTGGGGCATTGCCGCCGGTGACGTTCATGTTATCGCGACCAGCGCAATCCGGGTAGCCCGGAACCGCGATGTGTTTATTGACCGGTTACGGCAGGAGACAGGGTTTTGTCCTTCGGTGGTAGACGGGATTGAGGAAAACCGGCTTATGTACCTTGGTGTCCGCTTTGCGATCAAGGGAGATCTGCCGATGTTCTGGCGCGCCAATTCGATGATCATGGAAATTGGCGGCGGGTCGACCGAGATAATGCTGCTGCGGAAAGGGCAGATGGTCGCGGCACACAGCATCAAGCTGGGAACGATTATCCTTGATCAGCGGATACGTCTGCGGGCGGGACCCGGCTCGGTAAATGAACGGTATCTGAGCGAGGCAATCCGGAACACAACCGAACTGGTAAACGCGGAAATGGACATGTCCCATATACGCACCTTTGTCGTTGTGGGTTCCGATGCGCGTCTTGCTTCTTCCCAGACGGGCAGCGAACTGAACGAACATTGCCGTCTTATTAAACGCGCCGACTTTATTGACTTTGCCGAAAGGGTACGCGGCTACAGCATTGAGGATTGTATTCAGAATTTCGGCATATCCTATTCCGAAGCGGAAGGTTTTATCACGGGGATTCTCGTTTTGAAACTGTTTTTCGAGCAGACTGGCGCCGCCCATGTGGTGGTTCCCCTTATGTCGATACGGGAAGGCTACCTAGTCGATATTGCCCAGGGGGTGGATTCCGAACTGCAGGAGGAATTCTTCTCGCAGATCATCGCCTCCGCCGTCAATCTGGGAAGAAAATACCACTTTGATGAGGCCCATGCCCTGCATGTCACCAAATTCTGCATGGAACTTTTTGACGCGCTGGCAATGGAACACGGCATGAACCGCCGCCAGAGGATGATGCTGGAAGTATCCGCATTACTCCACGATATCGGCATATATATAAAGGGGTCCGGACATAACAAGCACGGCCAGTACATTGTCGTAAACTCGGAAATCTTCGGTCTGCGCCGAAACGAAGTGGATATTATCGCAAACGTTATCCGCTATCACCGGGGGGATCCGCCGGCACAGTCCGACATTGAGTATATCAGCCTCCAGCGCGAGGAGAGGATCCTCGTGCTAAAGATGGCGGCTGTTTTGAGAGTCGCCGATGCCCTCGACCGGGGGCACACCCAGCAGATCAAAAGCCTTGCCGTGGAACACCGCCCGGAAACCATCGCCCTGCACGCCAAGGGAGTCTATGACACTTCGCTGGAGCTTATCGCTCTGGAAGAAAAGTCAGATCTCTTTCAGGAAGTGTTTGGTTATAAAGTTGTCCTCAGTTAACAAGCAAATCACCAACCCCGCCCTGAAGGGACGGGGTATGTGCCCCTTCGCATACAATCAACGAATGGCACAAATGAACGCGAATAATACAAATAAAAATTTATAGTTATTTCATCATTCGTGTAATTCGTTGACTCTTGAATATTTGGCGTTAGCGCCTGCCCCGTTTCGCTGCGGTTTTTCTGCCGCCTTTTGCAGGTCTGCCAACGGCTTTCTTTTTCGCGGCGGCTTTACCCCGGACAGCTTTGCGCGCTGCCGGCCGTCTGCCCCTGACTGCTCCCTTCTTTGAAGGTTTTGCTTTTTTCGACGGCGCTTTCTTCTTCCGTTCAAACCTTGCCTTGTCTACTGTCGGAATACCGCTGATTACCTTTGCCAATTTTTTATCTTTGGCGGTTTTTGCAATATCGAAGTCCTTCTGCAGTTCAAGCCAGTATTCGGGCTTGTTTTTGAAAAACTTCGCCAGGCGGAAAGCAACAGAGGCGGACACCGGATTTTCATCGCGGGCAATGAGGCGAACCATCGCGCTGGAAATACCGATGGCCTTGGCAAGACGATTGTAATTCAAGCCGTGTTTTTTCAGAAGCGCGTTGATTGCGGCTCCCGGGGTTAGTTTTGTCTTTGGCATTTTTACTCCTTGTATAAAATTGTATAATGATATTCATGTAATGTCAAGTAATTGTTACTATTCAATAAAAATGTTATAATATTCCCATGGCATATATAAAAAATCTCTTTGATCGCAATTTTCTTGAATATGCGTCGTACGTGATCAAGGATCGCGCTATTCCTGATTTGGAAGACGGCCTTAAACCGGTGCAGAGGAGAATTCTCCATACGCTCTTTGAAAAAGACGACGGCAAATTTCATAAAGTCGCCAACATTGTCGGGGAATGCATGAAATATCATCCCCACGGCGATGCTTCCATCAATTCGGCCCTGGTGGTGCTTGCCAACAAGGAGCTGTTCATCGACCGGCAGGGAAATTTCGGCAACATTTACACCGGCGATGAAGCCTCCGCGCCGCGCTACATCGAATGCCGGGCGACTCCCCTTTCAAAGGACATTTTCCACAACCCCAAGCTGACCGAATGGGCACCTTCTTACGACGGACGCAACAGGGAGCCGGTGCTTTTCCCGGCAAAGGTTCCCGTGGTGCTGATGATGGGAGCGGAGGGAATTGCCGTCGGCATGTCCACCAGGATTCTGCCCCATAATGCAGTCGAAGTGCTGGAGGCGGAGATCGCCTGCCTTTCGGGAAAGAGTTTTGCGCTGTACCCCGATTTTCCCACCGGCGGCCTTGTCGACGTTTCCGAATACCGCGACGGGAACGGCAAGGTGCTGGTCAGGGCAAAGCTCGACACATCAGACCCCAAGCGCATCCTCATCACCGATTTGCCCTTCGGTTCCACAACCGAAAGCCTGATTAACAGCGTGGAAACGGCAGCAAAGGCGGGAAGAATCAAAATTCAGGGGATAAACGACTTTACCACCGACAAAGTCGAAATCGAAATAAAAATGGCGCGCGGCGTGTACGCGCAGGAAACCGTCGATGCGCTTTTTGCCTTTACCGAATGCGAACAGTCCATCTCGGTTAACCTGTTGGTCATAAAGGACGGCCTGCCCGCCGTAATGACCATTACCGCCGTGATCAAACACCATGCAAAACAGCTGGTAAAAATACTCACCAAAGAGCTGGAACTGGAAAAAAAGGAACTACAGGACAAGCTCCATCTGCGCACCCTTGAACGGATATTCGTAGAAGAACGAATCTACAAGGGCATCGAAAAAATGAAAACCGCCAAAGGAGTCGAGGATGCGGTTGTAACGGGCTTTAATCCCTTCCTGAAAGAGATAGAACCCCGCGGCGTAAGCCACGACGATGTTGAGCACCTGCTGCGTATTCCCATCCGCCGGATTTCATTATACGACATCAGCAGGGCCCGCGAGGAGATGGAACAGATACAGGCCAGGATAAAAGAGATAAACGGACACCTGAAAAACATTACCGCCTACTCCATCGGCTATCTAAAAGAGATAATCGCCAAAATCAAGGCCAACGGAGAGCTGGGACAGGGCGAACTGCCGCCGGGCGCACGGAAAACAAAAGTCGGCGCCTTTGACAAAATCGACGTAAAAGAAGTCGTCAGAAAGGACGTAGAACTGAAATACGACAAAAAAACCGGCTATGTGGGAACCAATGTCTCCGGGGCGAAGGTTGCCGAGGTTTCTCCCTTCGACCGCATACTGACGATCCGCAAAAACGGAATGTACACGGTAACCGACCTGCCCGAAAAACTGTTTGTCGGCGCCGACGCATGGTGGATAGGGGCGGCGGACAAGGAATATCTGTCCAAAACGGTATTTTCGATTATCTACCGGGAAAAAGAGACCGGTTTTGCCTTTATCAAACGCTGCGTTATTGAGGGCTGGATTATCGGCAAGGACTACTTTCTGGTGCCGGACGGCGCCGTGGTGCTGCATGTCGATACACGGACTAAATTTACGTTCAGCGTAAAATATACGCCGAAGCCGCGCCTGAAGGTTCTGGTAGAGGAATTCAGGGCGCAGGACTTTAGTGTGCGGGGGCTTAAAGCCGGCGGGCTGCGGCTGTCGAATAAACAGGTGGCAAGAGTCAGCGCGGGGAGGATGAAAGATGACGAGTAACAGCGGAGAAGACCGGGACGAAATTGTCTTTGACGCAAATTCCGGCATTTCCGGGGAAGAACAGCGGGAGATTCTCGCGAAGATAAACGGCATCGCGGAGAAGAACCGCCGCTCGCTGGCCGAAACGGCGGAAAACGGCCAGGAAGGCAACAACCGGCTTTTTAAGGCACAAAACAGCGGCAACCTTTTCCCCATCGCGGTCAATATCGCCGCCGTCCTAGTGCTGGCAGCCGGCCTTCTTACGCTTTCCATTTTCCACGGAAAAACCGACGCCCAGGTACGCAGGACAAAGGTGTATAACAGCGCCGAGCATGCCCTTTTTGACGAAATAATGAGCGCCGCCGCCGCCGATATGGCGCTTGGGGAAATGGACCGGCTTTCCCGGGAACAGGCTCATGCCGCGGCAATAGAAAACCAAATGAGCGCGATGTTCGCCAATCTTAACGCGCAGATCAGGGACAACCGCCTTGACGAGGCCGCCGGAACCATCAGGGCAATGCGGGAATTTCTGAATACCCCCGCTTTTGCAGTGATCCGTTCCATACAGGCGCGCAAAGACCTGTACGCCCAGGCGATAAATTCATTTGAGACAATGATAGACGAGGCGCGCAGAAGCCAGGCAGCCGCCGCCGGGCTGTTCGATCCGAATATCGAACAATCCCTGGCAGATTTGCACGAAGAAAACACCCGGCTGCAGCGGCGTTTGGAAGAAAACTCGAGGGAGAGGGATAGCCGCATAGCGTCCCTGGAGACGAACCTTGCCGCACAGACCCAAAGTTCACAGTCCTCACAACAGACAGTGGTTTCCCTTCAGGCGGAAAATGCCGCGTTGAATCAAACCGTCGCCGCCCAGGAAAATACCATTGAAACCATTCAGGAAGTTGTACAGGGAAGATCCATACAGGATATGACCATTGGTGAACTCAGCGAAAGACTCGCCCGAATCCAGCAAGCGCTGGGGCAGTGATACAGATAATAAATAACAGTTATTTGTTACTTGGTTTTCATGACTTCCACGCCGTTCCAGTCGGCGGGAGGCGGATTGGCGGCATATTCCGCGCAGCGGTGGTACAGGCTTTCGGCAACGGGATCTTTCGCAAGCTGACGGTAAACTTCCCGGAATTTTTCGGCGGCTTCCCGGAAAGAGCGGCGGTAATACAATTCCATCCCTTCGTTATGCAGCGGCCACGCCGCATCTTCCGCCGCGCTCAAAGAGCGTTTTACCGTGTAAATTTTAACGCCCGTAGTCTTGCCCTTTACGGCGACGGTATCAAGCAGCCGGAAATACAGCCGCTCCTGCGGTTTTTCCCGCTGTAACTGCGCGTAAACGTATTCGGAAATCAGCAATTCGGAATGATAGGTCTTGGTAAGGCCCTCCATCCGCGAGGCAAGGTTTACCGAATCGCCGATAACCGTGTAATCCATCTTGCGCTCGCTGCCGATATTGCCGACCGTCACTTCGCCGTAGTTAATGCCGATGCCGATGTGGAACTCCGGCCCGGCCAGCCTACGCTGGTTTTCGTTAAAAGAGGAAAGCGCCTCGATCATGTCAAGGCCGGTCAAAACAGACTGCAGCGCGTCGTCGTCATGCTTTTCCGGCGCACCCCAAAACGCCATTATCGCGTCGCCGATGTATTTGTCTACAATGCCCTTGCGGTTGTAAATAATGTCGACCTGGCCGGAAAAGTAGCGGTTCAGTGAATGAACAAGGTCGTCCGGCGCCATGCCCTCGGAAATGGTGGTAAAACTGCGAATGTCGGAAAACAGAATCGACAGATTGCGGTTATCCCCAACGAGCATCTTTTCGGGGGAGGCAAAAAATCGTTCAATCACATCCTTGGGGACATATTTCTGGAAAATCTGGCGGATACGCTCCTCTTTTTTCCCCGCCAGCACCGCCTCGAAAGCATAGCGCTTAATCTGGGCGTAGGCATGATCCAGTTCGCCAATCATCTGATTAAAGGTAAAGGCAAGCCTGCCCGTCTCGTCCTGGTATTCAACTTCCACCCGGCTCGACAGATCCGCCGAGTTGATAATGGTATTCATCGCCGTAACAATCCGGCTTAAAGGATTGGTAAGATGTCCCGTAACCATGATCAGCAGAATCGATGTAACCAGAATCGAAACCACCAGCGTAATAACGGTTTGCAGGCCAATGCGGTTCGCGTCGCGGTAAAACACGCCGCTTTTTTCGCTTATCAGCAGGTGCCACCGGAAGGGGGGAAAGTAGAACGCCTGAAAAACCCGTTTTTCCCCGTCAATGGCGGCGGTTTGCAAACCGGAATTATCCGCCTGCAAAAGCCGCAAGAGCGGCCCGATCTCCCTTTCCCGCAGCGTCAAAGGGCCGGTAGCCATAAGCAGGTTCCCTGCGCCGTCAACGGCAAAGATCAGTTCAGTCTCGCTCAGGAGGATGCTCTGCGCATACAGTTCGACGGCTTTTTTCGCCGCATCCACCATATCCTGCCGCCCGGCGTAGTTATTCTCCGCAAGCAGCGACCACTGGCTGTCGGCGTATTTTTCCAGTTCGTTCAGCTTAAAACTCAGCAGCTGCCGGGCCAGCCGCGTTACGCCGTTGACCGCGTTGAAGTAAGAGGCCGTTTGTGCGAACACAAGGGTTACAATAACCAGAGGCAGAACAACCAAAAACATTTTCAGCCGGATTTTCACGATCGCTGTCCTGAGCCGTTTTTTCGGCTATATGAAAAGATGAATCCCGAATTTTGTCAGCAATTCCATGCCTTCGTGCAGCAACAGCGGCCGGATTTTCCGCCAGGGAAGAATAATGCTGATACACCCCCGGGAAATGGGGGCAATTTCGTCCGGATCCCAATGCAGGCCGATACCCTCCTGAGTAATGAAAAAGTTGAAACTCAGTTCCGGTTCGTTCGATAAATAAATACCTCTGGACAAGGGCTGCCCTTCCGCAAGGCTGCTGTAGTTCCGCAATTCCTCATAAATAACTGCGCGGGTGGCATCTCCCTGGAAATCCCGGAAAAGATCGTCAATCTTGATCCACTGGCAATCTTCCATATCGAGCACATAATACCGCATGGACATAAGGCTGTTTTCACCGCTGTTATATGAATGATGCTCCCGTTCAATAACAAGCCCCGCTTCACTGGAATCTTTCACCCGGATGCTTTCCGTATAGCGCCAGTTGGAACCGGTCATGATTCTCCGCTCGGCGCGCTCCAGAGCCAGCAGGTTGGTACGGTAATCTTCCCGATGTTCAGTGAGCACCCAATCCCGATACCCATCAATGCCTTTTGACTGATACAGCACTTCGTTGAGAAATTCCGCCTGTTCTTCGGGGTAGTTCATCCGTAACAGAGCCAGCGCCACCTCAAGCCGGGTACTGTTGGCCGGATCTTCCGGGTGCAGCAGAACGGAAAAGGTATAATGCCTTTGGCTGAATTGTGCCTTTTCAAGCTGCGGGGCGCTAACGCACGAGGCAGCCATCTGCAGAAAAACGCAGCAGACTGCCATGGATACCATTTTTTTGCTCATGCCCCATTATAATAAAACGGACGGCAGTAGGCAAGGCAATTATGCGTCCGCGATGTCCAGGCAGGAACGGTCAATGCCTTCCCGGGCAAAGCCCCGCAGAATAATCTGAAAGGCTTTTCTCATCTCCTCAACAAGAATGGGAGATTTTCGCCCATCCCTGGACATGCGGGCGGCGTTTTCGATAATGGCGGAAAACATTGAAAGAAGCACTCTGGTAGCAAGCAGGGAATCCAGTTCGGGATCAAAAATCCCTTCTTCCTTGCACTGGTCAATAATGGTTTTCATGGATTCAAGAATCGCGGCAACATGGGGGGACTTGCTCAGTTCTTCCTGGGTAACAATCGGCTGCCAGGAATTGAGAAAATTGCGCACCTGAAAAATAATAATCATTTCGTCGGAACTGCCGAACAGTTCCACATAGCCGCGCCAAAAACCTTTCAGGGCTTTAATGCCGGAAAGACCGGATTCCAGAAGCGGCCTGAAGCGCTCCAGAAAAACCCGCGCCGAATCCTCGCAAATTTCGTTGAACAAAACATCCTTGCCGGAAAAGTACAGGTACAGCGTGGCCTTGGAAAGCTCCGCCTTGCGGGCAATATCCTCCATACTCACCTGCTCCACCCCCTGCAAGAGGATCAGTTCCTTGGCGCAGCTAAGAATAGTTTTTTTTCGCTCAGTTTTTTCCCGCTCTCTCCGCTCAGATATTCCCATTGCCAATCCTCCTGACGTATAGTCATATTTTAGACAATTTCATAAAAAAGTTCAACTATTAGAGACAATACACCAAGTTGTCTCTCAAGTCGTGCCTTTTTTGGGAACAAACAGCCGGGATAAATCTGCGCCCTCTAATTCCAGCAATGTTATTTTTTTCCTGATACCTCCGGAAAAGCCGGTTAAGCTGCCGTTTGAACCGACAACCCGGTGACATGGAATGATAATTGATATTGGATTATGCCCAACCGCTCCGCCCACGGCTTGACTCGACATACTTTTCTTTTTCATTTTCACTGCCATTTTTTGGGCAATACTGCCATAGGTGATAACTTCGCCGTATGGGATTTCACATAAAATTTTCCATACTCCCTGACGAAACTCTCCACCAATAGGAGCTAATTGTAATGCAGCAATACCCGGTTTTTTACCGGCAAAGTACCTGTCCAGCCATTTTTTTGCATCATTGAATATTGGCATATTGTTGTTTTCTGTCATTGCTTCGGGTACGGTATCCCCGAAATATTTTTGTCCTTTAATCCACAGACCTACAAGATTCTCGCCGCCGCCATCACATGCAAG
>Ga0082212_10012883_pt1 | contig 10507 bp, 9 predicted proteins | sample TergutNt197P3_FD_71548 | JGI IMG/M metagenome (GOLD analysis project Ga0082212, IMG submission 71548) | Neocapritermes taracua P3 segment gut microbial communities from Petit-Saut dam, French Guiana - Nt197 P3 | ecosystem: Host-associated > Arthropoda: Insects > Digestive system > Gut ...
TGCAGTTCTTTGATTAAGCGGTCTGTTTCTTTATGGCTCGCAGCGACTTCCTGTAATGCCGCCCAGACCGTCTCGAAAGTGGGGTGTTCTACACCTGTCTGTACCGTAGCCATGGTTATCTCCTCCTCAAATATAACATGCTCGTGGGAGCCTGCATATACAATATATATGGCGGGAAATAACGTTTTGCTTTACTGTGTCAGAAAAAAAATATTTAATGACAGTCACACCCGTGTTTGTTATCTCAGGGAAAAACTTCTACTGGGGGAGCAGGAGATACCTCTTGAAGCGTCCGGCGCAGCGATTCTGCTCGTTCTTCAAGGCATTCGACGGACAGTGGTTGTGTTTTCGGATCTTCCGGCGCGGGCCGTACTTTGCCGTAGATCTGTATTGTGCGAATGCCCTGCCGGTTTTCCGCTGCAATTGCAGCTAACTTCAGCATGAGCTGCTCCCATGCAGTTGCTTCTTCCGGCGACGGCCCTTTTCCGTCCACCGCGCAGAGCATGGTCTGTATCGTTACCGGTGCGCAGGCGGCAAATTCCTGTATCTTTGCGATAATTTTCTCAAAAGGAATTTTCGAACGATTGATCTTTTGGTACCAGCCGGGAGTCCCCGCGTCAACTTTAAGCCAAATGTTCAGCGAAGGAAAACCACTGCCTTCCAAAGAAAGCGCAGCGGCATCCCGAAGCAGGGAAAAAAGCTGCGGCTGTAAAAGCCCAGCGCCATTGGTGATAAGGACCAGCCGCGCGGATGGAACCATTTCTGCAAGAACGCGGCCTGTCAGATGCAGCGCTTCGGGAAAAGCCGCAGACAGCGAAGGCTCGCCGTTGCCGGAAAAGCAGATATCCCTAACCGGTACTTTTTGTTCCAACGCTGCTGAAATCGCGGCACGAAGATCCTCCTCTATTTGTTCCTGAAAAAAACCGGCATTAGTCGAAAAAGGAAACACCTCACAGTAGGGGCAGTCAAATGGACAGTATTTTTTATCCGGAAAAAGGTTTATCCCCACGGACAGGCCGCCGGATCGCCGCGAATATACGGGGTATACTAAAACGCCTTTTTCGCGCTCGCGGTGATTTTCTATGGGACCCATGCTGCATTACATTTTAGGAATGGCCGCCGTTAGCAGGGCCGTAACCCTTGCGGCATTTTCGGCAAATACCTTCGCGATCGCCTCCCAACTTACCGGTTCTTCCCCGGAACGCCAGCAGTCGTAATCGGTGCTCATCGCCACTGCCGCATAGGGAATACCGGCTTCGTTGGCAAGAACCGCTTCTGTAGCAACGGACATATTGATAATATCCGCCCCCAAAGTACGGAACATGTGGGACTCGGCCCGCGTGGAAAAGCGGGGACCCTCAATAGTCACCAGCGTACCGCGTTCATGAAAGGGAAAACCCAATCCTTTGCACTCCGCTATCAGTATTTCCCTAAGACGGCTGTCAAAGGGATCAGCCATCGCGCAGTGAATGGGGTTGTTCGGCTCAAAGGTTTCATGAAAACTCATCTTCCGCTGTTTGGTAAAATCAATAAACTGATCGATTATCACCAGATCACCGCGATCGATCTCTTCCCGCAGCGAGCCAACCGCCGTTGTGGCAACAATGCAGGTGCAACCGGCAGCTTTCAGCGCGGCTATGTTTGCCCGGTAATTTACCTGCGTTGGGGGAATCGTATGTTCCCGTCCATGCCGCGCAAGCAGCACCACCTCCGTACTGCCGATTAGTCCCCGTTTCAGCGGGGAGGATGGCCGCCCCCAGGGAGTTTCAGCCAGCTCATCCCGCGCCTGCGATAAAATGTCCGGGTTATCAAGCCCGCTGCCGCCGATAATGCCGATTACTGCCATTGTTTCTCAGGGTATCTTCACTTTGCTCGGGTCGATTGTCGCTTTTGGGTACTTCAAGTTCATGCTTTCGAGGGTTTCAACAAGTACCTGTGCCACAAGCAGGTTGCGGAACCACCTGCGTTCGGCGGGGACAATATACCAGGGAGCCTGGGGAGTGGAGCATTTTTCGAAGGCACGTTCAAAGGCTTTCTGATAATCGTCCCAACGGAGCCTTTCGGGAATATCCTGGTCACTGAATTTCCAGAGTTTTTCCGGCATGTCGAGTCTTTCCTGCAGCCGCTCTTTCTGGTAATCGCTGGAAATGTGGAGGAAGAACTTGACTACGCGTGTGCCTTCATCGTGAAGAAGTGCTTCAAAGTTGTTGATATGGCCAAAACGTTTTTTGACAACGTCTTTCGGCGCAAGGTTTTTGACACTGACAATAAGGACGTCTTCGTAATGCGAGCGGTTAAAAACCCCTATATGTCCTTTACGTGGAACGTTCTGGTGTATGCGCCAAAGATAATCGTGGGCAAGCTCTGTTGAGTTGGGCGTTTTAAAGGAAACCACCTGGCAGCCCTGAGGATTGATAGGCCCAAAGACGTTCCCTATGGTCGAGTCCTTGCCCGCCGCGTCCATTGCCTGCAGCACAACAAGAATGGCCTTGCTGCCATCCGCGTAGAGGAGATTCTGGAGGGCCTGCAGCCGCGTAATGAGATCCGCGAACATTTTCGACCCTTCTTCCTTGGTGATCTTTCCTTCATACCGGGTAGGGAAGGAATCGAGTTTTACCGGTTTACCGGAATCAATTTTATAGTTGTTCGTATTCATGGATTTTAGTATATATGGTTTCATGTGTAAAAGCAATTCTATAAATATGATATAATAAGGCTTGCCGGACGGCAAAGGAGATTAGGCATGAAATACGATTTTGACCAAATAATCGACAGATCCAACACGTTCAGCGTCAAATACAACCCTGTTTCACGGGGAAAGCCGGATGACGTACTGCCCATGTGGGTTGCCGATATGGATTTTGCAGCGCCGCCCTGTGTAACCGACGCGCTTGATTCTCATGTACGGCATGGGATTTTTGGCTACTGCGCCCCCGATACGGGTTATTTTTCTGCTGTTCAAGGCTGGTTCCTCAGTCGTTTTGGCTGGAAAACGGAACGGGAATGGTTTGCAATTACTCCGAGCGTAGTCAACGCGCTCTATGTCGCCATCCGCGCTTTTACCGGGCCGGGTGAGGGTGTGCTTATTCAGCAGCCCGTCTATCATCCGTTTGAATCTTCGACGACGCGAACCGGACGGAAATTGCTTATCAACGAACTGGTGTATACAGACGGGCATTACGTTATTGATTTTCAGGATTTTGAAAACAAAGCCAAAGAGGCTAAACTGTTCATTTTGTGCAGCCCGCATAATCCTGTTGGACGGGTTTGGACGCATGACGAACTTACCCGCATGGGCGAAATTTGCCTGCGGTACGGCGTAACGGTTATCTCCGATGAAATACATCAGGATTTTATTTTTCCCGGACACCGGCATCTGATATTTTCAGAACTTGACGGACGTTTTGCCGATATAACCGTTACCTGCACGTCACCGTCAAAAACTTTTAACCTCGCAGGATTACACCATGCAAATATTTTTATCCCAAACGAAACACTGCGAAATAAATTCAAGCGTGAATATGCTGACTGCGGACTGGGCTCACCAGGCATTATGGGACTGGTTGCCTGTAAAGCGGCCTATGAAGGCGGCGCCCAATGGCTGGATGAATTGATCGATTATCTTTCCGGCAACATATCGCTCATAAAAGAATTTTTGCAAACAAATATTCCCAAAATCAAACTTGTCGAACCGGAAGGGACCTATCTTGCATGGCTGGACTTTTCGGAGCTTGGTTTTTCCCCACAAGAGTTGGACGAGCATATAACGCACAAAACTAAATTATGGCTGAACAACGGCCCGCAATTTGGTTTGGGCGGAACGGGCTTTCAGCGTATGAATGTTGCCTGCCCCCGTTCCATTCTGAACAATGCACTTGAGCGATTGAAAAAAACTATCCCTTAAACCGTTTAAGCCTGAGCGCATTGGTCAGCACCGAGACCGAACTCATGCTCATGGCGGCTGCGGCAAACATGGGATTGAGAAGCGGCCCGCCAAAGAGGTACAGCAGCCCGGCGGCAATGGGAATACCCAGTACATTGTAACCGAAAGCCCAGAATAGATTCTGCTTGATCGTACGGATCGTCCGTTTGCTCAGGTTGATCGCCGTGGCAACGTCCATCAGGTCGGAACGCATGAGAACAATGTCGGCGCTTTCCATCGCCACGTCCGTTCCGCTTCCGATGGCAATGCCTATGTCCGCCTGCGCCAGCGCAGGGGCGTCGTTGATGCCATCCCCGACGAATGATACTTTACGGCCTTCGTCCTGCAATTTTTTCACCTCGGCGGATTTATCCTGGGGCAGCACTTCCGACAGCACCCGGTCGATCCCCACCTGACGCGCAATAGCATCCGCAGTCTTCCTGTTATCCCCGGTGATCATGGCGACCTCTATTCCCATCGAGTGCAACCGTTCTATGGCTGCCTTACTGGAAGGTTTCAGCACATCCGCCACCGCCACAATCCCGGCGAGTTTTTCATCGAAGGCGGAGTCGCCTAACGCGACATACATCGGCGTTTTTCCCTCCGCCGCCAGCCGGTCGGACTCGGCCTCAAACCCGGCAAGGGAGATATTGTGTTCCTCCATGCATTTTTTATTACCAATGAGAATAGTGGATAGCGGGCTGTGAGCTGTGGGTAGTATTGCTTCAATACCGCGGCCGGGGATGGCTTTGAAATCCGTTATGGCTGGCAGCGTAAGGCCGCGTTTTTCCGCTTCCCGCACGATGGCCTGCCCCAGCGGGTGTTCGCTCCCCTTCTCGGCGGCGGCTGCCATCTGCAAAAGAAAGTCGGTGGTGTGGGATGGATCCCCATTGCTTATAATCAGATCAGTTACTTCCGGCTTGCCTTCGGTGATTGTGCCGGTTTTGTCAAACACAATGGTTTGAATCTTGTGGGCGGTTTCCAGCGCCTCGCCGCCTTTGATCAAAATACCGTTTTCCGCGCCCTTGCCGGTTCCAACCATAATCGCGGTGGGTGTAGCAAGGCCGAGGGCGCAGGGACAGGCGATGACCAGCACGGAGATAAAAATCGTAAGGGAAAATTCCAGCGCGGACTTTCCGTGGGGAAGGCCGACGATGCCGGCTGATGTTGTGGCGAACCAGGCGACGCCGGCAACGAGGGCAATTCCGCAGACGATGGGAACAAAGTAACCTGAGACAACATCGGCAAGCTGGGCGATGGGGGCCTTGGAACCCTGGGCATCTTCCACCAGTTTGATGATCTGCGCCAGGGCGGTCTCGCTACCGACCTTTTCCGCCTTAAAGCGTATAACACCGTTGGCGTTAATCGTTGCGCCGTATACCGGATCGCCCGGCTTCTTGTCAACCGGCATACTTTCCCCTGTAAGCATCGATTCGTCAACGGCGCTTTGCCCTTCGGTGACAAGGCCGTCCACGGGGATTTTTCCGCCGGGTTTTACCACAATTATGTCGCCGGGAACCACTTCGCTAATGGGAATTTCCTTTTCTTCGCCGTTTTCAATGACGATAGCTGTCTTCGGCGCGAGGCCCATTAGTTTTTTTATCGCATCGCTGGTGCGTCCCTTGGACACCGCTTCAAGGGTTTTTCCCAGAAGGATCAGGGCGATGATCACACCGGCGCTTTCAAAGTACAGGGAGTGTGCCGCATGGGCGTCCCCCCCGGCGATACGGAACAAGTTATAAGTACTGAAAACCACAGCCGCCGTCGTTCCCACAGCGATAAGGGAATCCATGTTGGGGCTGAGATGGAACAGATTTTTGAAACCGACGGTGTAAAAACGGTATCCGGCAATAACAATGGGAATAGTCAGCAACAACTGTACGAGGGCGTAGAACAGGGGATTTTCTACCAGATCGAGGGCGTTGGGAAGAGGAAGGCTGAACCAGGGAACCATCGGGGCCATTGCAATATACAAAAGCGGTGCGGCGAAACAAACAGCGACGATAAATTTTATTTTTAGGGTTTTTATTTCCCGTTCCTTGCGGATTTTATCTTCATCAGCCTGCTGTTTGGAAACTTCGAGCACGGTATAGCCCGCTTTAACTACAGCTTCCTTTATCACCGAAAGCCTCAGGGCGGCGGGGTCGTAGACAACTGTCGCCTTTTCCGTGGCAAGGTTGACCGCTGCGCTTTGAATCCCCTCCAGTTTGCGGATCGCCCGCTCAACCCTTGAGGAACAGGCCGCACAGGTCATGCCACCGACGGATAATGTTTCAGTTTGCATTAAGTACAATATACCAATAAATTGTGCCGGAAATAAGTGATGAAATGATCCAAGTTACTGTTTGCTGCTTGCGATTTTGTCTATTGCTTTTTCCTGTGGCATTTTGCCGAAATCCACGACCGGCAGCACGGATTTCGATTCCGCGGCGGCTCTGTTCTCGGCCTTGATTGCGTCAAACACTTCCTGGCGGAACACCTTTACCGCTTTGGGGGCATCCACGCCTATGCGAACCTGGTCGCCGCGAATTTCGATTATCGAGACGGAGATGTCATCCCCTATCATAATTTTTTCGTTGATCTTCCGGGATAGTATCAGCATTATGCATTCCCCGTCGCCGCCAGCTCCGCCATGATGTCGTGCTTGGTCCTCCAGCGGGTATCGGACAGTACCGCCTGCTTGCCGGTTCTGTTGTCGCGGTTGATGACCAGGGGCCCCTGAAGGTTAGCTGTCATGGGGCCGTCGTCGGACGGGATGGTGACTATAGAGAAAATAAGGGCTTTCTCCGGTGCATTAATGCCTATTTCGGCAAGCTCTTCATTGCTGATGTTGACTTCGTAGTCGGGTCTGAACAAAAAGGGATTCACCAGAATAAAAGCCACCCGCTCCTCGTCCATCGACTGCAGCCAGTAAAAAGGCTGACGTTCGGCGTCAAGGAGCAGGTAATCCTTTAAGGTTTCAAAACCAAGAAGGCCCTGGGGAAAGATGATTTTCTGGCGCTCGTCAACATCAATAAGGCCGTAGGCCTTAGTCGCAACCTTCACATTTACCTCAGAAAGTCCAGAAGTGTCGGCGGCAGTATGCGCGCGGCAGTCTGAAGGCTTGCCCGGTGGGCAAAGTCCAGCATTCTGAGATCGGTGGCTGCATCGGCCATGTTGACGGAAGCCTCACGGGCAAGCTGCGCCGTAACATCGGGGATCTCCCGGTTAAGCCGCTGCCATACCATTTCCACCCGTTCCTGGCGGCTGCCGATGTCGGCTATGCGCGTGGTAAGATTGTTGATGGCAAGGTCCATGCCGGCGATTCCCTGGCTGCCGATAAAATCGTAATCCCCCCGGAACATGGCGTCCCGCAGGCGGATAAGCATATCGAACATTGAGCCGCCGGAAACCCGTGAGCGGGTGGTGTCCCAGTTAGGGGCGTTGTTTTCCATGTTTCCCCGGATAATCCCCAGGTCTTTCAGCACCGTCGCCCCTTGTGGGCCGTCCTCCGCACGGATTAGGTGCGGGCTGCTCCCCTCCAGCGCAAGCCCCCTGGTTTCGGGATCGATGTACGCCCTGACCGGCGCTGCCGAATCGTTAATCTTCGCAACAATCGCCGGCAGCGTATCACCGGGATTCACCTGGATCTCCGCCCCGTCGATAAAAAACGATCCTGCGGTATTTACACGGTAATTGGAAGCATTGACAGTAGAAAATATCTGCATTCTTTCCGCCCAAAACGCCTCCCCTCCCCCGATATCAAGGTCGATAAACGCACGGTCGCTAATCTCGGTTCTCCGGGAAGCTCCGGCGCCCCGGTACTCAACCCTGACTACCATGCTTTCGCTGCCGCCGGCCGTCGTGCCTTCCACGATGCGGAAGGGCTCGGTAAACGCCTTGTCCCCGGCGAAGATCTGCTTGCCGTCCGGCCCCACCGAATTGGACAGGGCGACCAGTTCCTTGAGCAGCTCGTTCACCTCAACGCCCATGAGTTTTTGATCTTCGGCAGTGTAGGTGCCGTTGGCGCCCTGGACGGAAAGTTCGCGGACACGATGCATCACATTGATCGCCTCGTTCATATAGGCATAGACGACATCGTAGTGTTTCTGTGCGTACTGGGTATTTTTTTCAAAGCGTTCAAGCCGGGCAAGGTAGGATTCGTAGCGTACCGCATGGGATGCCGCAAGGGGATCGTCGCGCAGTTCCTGTATCCTGTTCCCCGACGAAATCTGGGACTGTACCTTCGCGAGCCTTTCCTCCTGCCGCCTCAGGTAAAATTGAGTATCGGTATTGGCCATGTCACTTGATATTCTTCGCATATTTAACCTCCATGTTTGCGGTGCGTTCTCTTAGGTCGCCCGCTGCTCTTGCTTAGGCACCCATTCTCATCAGTACATCCAGCATGGAATTGACGGTGGTGACAAAGCGTGCGGCAGCGTTGTATCCGTGCTGGTAGCGGATCATGTTTGCAAGTTCCTCGTCAATGTTTACACCGGAAATAGACTGCCTCATATCGTGGAGGTCTTTCATGATTCTATTTTCCGTTTCCAGGGCCAGGCCGCTTTGCTGACCCAACAGGCCCATGCGACCGACGGCATCGGCAAAATAGTCGTCAAAAGTGGAAAGGCGGCCTACCATTACCGGGTTGTTTCTAATAGAGGCAATTGCCGCGGCGGCATCACCGTTACCGGCATTGGCCACCTGGCCGTTCACACCGAAACCGGAAGCGACCGACATGATATCCCTTGCAACAGCGGGATTCACCTCTATCCAGCCGGACGGGTGGGCAATAGGGGCGACAGCGTAATCTGCACCATCGCGCAGGCTGGTAATGGCGTCGGCGCTGCTCCAGTCGAACGAGCCTCCTTCAACACCACCTAAAAGCCCCGCGTACCCGGTAAGGAAATATCCGGTGTCGCTGACATGGCGTATAACAAAGTCGGGGTTTTCGTGTATGCCGTTTATCGGCTCGGCAGGGGTTCCCTTGAGTGAAAGCCTGCCGTCACGGTTGAGGCGGGCTACAACTTCGGCGCCGGCGTTGTTGATCCTGTTGATAATGTCGACAACCGTGTCGGTTGAATAATACGGCACCTTTACTTCGCCGTTGGCGGCGGAAAGGGTTATTTCTCCCACAAGTCCGGGCTGCGCCTGGGCTTCCAGAATGTTCTGCCCGTTAATTCTATAGATATAGCTGGAATCGTAGACACCGTCACCGGAACGATCGTAGTTGCCGTTGACGTTGGTGACAAAGGGATACTCGCTGAAGAAATTGATCCCCGTAACTCCGTTCAGGCCGTAGCCATCGCGGTGTACCTCATTTACCAGGTCCACAAAGTTCATAGTCATGTTGTCCAGGGTCTGGATTTCATTTGCAATGGTTTCATCGCGCAGCTCCTGGAGCGCACCCAGCCGTCCCCGTTGAAAACGGATCTCCTGCCCGGTGTCCTGCCAGTAAATGTGGGCATAACCTTCGGTATCTACCCCCTTGTGAAGGTCAAACTGGCGGCCAATCTGCCCCTGAACAAGGACAAAGCCGGCGGTATGCACCATATATTCATCCGGGTCCTGGTTGTTTGTGGTTATATCTATGATAGAAGAAAGTCTGTCAATCAAAAGATCGCGGCGATCCATTAGATTGTTGGGCATATCGCCCATCGCTTTTATTCTTTGAATGTCCTTGTTAAGGGCGGCAATCTGGCGTGTAAGCTCGTTCACTTGAGCAACGGTGAGCTGAATATCCAGGTCAGCCTGCTCCTGCAGTGTTTTGAGGCCAGTGTAGCGGTTGTGAATACCGTCAATAAGGGTTTTTCCCCGCTCGACCACTGCGGTACGGGGGGCAGTATCGGCAGGAAACATCGAAAGTTCCTGCCAGGCATCCCAAAAATCGTCCATTTTTGACCGAACGGAAAGCTGTCCTGGTTCAAGGTACATATTTTCCATCATTCGGATATAGGGATCGCGGGCTGCCCAGTAACCCTCGTTGGAAGACTGCGCCACAATACGCCTGTCCAGAAGCTGATCGCGAATCCGTTCAATGCGTTCAATAACTACACCCTGCCCTATTTGCCCCGGCGTCTGTTCGCGGTTCAGGCCTGGCAGGTAAATCGGCTCGAACGCCGACATTTCAACACGCTGCCGGCTATAGCCTTCGGTCGAGGCATTATCAAGATTATGCCCGGTGGTATACAGGGCCTGCTGATGGGCATGCAAGCCCCTCTTGCCAATTTCAATTCCCATAAAAGTCGAAGTCATATATCAATTCCTCCTTGAATACCTAGAAACAGCGGTTCAGAACCATACTGCGCATGTCATGTGAAACAGGTATCCCATGCGGCGTATATATCTTGCCGCTCCTGTCGGGAAAGGCAGCTTCAAAAAAGCCCGCCATGGTGGCACGCGCATCGGCGATATAGCCCATGAGTGTGTCGCCGGCCATTTGTACCCGCATGGCCTCTAGTTTCAAACTGCGGTAAATTTCAGTGAGTTCATTGCGTTGTACCGTCGGAAGATGGGCGACAAGGGCATAAAATCCAGAAAACGCACCCGATTCAGGGTGAATTTCAGCAAAAATACGCTCTCTTTCACCTTCAAGAACGGCATATT
>Ga0082212_10012884_pt1 | contig 10506 bp, 7 predicted proteins | sample TergutNt197P3_FD_71548 | JGI IMG/M metagenome (GOLD analysis project Ga0082212, IMG submission 71548) | Neocapritermes taracua P3 segment gut microbial communities from Petit-Saut dam, French Guiana - Nt197 P3 | ecosystem: Host-associated > Arthropoda: Insects > Digestive system > Gut ...
GCTCTTTAGTAGGGGCGCATATTAAAAAGGGCGGTGGCGAGGTCTACTTCGTCGACGTTTATGAGGAACATATGAAGGCTGTCGCCGAAAAAGGGATATCCATGGATTTGGAAGACGGGACCGGACCACAGCCCGAGACGGTCTTTGTGGACGGCGCGGTAACTAAGGGAGACAGTGTGGGCGTTTGCGACGCGGTGATCGTTCTCGTAAAATGTTATGATACGGAGACCGCCATTGAGGGGAACCGGGCGCTTTTCGGCAAGGATACCGTGGTGATCACCCTCCAGAACGGAGTAGGCGGTGCGGATCTTATCGCGAAGCATTTCGACGCGGATCATGTCGGGCTCGGCGTGCTTAAGTCATCCGCCAATATCCTGACGCCGGGCAGGATCATGGGCAGGACCCGTTTTCCCAACAGCCCCAAAGGGATATATTTCTCGCCTTCCAAATGGGAAACGCCTTATCGCCATGTATACGACGAGTTGGAAAAATTGCTGAACGCCGGCGGGATGCTATCGGAATGCAACGAGCGTACCGAAGAATTCGTCTGGGACAAGTTGTGCACTAATGTGATGATCAACGGCGTGGCCGCCTTACTCCAATTAGCGGGCGAATACCTGGCGAACCATGAGGACGGGGTAAGGCTGATGAACGAACTGGCCAGAGAGACCTGCGAGGTAGCCACGGCTAAGGGTATTAAGAATATGGAAGCCTCGAAATACGTGCGGGAACCCAAACCCGGCTATAACGCGCCCGAGGTGAAGACGCCCCACTATGTCTCCATGGTCGTCGATTCCTACCTTAAGCGCAGGACAGAAATCGACTTCATGAACGGCGCCGTAGTTAAGGAAGGGAAAAAGTACGGCATACCCACGCCCTATAATGAGACGGTCTGTAGACTGGTACGTGTCATGCAGGATACATACAATGTCCGGTATAAACCGCTGACTTAGGATATTACATCAGTGGGCGTATTAGTTTCCGGGTATACATTTATCAGGTTTTATGCTATCATTCAGCTTGTGCGGGACATCCGCATTATTTCAAAATAGTCACAAGGAGGTCTTTCGTAATCACATGAAAAACAAAATCGTAACGGCGGCTGAAGCGGCTGCCAAAGTCCCGGACGGGGCGTTTATCGGCATCAGCGGCGTAGGCCCCCACGGCGTGGCCCAGGAGGTCTATGAAGCCGTCGCCGCCAGGTATGAAAGCGAACAGCACCCCAAAGACGTCTCCCTCATCCACTCCGGCGGGAATATGAGCTCAAAAGTATTCGCCGCGGACGGACTGATGGGCGCCTACTACAGCGGCCTGCCCAATCTGGACAGCGACCTCATGGCTAGCGACCGGTTCCCGGTATATGCCCTAAGCCAGGGCATCGCCTGCCAGCTCTACCGGGCCCAGGCTAATGATACGCCCTTCCTCACCAAAGCGGGCGTCAACACCTTTCTGGACCCCCGCATCGAAGCCGGCGCCATCAATGGGAAAGCCAAGGCGAAACCCATCGTGGAGGTCGTGAGCCTGGGGGGCGAGGAGTACCTGCACTACCAACTGCCCAAGATCACCTGCGCCATCATCCGGGCGACCACGGCGGATATGGAAGGCAACCTCATTAACGACGAAGAATATGTAAAGTTTGAGATGCTCTACCTGGCCATGGCCGCCCACAACAACGGCGGCATAGTCATCGCCCAGGTGAAGAACATCGTGAAAAACGGCTCCCTGAACGGCGGCGATATCAAAGTACCGGGTATGCTGGTGGACTATATCGTACCCTGCACGGACTACGCCAAATACCACATGCCGCAGAATAACGCGCCTTTCTCCGCGGCGCTGACCGGCTTCCGCAAGGCGGACGAGAGCCTCATCCCCTTCGAGAGCTACGCTCCGGACGGGGAGCGCCTGGCGGTGGTGCGCAGGGCGGCGACGGAGTTGTGGCCGGGCTGCGTATGTAACATCGGCATCGGCATGCCGGTCGGGGTATCTTATGTGGTATCGAAGGAAGGCATACAGGACATGTTTGTCCTGAGCAACGAGCTCGGGGCTGTGGGCGGCCATCTGGGAGGCGCGTTCTTCTTCCCCGGCTCCTTTAACGCTCGGGCGTATCTTAACCACCACGAGATGTTCGACTTCATCAACGGCCACGGGCTGGACATCACCTTCCTGGGCGCGGCTGAGGTTGGCGAGGACGGTTCGGTGAACGTGACGAGGATCGGGGGAAGGATACACGGCTCCGGCGGTTTCGTGAACATCGCGGCGAGCACGAAGAAGATCGTATTCATCAGTTCCATGACCATCGGAGGGAAGCACGCCATTGAAGGCGGCATGCTGAAGATCACGACGCCCGGCAGGGGCGGCAAGTTCCTGAAGCAGGTGGATCAGATCAGCTTCAACGGCAAGGACATAGCGAAACGGGGCCAGGAGGTCTGGTACGTGACGGAGCGGGCTGTATTTAAGTTCATTGACGGGAAGATCACGCTGATGGAGTACGCGGACGGGCTGGACGTGGAGAAGGATATCCTGGCGTATATGGAATTCAAGCCGGAGATATCGCCGGATCTGAAGCCCATGCCGAAGTACTGCTTCGAGACGGGCCCGATTGGGATGAAAGAGCAGTGGTCAAAAAAATAACGGGGCGTTGCCCATTTGATAGAAAGGGAGAATGAATCATGGAGCTGAAAAATGTTAAAGCCGTCGTCACAGGCGGCGGATCGGGCATGGGCAGGGCCGCTGCCGAGGCGATCGCCGCGGCGGGCGGCAAGGTCTGCATCGTGGATTTCAATGAAGATCGCTGCAAGGAAGTAGCGGCAGGCCTTGGGGACGCTGGATACTATGAGTTGGCCGACGTGTCGGACGCGGTACGGGCGGAAGCTATCGTCAAAGGCGCGGTGGCGAAGTTCGGCTATGTGAACGTCGTGATCAACTGCGCCGGCGTAGGTTCCGGGACGCGTATATTACCCAGAGAGGGCGGCGTGTTTCCCATCGAGACATTTAAACGGGTCATCGAGATCAACTTGTACGGTACATTTAACTTCACCTGCCAGGGCGCTCTGGCGATGAGTACTGCCCCGGAGAACGAAGACGGGGAACGCGGGGTGATCATCAATACCACATCGCTGGCTATCGAGTTGGGGCAGATCGGCCAGGCGGCGTATAGCGCCTCCAAGGGAGCCGTCCACTCCATGACCATACCCATCGCCCGGGAGCTGGCGCGGGCCGGTATACGGATCAATACCATCACCCCGGGCCTGGTGGCTACCAACATGTCGGGCGTCGAAGGCCTGCTCAGGGCCGAACGCGGCGAAGCGCCCCCTCCGGGCAGCGGCCCGCCGCCCCCCAGGCGCCCCATGGATCAGGAGAGCCCGGCGGCTAAGGATTTCATCTTCCCCCGCAGGCAGGGCACAACGGCGGAATTTGCCTCTCTGGCACTGGAGATCATACGCAACGGCCACATGAACGGCGGCGCCTATGCCCTGGACGGGGCCATCAGATTCAGCCCGAAATGGTAAACCGGCAATCGATAAAAAAATGAACAAAGGATGATGATCATATGTCGAGCAGATGCGTTATCACCAGTTACGCCAGGACTCCCCTGAGCAGTCAGGGCGGCAAAGAATTTCAGGAGATGCCTATCCCCGAGCTGGCCGTGATACCGGTCAAAGCGGCCATCGAACGGTCTCACTTAGGCAAGAGCGACGTGGGCGGCCTGGTCATGGGCAACGCGGATTCCCATGGGCAGGCGCAAAACCTCGGCCGCCACGTAGCGTTGAAAGCGGGGCTGGACTATGAAACCGCCCTGGCATATACGGTGCACAGAGTGTGCGGCTCCGGCTTTACCGCCGTCACCAACAGCATGATGGAGATATGGGCAGGCGAAAGCGACGTGATGGTCGCCGCGGGCGCGGAAATGTTATCCCATACTTCAGTATCCCTTCCATTATCTTTCGCGTGGACGGGAATACCCAGAGGCGGCATCAAGCTGGGCGGAGGGAACTATGAGGGGGACGCATGCTCCCCCAACGAGATCTACGGCGTGATGTACGGACCCGCCTTCACCGTGGAGAAAGCGGCCCGCCTGACGAATATCCCCCGGGAGGACTGCGACCGGTTCGCTTACGAAAGCCAGATGAAGGTCAAGAAAGCCCAGGAGACGGGGCGCTTCGACACGGAGATCGTACCTATCGAGGTACCGGTGACTGACAGGAAGGGTAAAGTCACAAAGGTTACATACGACAAGGATCTTCATCCCAAGCCGAATACGACCCTCGAAGTACTGGCGACCTTAAGGCCCGCCTTTGAGGAGGACGGCGTCATCACGGCGGGCAACGCTTCGGGCAATACGGACGGGGCGGCCGCCATGGTCATCATGACTGAGGAAGAGTGCAAGAAACGCGGCCTTACCCCTATCGCTTATCTCAACGCCTTCGCTTACGGCGGCGTGGATCCCACTTTGATGGGGACGGGACCGGTACCCGCCATACGGAAGCTCATGAAGAAGACGGGCATTACCTTCGACGACATGGACGTATTGGAGATCAACGAAGCCTTCGCCCCTCAGGTGCTGAGCTGCCTGCGGATGCTGGATCAGTATATGGACAAACCGCTGTATCAGCGGCTTAATCCAAACGGCGGCGCCATCGCGGTAGGTCATCCCACGGGCTGTACAGGCGTCCGGATCACCATGTCGGTAGCCGAGCAGCTTCGGATCACCGGCAAGAAGTACGGCGTAGCCAGCGCCTGCATCGGCGGCGGTATGGGCGCGGCTATCCTTCTGGAGAACGCTCAGGTATAGACAGGCGAAGGGCAAAGACAGACTAATGCCACAAAACCGCATTTCGACGGTGAAATGCGGTTTTGCATATAAAAATTCATTTAACATTCACACATAAAATGCTTTTTTTGTTATAATTAATAAGAGTTTATATACGCAGGGAGGTAGTCGGATCTATGATTGAGGTACGGAACCTCACCAAACGCTACGGCGCTAAGACCGCTGTGGACGATATCAGCTTTTCCGTAGCGGGGGGCGAGATACTTGGTTTCCTCGGGCCAAACGGCGCCGGAAAGACGACCACGATGAATATCATCACCGGATATCTGTCATCCAACGAAGGTACCGTCACTGTAGGCGGGAGCGAGATACTTGCGGAGCCTATCAAAGTCAAGAGCCAGATCGGTTATCTGCCTGAGTTGCCCCCTCTGTATATGGATATGACGGTCAGGGAATATCTCGGTTTCCTGTTTGACCTTAAGAAGGTCAAAGGGAAGAAGAATAGCCAGGTGGACGAGGTCTGCGAACAAGTCCATATAGACGACGTGAAAAAACGCCTGATCAAAAACCTCTCCAAAGGTTACCGCCAGCGCGTCGGGCTAGCCCAGGCATTATTGGGAAGCCCTCCTGTCCTGATCCTGGACGAACCTACTATCGGCCTGGATCCCAAGCAAATCATCGAAATGCGCAGCCTGATCCTGGAGCTTGGCCGTCAGCATACCATCGTCCTGTCGTCCCATATCCTATCCGAGATACAAGCGGTCTGTAAGCGGATCATCATCATCCATCAGGGGAAACTGGTCGCCGACGGTACGCCGGAAGACATATCCCGGTCGTTAAGCGGCGCGGGAGGATTGAATATCCGCGTAGCAGGGCAATATTCAGAGATATGCGACGCCTTATCGGCGCTGCCTTGCGTTAGAAAGGTCGAGGCCGGCGACCATCAGGAAGCAGGCGCCTTCGACTTTTCCCTGGAGCCCGCGGATGAGTCGGACATTCGAGGAGACGTCTTCCGCGCCCTGGCTGAGAAGGGCTGGCCACTGCTCGCCATGCGGTCCAGCGCCCTCTCTTTGGAGGAGATATTTCTCCGGTTGACCGCGGGGCAAACCGTCCTGCCGGATACGGAGACGCCGGACGTTTCCCCGGCCGGGACAGAACCTGCCGATGAGCCGGATCTGTTAGACGACTATACTGAGGAAGGAGGCGAAGCGTAATGTTTTCCATCATGCGCAGGGAATTGGCGTCCTACTTTCATTCGCCTATCGGCTATATTTTCATCGCCGCTTTTCATTTCTTTGCCGGCATTGCGTTCTTCACCGGAAACCTGATGTCCCAGAACGCCGACCTTGGCGGGGTATTCAGTTACCTCTTTACTTTCGTCTTGTTTTTGGTGCCTGTGCTGACCATGCGCCTGTTCAGCGAAGATAGGAAGAATAAAACCGACCAGGCCCTGCTTACCGCCCCCATCACCATCACCGGTATGGTGTTCGGTAAGTTCCTCGCCGCTACGGTGATTTTTCTCGCGGCTCTATCCGTCACACTGGTGTACGGGCTGGTGATCGCTGTGTTCACCCCGCCGAACTGGGCGTCCATCTTCGGCAACTTCGCCTCGACGCTGCTCCTGGGCGTATCGCTAATCGCCATCGGCATGTTTATCTCGTCCATGACCGAAAACCAGGTCATCGCTGCGGTGGGCGGCTTCGCCGTAGCCCTGCTGCTGATGCTCATCGATATGTTCGGGCAGGTGTTCACTCAGCCCTGGGTGCTTGCCATCATCAACGCCCTGTCATTTTTTAAGCGGTACAGCAGCTTTTCCCTGGGGATATTTGAGTACTCAAGCGTGTTGTTTTTCATCAGCGTCTGCGCCGTGTTTATCTTCCTGACCGTGCGCGTATATGAGAAAAGGCGGTGGAGCTGATGTCTGAAACAGATAAGAAAACAAAAGAAAACACGGGCAAACGCGGTCTGCGGTATGGGAGTTTCTCCCTGGCGGTCACCATTTGCTTCATCGCGGCGGTAGTGCTCCTCAACGCAGTAGTCTCAACGCTGGGCGAGCGATACTCCCTCAGGCTGGATCTTACCAAGGATCAGATTTTTAAACTATCGACGGGGAGCACCCGGTTTCTGGACTCCCTCGATCAGGACGTCACCCTTTATATCCTGACCCCCGAGGATTATTTCTCCACGGGGAATATGTATTATATCCAGGCTCAGGAAGTACTCCGCCAGTACGCGGCGCGTTCGTCCCATATCACATTGGAATACGTGGATCTTCCCCGTAATCCCGGTTTTGAGAAACGCTTCCCCGAGTTCCAATTATCCTCCTATACAATCGTGTTGCAGAGCGGTGACCAGACGTCCACCGTACAGATCAACGACCTGTTCAATACGGATTTCGACCCCTATTACTATACGGAATACATCACCTCGTCCAAAGCTGAGCAGGTGCTGACCTCCGCGATTATGGGCGTCACTACAGAGTATCAGGTCACCGTCGCTTTCATCGAGGGCTTCGGGGAAAACGGGATGGAACCGCTGGAAAACATATTGAGGACCAACAATTATAAACCTGTCCGGCAGAACATCCTTACCGAGGAGATAGACCCCGAAGCGGATATCGCCGTCATCTGCACGCCTATGCGCGATTATACCCAGGATGAGCTTCAAAAGCTGGACCGCTTCCTGCAGAACGACGGCAAATACGGTAAGTCGCTGCTTTACTTCCCGGCTGTGCTCCAGCCGCCTACGCCAAATATAAACGCCTTCCTGTCCGACTGGGGCATATCCGTCGATGAAGGTATCGTCTACCAGACGAATTACGCGAAGCTGGTTTCGCTGAACAATCCATTCTGGACGGCGGCGGACTATAATGAACAGTACTTCGCGAAACCGGCCATCGAGCGTCGGCTGCTCACCATAGTCCCCGAATCCCGGCCCCTGAGCATACTCTTTGAAACCGGGGATAACCTCAGCGTCTTCGCGCCGCTGATCTTTACCGACACAGCGGTGGTGGCGCCTCTGGAGGACGACGGCGAGTGGAGCCCCGACACCGCCGAGAGGCGCGGGCCCATGCCGGCTTTCATCATAGCATCCGGCGCACCGTACAGCGAAAAGAAAAACGTCGGGTCCAACGTGCTGGTGTTCGGCAGTTACGAAATGATCGGTTCGTCTGTACTATCGAGAAGGACGGTGGGCAACTCGGATTATATCATGAATGTCGTAACTATCTTATCCGGACGCGAAGAAACCGTCTTCATCGCGCCGAAGATCATCGGCGCTCAGGAACTGCCCGTCACCGGGGACGTCATCATCATCCTGGGTATCGCTTTCGTCGCGGCGCTGCCTGTGCTGGTGCTGGTCACAGGGGGCGTTATGTTCCTCAGAAGAAGACGTCTCTAGTTCCGCAGACAGATAGGGGGCCGATCTATCCGTGAAAAAACATGCTGTGATATTAACTGTATTTATATTGATCATCGGCGGCCTTCTGGCGGCGCTTATTCTGCTGCGCAGCCAGCCCCCTCCGGGGCCGCCGCCGACCATGTCCATGATCGGCAGCGTAGAGATATTCCGCTTTGACTCACCTGTGGCTGAGGTAGCGGTGAGGGCGTCGGACGGGACAGCTGATTATACCGTGAGCAGGCTGCCGGAAGACAACAGCGGCGACCCCGTTTATATGGGAGCGGCCCCTTTCTCTACGCTGTACGGCAGGGAAGAACTACCCTTGGACTTCACGAAGACAAACGAGGTGCTGACCTGGGCCTTGGGGCTTACCGCCACGCAGCTCCTGTACGAGCAATCGGAGGATTACGCCGCTTTCGGGCTGGCTGACCCCTCCCGCACCGTAAAGATTACCGATATCGACGGGGTGAGCAAAACGCTGCTTATCGGCAATCCGTCGCCGGATCCGGGTAATTATTATGTAAAGATGCAGGGAGAACCCGCCATCTATCTTATCCCGGGTTACCGTTTGAACGTCTGCTTGCAGCCTGAGACCAGCTATATGGCTGTTGGCCTTACGCAGGGCAGCCCCTCCGACTTCTATGACGCTCAGCAACTGATCCTCGGCGGCAGGGTGCGCGAGGATCTGGGAGAGATACTTATCTCGCCGGTCACCGCGAGAGAAGCGACGCCTATGGATCTGCATACCCATATGCTGCGCACGCCGGTGCTGCGTCCCCTGGATATTCATGAGGCTCAATATGAGCTGCTTACCTTGTTTGGCCTGCAAGCCGATTCGGTGGCGGCCATCAACCCCGACGATAAGCTGCTGGCGGAGTACGGGTTGGATCAGCCGTATGCTACGGTCTCGGTAAAGAACCCTCTATCCGGTGACTTTAGTTTGATGACCAGCGAGCCGGACGGGTCAGGTTCCGTCTATATCATAAGGGAGGGGGTACCTCTGATCTACCGCATCCGGGAAGAATTGTTACCCTGGCTGAGCGTTCAATTTGACGACTACATGAGCCGAAACGTGACAACGCTCTACCTGGACGATGTGGACGAGATCCTCATTGAAACCGGCGGCGAGTTGTACCGATTCTCTCTCGATCACAGCGACGCAGGCCGGCTGGCTATTTATATCGACGGTCATGAAGCCCACCGCGGTAACTTTATGACTTTCTGCGAAACTCTCCGCAAGGCGCGGTATGAAGAACTGACCTTCGATACGATTCCCCAAGGGGAGGCACCGATATTACAGGTCACTATACGTTATGTGGACGGCGGCCCTGAGAAGCATTTCGCCTTCTACCCCGGTCCATCCCGCAGATACTTTGTGGACGCCGGGGAGATGGAAGGCTACCGCTACTATACCTCCTCGCTCTATGTGGATAGGGCGCTGACCGAAGTCGCGCTGGCGGCTCTGCCAAATAATGGATAAGGTTTTAAGTCAGTGGCGTGTACCGGACATGGTAAGTATCCTGCATGATCCGGACCAGCCGGCAGACCGTCTCATTATAGGGCGTGGGTATGCCGTACTTTTTCCCTTCCTTAACCACGGCGCCGTTCATGAAGTCAATTTCAGTCCTGCGCTTAAGGTAGGAATCGACGACCATGGAGACATAGTGGGGCGTCTTCACCTCGGGCGGGTTATAGCCGGGTTTGGGCTCCCGCATGTATTTCGAGGCCTCCATATTTTTGATGCCCTTGGCTGTGGCTACCTCGCAGGTTTCCCTAGCCAGTTCGTTCATCAGCCTCACCCCGTCCTCATGGTTCGACAGGTATTCGCCCGCCAGTTGGAGCAACGCGGAGACGCCGTTCACCATAATATTCGTGCAAAGCTTGTCCCAGACGAATTCTTCGGTGCGCTCGTTGCATTCCGCGAGCATGCCGCCTGTGTTCAGCAGTTTTTCCAGCTCGTCGTATACATGGCGATATGGCGTTTCCCACTTGGAAGGCGAGAAATATATCCCTTTGGGGCTGTTGGGGAAGCGGGTCCTGCCCATGATCCTGCCCGGCCCCAGTATATTCGCCGATGACTTCAGCACGCCGAGCCCGATATGATCAGCGTCGAAATGCTTCGCGATGAGATCCGCGCCGCCTACTCCGTTCTGGAGGGTGATCACGACGGTATCCTTGCCGAAAAGCGCCCGGTTCCCTTCGATAGCGGTCTCCGTGTCGTAGCATTTCACCAGAACGATCACCGCGTCGCAAACGCCTACGCTGTCTCCCTTAGTTACCGCGCCGTCCACAAAGACCGTCTCGGGCTGAGGCCCGGTCCCGTCTTCCAAATCCAT
>Ga0082212_10012885_pt1 | contig 10506 bp, 7 predicted proteins | sample TergutNt197P3_FD_71548 | JGI IMG/M metagenome (GOLD analysis project Ga0082212, IMG submission 71548) | Neocapritermes taracua P3 segment gut microbial communities from Petit-Saut dam, French Guiana - Nt197 P3 | ecosystem: Host-associated > Arthropoda: Insects > Digestive system > Gut ...
CCAGTCCCTCACAAATAATACTCCCGTCGCGCATATTAATGGGAATAATCAGTTTTTCGCCTTTTTTTGCCGAAACAGCCCCTTTTCGCAGGATCATTGCATCGGTATCAATGTAATTATGAATGGTCGAAAATTGTTCATACTCCGCGTCTACAGGAATATTCAGCCCATTCATGATCACCGACATCATTGCCTTTCGGTTAAGCAGGGCAAAATACTGCGTTATCTGCATATCATTGATGTAATCGTCAAAAAGGCCGCCGCTGACAAAGGCCAGATCCTGGGGAATATCGGTTATTACCTGCCAGCGAATTTGCTCTATCTTGTTTTGAATATCCTTTTCCAGTCCTTCGGATTTCATCTTTGATATACATTCTGCAATATCCGATTTTCTGTTTTTATTGATTTGTTTCCATGCTTCTTCCTGGTAGTATTCGGCAATTTCCTTTCCCAGGTGCCGGCTGCCCGAATGAATTACAATGTACAGATTGTTTTCATCATCACGATTCACTTCGATAAAATGATTGCCGCCCCCAAGCGTTCCAAGGCTTTTCCTTGCACGATCATGCTGAATATCAGGACACTTTATTTCATTTAACGATATTTTATTTACAAATTCATGCGCTCTATCCCTTGTTTCCTTCCCGCTTGGAATCCTTGAGTGAATAATTTCATCAAGCTTGATGGGATCAAACTTTTTTGACGCTGTATTATCAGCGTTAATAACCAGTGTTTCCATGCCGCAGCCAATATCGACGCCGACAAGATTTGGAACGATCTTGTCCTTGATTGTCATGGTTGTTCCTATTGTACAGCCAACGCCTGCGTGTACATCAGGCATAAGCCTTATTTCGCTCTCTGCGGCAAAAGGCTGATTGCAAAGCCTTTCTATCTGCTCCCGTGATTTGTCATCCAATGAACTGGTAAAAACTTCGGCGGTATTATACTTTCCGGTAATTTCTATCATTTTCTTTCCTAAAGATAAACTATAAACTTAACAGAACGTACTTTCAATACATTAAAACTGCACGGATTCTCCGCGCGGAAATCAATTTTAAAATTCTTTGCCGCGAACCACACTAACATCTTGGTTCGTGTGGTTCGCGGCTAAATTTCTTCAATTTTTCCTGTAGAAAGCCGTGTTGATTTGCGCTACACTAATGCCATGAACATTCTGATAATCGGCGGGGCCGGCTATATCGGCAGTCATGTAACAAGGGAATTCCTGGACATGGGGCATCAATGCACGGTGTATGATAACCTTTCCAGCGGATTGAGAGAAAACCTTTTTGCAGAAGCGCAATTCATTCACCAGGACATTCACGATTACCAGGCGGTGCTGGCCGCCATGAAGGGCGGGGCCTTTGACGCGATCGTCCACCTTGCGGCGTTCAAGGCTGCAGGGGAATCCATGCTGAAACCGGAAAAATATGCACATAACAACATCAGCGGGACTGTCAATATCCTTAACGCGGCCTGTGTTGCGGGCATTGGGAATATCATCTTTTCATCGAGCGCCGCGGTTTACGGCGAGCCTCAATATCTGCCCATTGATGAAAAGCACCCAACCAACCCTGAAAATTTTTACGGTTTTACCAAACTGGAAATTGAACGATTAATGGGATGGTACGATAAGCTTAAAGGTATGCGCTTCGCCAGTTTGCGCTATTTTAACGCGGCAGGCTATGATGTAAAGGGGCGCATAAAGGGCCTGGAACAAAATCCGGCGAACCTGATTCCGATCATCATGGAAACCGCCTGCGGAACAAGAAATGAATTGCAGATTTTCGGAAACGATTACGATACGCCGGACGGAACCTGCATCCGCGACTACATCCATGTAACCGATCTTGCGGCCGGCCACGCCGCTGCTCTGGACTACATCGTAAAAAACGGTAAGAGTCTTGTTGTCAATTTGGGCAGCGAAACGGGCGTCTCGGTAAACGAAGTACTGCACACAGCGCGGAAAATTACCGGCAAACCAATCCCCGCAAAAACCGCCGGCCGAAGAAGCGGAGACCCGGCCAAACTGACCGCCTCGTCTGCCCTTGCAGGTATTTTACTGGGCTGGAAAGCCCGTTATTCTGACATGGAAACATTGATCAAAACCAGTTGGGAAGTGTATAAAAAATGAGGAATGGGGAGTGAGGAATTAGGAATGAAAGAGAAAATATTTTCGTGGATAGATGAGTCTGTTCCGCTTGTTGTTGAGCTTGAGACAGAGCTGACAAAGCGTCCCGCAATTGCGCCGGAATCGGGCGGCGAGGGCGAACTGGATAAGTGCATTTTCCTTGAAAACTGGCTTAAAGCGCACGGCATAACCCGGCTGGAACGTTACGACGCTCCTGACAGCCGCGCAAAGGGGGGAGTGCGGCCAAATCTGATCGCTTCCATCCCCGGCAGTGAAGACGAAAAAAACGGGAGGCTGTGGATCATGAGCCACCTTGACGTGGTTCCCCCCGGCGAAGAGAAACTCTGGCACAGCGATCCCTGGACTGTTATACGATCTGACGATCCGCCAGGGCCGAGGCTTATCGGGCGGGGAACAGAGGATAACCAACAGGGGCTGGTTTCCTCGGTATTGGCGGCATTGGCTTTTACCGGCCGGGGACTGAAGCCGCGGCGTACGATAAAACTGCTCTTTGCCGCGGATGAAGAAGTGGGTTCGCAATTCGGCATTGACTGGCTTGTCAAAAACCACGGCGGCTTATTCGGGAAGAATGACATGGTGCTGGTTCCCGACGGCGGCGATCTAAAAGGTGAATGTATAGAAATCGCGGAAAAAAATATCATCTGGGCCCGGTTCGTTACTCGGGGAAAGCAGGCACACGGCTCCATGCCGGATTTGGGCGCAAACGCTTTTCTTGCCGCCTCTGATCTTGCGGTGAGGCTGCACAGGGGGCTTTCCGCCAAATTCGGCGAACGCGACCCCATGTTCGAGCCGGACTACTCTACTTTCCAGCCTACCAAAAAAGAAGCCAATGTCCCCAACATTAACACCATTCCCGGCGAAGATGTTTTCTGCATGGATATGCGCGTCCTTCCCCGGTATCCCGCAAAGTCTGTGTTAGCCGAAATAGACCGCATTAAAGCTGAGATTGAAGCTGAATATAAAGTTACCGTTGAATATACCCTGCCCCAGTGCATGGAGTCAAAGCCGACTGCCGCAGATGCGCCGGTAGTCAGGCTGTTAAGCGCCGCTGCCGCAGAAGTTTATGATGTAAAGCCGCGGCTTATAGGCATTGGAGGCGGCACTGTGGCTGCTAATTTGCGTAACGCCGGCATTGACTGCGTGGTCTGGACAAAAACGGATGAAACGCTCCACCAGCCTGATGAATACGCGCTGTTGGACAATATTCTGGGAGATGCAAAGGTCATGGCGTTATTGGCCATTTAGCGGAACAAAGTGGAAAAACAGGCAGCGCAAAAACTAAACCCAGAACAGATTATCGCGGCTCTTCGCGAAGATGGAGCTGCCGCTGCCCGGCTTCCCGCATATGAGCCGCGTCAGGCGCAGATTGATCTTCTGGCGGCGGTTATACGCGCCTTTAACGAAGACGCTCTGCTCATGGCGGAAGCGGGCACAGGCGTGGGAAAGTCCTTTGCCTACCTTCTTCCGGCCGTGTATTTTGCCCTTGCCAATAAAGAAAAAGTGGTAATTTCCACCGCCACTATCACCTTACAGCAGCAGCTTTATGAAAAGGATATCCCCCTGGTCGCAGCTGCAACAGGAGAGCCGATCAAGGCGGTTATTATGAAAGGCAGGGGGAATTACCTGTGCCGCCGCCGTCTTGACGACGTGTTACGCGAACCTCCACTTGATGAAAAGGAATATGACGAGATCAGGCGTATCGGCGAATGGGCGAATAACGCCCGATCCGGCGGCCGCACCGAGCTTTCCTTCCAGCCTTCAGAAACGGTCTGGTCAAGCGTTTGTTCGGAATCTGATATGTGCCCGGGCCAGCACTGCCCATGGCGGGAAATCTGCTTTGTACTGGCTCTGAGAAAAGAAGCGGCTAACGCGCACATAATCGTGGTAAACCATCATCTTCTTTTTGCGGATCTGGCCGCCCGTTTTCAGGGAGCGGGTTATGAAAACTCCGTGGTGCTGCCCCCTTTCAGCCGGCTCATTATTGACGAAGCCCACACTATAGAAAACGCAGCAACCTCGTTTTTCTCCGGCGAATTCGGACGTGCGGGAATTTTCCGCCAGCTCGGCAGGTTATATCACAAACGCCGGGGGAGCGGCCGCCGGGGTCTGCTGGTCAGGCTTTGCGCCCTGCTGCCGTCAAGCGATGATCCGCTGGACAGCATGGTTGCGGCGCTTGAAAAAATCCGCTCCTCAACAGAAAAACTTGATGAATGTGCAGTGGAGATCTGCGGCGGCGAAGGGATGTTCAGGCTTTCACCTAACATTGACCCTGCGGATTTACAGGCATCCCTTTTTCCAAAACTCAAAACCCTGCGAAAGAACATATTGAGTCTTTCCAACATGGCCAGGGACATAATTGAAAACCTTGATGAAGAAACCGGAAACGATCCTGTTGTATGGGAAACAAAATCTATCCTTAAAAGGCTGGAAGGAGTGGCGGAAATATGCACGGCTTTTTGTGAATACCAAAAACATCAGGATGAAGTCTTGTGGGTTGAGAAACAGCATCAATATGGAGCTGTTTTTACACGAAGCCCGCTGGATATGGCGCCGAAGCTGAAGGACAGTATTTTTTCACCTAACAAAACAGTCGTCTGCGTATCGGCCACCCTCACGGTAAACGGAGATTTTTCCTACTGGTCAAGCCGCAGCGGCATCGACAGGCTCGAAAAGCGGCAGCTTTTTTCAGGCTGCTTCCCGTCGCCTTTTCCCTATTCCAGCGCAGTACTCCTCGCCGTCCCCATTGACGCGCCCCTTCCCGATGAAGAGGGTTACCAGGATTTTGTCAACAGATCCGTGGGCCGCCTTGCGGCAATCGCCGGCGGTTCGGCGCTTGTCCTGTTTACGTCCTATCAGTCCCTGCGAAGCGCGTGGCTCGCCGCCCTCCCCGAACTGCAACCTCTGGGTATCCGCTGTATGAAACAGGGCGATGACGACCGTTCCCGCCTTTTGCAGGATTTTCTTTCCGACAAGAGTTCGGTTCTTTTTGCCACTGACTCATTCTGGGAGGGAATAGACGCTCCGGGCGACACCTTAAAGCTGGTCATCCTGTGCCGGCTGCCCTTCCGCAGTCCGGGCGATCCCGTATTCGAGGCACGCCGCGAAGCGGTGCAGGAACGCGGCGGAAACCCCTTTATGGAACTATCGCTGCCCCAGGCGGTGATGAAATTCAAACAGGGATTCGGCAGACTCATCCGCCGCTCCTCCGATCAGGGGGTCGTTGCAGTCCTTGACAGCCGGCTGCACAAAAAACAATACGGGCCGTTGTTCCTGCACTCCCTGCCTGAAACCAAAACCAGTTTTAATGAATTAAACATTATTCTGCAGGACATGGAAAACTTTTTGTATTAACTGACAATATTTTACCGATAAAACTGCTGTACTCATCACGCATCGGCAGGTCGTAATCTACGTTTAGTATATTTCTTTCTGTTTTTACTTCAATATTATCTTTTGGATTAAAACCTGTCCTTTCTTTTTTTATCCAGTAAAGACCAATGCCCCGTTTCTGCCAATTCGGCAATTCATTGAAGTTTATCCCGTGAGAAAACAATAATTCGTTTTTTTCAGGTATGCTTTTGTTTTCAATAAATTTTGCCGCTTCTTTTTTATCCATCTCGTTTTTTCTTAACATCCAATAACAATGGGCATTTAAAGCGTTTCTGTGGGCGTCTTCGTTACGCCATCTGAAATAATCAATAACTGTTTTTTCATTCGGCAGTTGGCATATTCTGCAGTCAAATACGCCGATACTGCCAAAAAGCAGACTGAATTTTGCCGATGCTTCCCCGGCCAATATCGAATTGAATTTTCTTATTTTCCTGCCGAACAGGTCAATTTCCAAATCAAATAACAGTGATATTTCATCGCTTTCGGTATATCCATAAATAACCCTAAAACCGCAATTCATTAAATGTTTTGTTGTTTCTACCATTAAATCACGGAATTTTATATCAAAAGGCGCTTCAAATTTTCCAATTTCTTTGGTTAACCTGGTAAAATTACGACCGTCAATTCTTGCCGCAATATATAAACCGGGTAAAACACAATAATCGACAGAGGTTTCATAAACACGCATTTGTGCATCAAGATCGTCAAATTTCATTATTTCGATCCTTGTTTAATGCAATAGAACGCACCTAAAAACAGTACGCCCTATTGCACAAAACCATTATACGCAAAAACAATTTATTCGCAAGCGGCTTTATAACGCAATATTAAGGTCAGTTTCAGTCTGACGTTTTCGTTACTCCACCTTAAAGCGTGAAACCTCTTTTATTAAGGTTTCAATGCCTTCGCGGGTTTTACCGCTTAATTCGTTAACATGGTGGACGGCAACATTCATCTGTTGCGCGCCGCTTGCCATTTCGTTAATGCCGGAGGATATTTCCTGCGTCTGTTTATCCAGTTCGGTGCTTTCACGGATGACTTCGGTAGAGCCTTCAAGCATTTCACGGGAGCCGCTTCTTACATGTTGGGTTACTTCATTTACCTGCATTACGCCTTCTACGATTTGTTTGCTCCCTGCTCCCTGTTCCTCCATTGCGCCGCGAATTTGTTCTTCCTGATCCGACACCACCTTGACGCTTGAGTCGATAGCTTCAAACCTGGTAAGCACGGTTTCGGTGGATTTCATGATCTTGTCGATCGAGCTTTTGATTTTTTTCAGTACAGTGCCGATGGTCTTGGATTGCTCGCCGGAACTTTCCGCCAGTTTGCGGATTTCATCGGCAACTACGGCGAAGCCCTTGCCCGCTTCTCCGGCGTGGGCGGCTTCAATAGCGGCGTTCATCGAAAGTAAGTTGGTCTGGCTCGCGATGTTTTCCATTACCGAGTTAATTTCCATAAGCCCTTCGGACTCGCGGGCGATTTCCTGTATATCCCCTGCCACTTCCTGTAATCCTGTTTTTCCTACTTCGGACGCTTCACGTAAGGTTTGAACATTGGCGGCATTGTTGGCAAGCGTTACGGTTACCGACTGAATATTTGCCGCCATTTCCTCAATGGCGGTTGAGGCGCGTGATACATTGTCAGTCTGTTTTTCCACCAATCCGTCCAGTTTGTTGATGTTGGCAACAACCTGTTCCATGGTCGCATGGGTTTCGGTAACGCTGGCGCTTTGGTTCAATATACGTCCTTTGATGCTCTGAATATTGGCGGTAATTTCGTTCACGGCAGTAGCGGTTTCGTTCATGTTGCTGGCAAGGTCATTGCCGATGTCGGATAAGATCATCGCTTCTTTCTTTATGTTAAGGACAAGATTTTTTATTTTGTCCAATGTTTTATTGAAGTAGCGGGAAAGGTCGCCTATTTCGTCTTGGGAATTGGTTGTTATCTGTTTGGTCAGATCGCCTTCGCCTTCGGAGATGTCTTTAAGGGTTTCCGCTACTTTAACGATGGGTTTGGTAACAGAACCGAGGACAAAGAACAATATTACTGCCGTAAGCAAAATCGCTATGACTGCCACGACAATGGTAAATTTGGTCAGGCTGTTTACTTCCTTCATGATATACGCTTCTGTTGTCGCAATCATAACCGACCAATTGTTGTCAGCATTGCCCAATGGAACAGGGCGTATAACAACTTCAAGGTCTGACCTCAGAGCTGGTGAATATGAACTGCACTCAAAATTTTCGCTGTTCCGCACGGCTTTTATCGCGTCCTGCATATATTCGCCGTATAACGTATCTACGTCGGCCAGATTTTTCCCTACCCGTTCTTCAATCGAATGGCCTATAATAGTACCGTCTCCTGAATATATGACCATCGCGGAAATTTCATCAAATTCCTTAACAGTCTGCATTACCATTGTATGCGCCGGGCCCATATCCAAAAGACACCCCACGATGCCTACCACTTCATTGGTGCGGGGGTTGACGATGGGAACCCCCAGTATACTCGCCTGGATGTTCTTCCCTTCCCTTACTCTGGGGATAGGGGGATCATACCGTTCTTTGCGCGCATTCGGACTGTTCAGCCTTTCCATCACAGAATCGACATCGGTACTGGAGCGGGTGTCAATCTGACCCGATTCCCTTGTTAAGGTCATGGCGTACTGCCCGGTCTCCGTGGAACCGGTACGGCCTATGTATTGGGCGTCCATGCCGTCAACGGCGTTTGGTTTCCAGACGGTGTAAATGACAACCACGTCGGGGTTGGAAGTGAGGGTGCTGCGCAGCATTCTGTCAAAGCGATCCCGCCGTTCATGCACCGGAAACTCTTCATAATCTTCAAATATGTTTGCAAGCCCCCGCAATACCTGCAAACGGGTATTAGCGCGGCCGATCCAGTACTCTGCCTGCCGGTTGGTCAGGCGCTGCAAACTCTCACGGCTTAGATCCAGCGTTGTTTTTGAAGAACTGTTCAAAAGCAGCATCGCAATTCCCGCTACCACGACCGTCATAATTGCGATCACCAAAAGACTCAATTTCATTTTCAGTTTCATTTTGATTTCTCCTATATAAGCCGCCATTGGCGGCGATGTATAATTAAACGGCTCCGCTAGCGGAGACGATTTCTCCTATATAAGCCGCCATTGGCGGCGATGTATAATCAAACGGCTCCGCTAGCGGAGACGATTTCTCCTATATAAGCCGCCATTGGCGGCGATGTATAATCAAACGGCTCCGCTTGCGGAGACGATTTCTCCTATAATAAGCCGCCTTTGGCAGTTTTTTAAGCTTAAAGCGTGTAAAATTTGGTTGCAATAGGCAGAATTCCGGCTCATTATGAATATCCTACCATTTTCAAGTGAAAACTGCAAGAGAGCAAAAAAGGCGTTTTTGGGGGTAAATTCGGGGTTTTAGGGGCGTTGGAGGCGTCCAAGGAGAAGGGGGGGAAGGCTTTCCCCCTCATAATATCCAGCCAGCCGTTATGCTAAAACTTTGTTTTATACAAAACAAATACGGTTATCGTTACGGTGATGAGAATTATCCAAAAAACAACCTCGTATCTTTTCATTTGTTTTTACTCCTTTTTTAGTGTTCCGCAACAGCGGCCGGTATTGCAGCCGTAATTTCCGGCGGCGCAGTTCCGCTTGTTACAAATGCACCCGAGACAGAATTGAATGTATTTCTTCCGCATTTTTTGCGTTTTTAATTAGTGCAAACTCCTGCGACATTGATAACTTTAAGATAAGGTTTAAGATACGCAGATGATTTTCATCTGCTTTTTCGTTTGTTGCAAACAAAAAAATTATATGAACAGGTTTTTGGTCTAAAGCCCCAAAGTCTATGCCTTGCTTAGATACGCCTATTGCACCGCTCATATTGGCAATTCCCCTGCAGCCGGCGTGAGGTATGGCGATTCCGTTTCCGATTCCCGTACTCATTTTCTTTTCACGTTCCATAATTGCAGTAAACAATTCGGTACGGCCGCATTCGGGGTGTAAAACTGATATCGAATCAATAAGGTCAGCCAAAGCCAGTTCTTTTGTTTTTCCGTCAAAATCCAGCTTGATCGCTCTTAAGTCAAAAATATCGCTTAATAACTTTCCCATGCTGATACTCCTTTCATTTACACAGTTTTACTGTGTTTTTTTTCGAGAGAAGAATTAAATGAAAATGAAAGGATCAAATTCTGAGTTTTAATGGAACAAGATTTTTTATTACCGGGAAATTATCATTTTTGTTTATTTTGAAATTCGATTTTGTCAGAAACACGGCTGTTCCGATTATTCCTGTAAGGGTAAAAACACGGAGCAAACTGTTACGCAATGCAGGATTTGAATGTTTATTCGCTTTGCTGATTGTCGGCGTATCTTCTGCCAGCCAATCAATTGTATGATGCATTGAAGAAAAATAACTGCTTGATCCCAGAATGTCCCTGTTTATTTTTTCATACGAAAAGGCCTGACCTGTAGAAAAGGCAAATGAGCCTATTACGGCAAATATCAAATAAACCATAAGAACGCTCTTTAACCATTTTTCCCCTGCACTGAGGTTCATGGAACAATTATAACTAAATGCAAATATTTATGCAATATGCACATGAGGGTTTTTAGCCGCCAGGCCGCACGAAAAAAGGTCGTATTATGCGCTTGCGTATTTTAAAACTATATGGTATACTTCTCCCATGGCTGAAACAGTAGAAAATACCGTAACCGCGGATATGGGAATGCCCGTAGAAAAGTATCTGGTCTTTACGATCAGGGAAAAACAGTACGCCCTGCCTTCAAAAGTGATCAATGAAGTTGCCGGTCTTGAAAAGGTTTTTCCCCTGCCCCTGGTTCCCGATTATGTGCGGGGTATCATAAATCGTTATTCCGTGCCTTACGCGCTCGTCGATATTAGTTTTCTTCTTTACAAAGACGGTTCATCCGCGCAAAAAGTAATCGTCCTTAAAGAAGAAATAGA
>Ga0082212_10012886_pt1 | contig 10506 bp, 5 predicted proteins | sample TergutNt197P3_FD_71548 | JGI IMG/M metagenome (GOLD analysis project Ga0082212, IMG submission 71548) | Neocapritermes taracua P3 segment gut microbial communities from Petit-Saut dam, French Guiana - Nt197 P3 | ecosystem: Host-associated > Arthropoda: Insects > Digestive system > Gut ...
ATGTAATAAATAAACGTTATCTTTGCAAAATCGAATGTGAAAATCATACAAAATCGAATGTGAAAATCATACAAAATCGAATGTGAAAATCATACAAAATCGAATGTGAAAATTTAAAGCGTTGATATATGGAAAATTATAAAGTCCGCTTGTTAGATAAAAAAATAGAAAAAAAACTCAAATCAACGGGTGGAATTTTGTTGAAAGGAGTTCGTTTTTGCGGCAAAACAACAACTGCAATGCACCACGCTGCAAGTTCTATACGGCTTGACGAATCGGAATTGTTCGCGGTGGAATGCCTGCGTTGATAAATGAAACGCCTGAAATTGCACAGGAAGCAATGATTGATTATGTAGAAAATATAGCTTACGTTGATATGCGATCTTTGCCGATGCCGCCAACATCCGAACGCGTTGCAGCACTGATACGCTCCCTTTCACGCAATATCTCAACCGAGTTCTCACTTGAAAAATTAGCCGAAGAAACAGGTTTTACCGACAAGTCGCCAATGGCTGCAAGCACAGTAAGAAAGTATCTCGACCAACTTTCCGAAATTTTTATATTGGAAGAGTTGCCTGCGTGGAAAACCCACATTCGCTCTTCGATACAGCAACGCATAAAACCTAAATGGCATTTTGTGGATACTTCTATTGCCACAGCTGCATTGAGAGTTTTACCGACCGGACTTCTCAATGATTTTAACGCCTTCGGACTGTTTTTTGAATCAATGGCAATTCGCGATTTACGAATTTACGCAGATATGCTCGATGGAAAAGTTTATCATTACCGTGATTCGTCAGGATTGGAAATAGATGCTGTTGTAGAATTACCAAACGAAGCATGGGCTGCATTTGAGATAAAACTCGGCTCAACAAAATCCATAGACGAAGCCGCTGATAATTTAAAAAAACTATTAAAACGCTTAACGCCCGAAAAAGCCGCTAAATGTGTTTCTCTTAATGTGCTGATTGCCGGCGCTTCGTCATACACGCGAAAAGATAATATAAATGTTGTTTCATTAGGGCATTTATTTATGTAGGCAAACTTGCAAATATACATTTTTTACTCTATCCTCCCCCCCCCTTATCCTCAACAAGTTACAAATTCAGGACAAAGTTTTCCAAAATCAGAACAACTGTTTTTTCCCCGCACACTACTTTTGCTGCAAATAAATTTCAATGGACAGCAATTTTAGAAATAACATCGAAAATATCAACGTAGGAATTTTCCGGAACGGAAACTCATATACTGCGAAAATTTTATCATTCGATAACGAACAACCCGTTTTTACCCGCTCGTTTTCCGAAATGATTCTTGCAATCGGCTATTGTAATATGGTAAATCAACTGTCGAAAGAATCGGTAGAGAGAGTAATTATGAATTATGAATTATAAATTATAAATTAAATAATTATGACAACAAAAACAAAAAAACAGATTTCGGGCAAAATGCTCACCTGCATTATTGTCTTGGTAATGTCGCTCACGTTGCTGCATCTGACAGCGAGCGCGGCGACAGCTTATGATACGGCAACTTTGCAAGCCGCCATCGCCGATGCAGACGGCACGGCGGCAGACCCGACCCTTATCGAAATCACAACCGGCTTTGCGATTACAAGCCCGATAACGATTGGTAGCGACAAGCACGTAAAAATACAAAGCCAAAACGCGCTTAGCCCCGTTACCCTCACACGCGGCGTAAAAGGAAACCTGTTCAGCAACAGCGGGGGTTCGCTCACGCTCGAAAACATCATCATTGACGGCAACAAAAACACAGCTCCCTACAACGCCGCAAACGGCGGCGGAGGCGGTGCGCTTGTTTCCGTCAACGGCACGCTTAACATGCTTGGCGGCGCGGAACTGCGCAACAACTACAACAGCAACCATGGCGGCGGCGTGATTGTGAACCACATATTCAATATGTTCGGCGGAAAAATCAGCGGCAATGAAACCGGAGCCGAGGGCGGCGGCGTATCTTTGGAATTCGGCGACTTTACGATGCAAGGCGGCGAAATCAGCGGCAATGCGGCGCCCGAATACGGCGGCGGCGTGACTGTTCGGGGTTCGGGCGGTACATTCAATATGCATGGCGGAATAATCACCGGCAACACTGCCGCATACGTCAGTGGCGTGCGCAGTGTAGGCGAGTTAAGAATGGACGGCGGCGAAATCAGCGGCAATACCACCACCAATACCCTCACCTATCTGAACAGAGGTGGCGTGTATTCTTCCAATACTATCATCATTGGCGGCACGGCAAAAATACTTGACAACAAAACCGCTTCAAACGATGACATAAACATTGAATTTCTTTCCTTCGGCAGTTATATCACCCTCGGCACGGGTGCAAATGGCGCGGCCGTACCTGCCGATGGCATGAAAGTCGGCGTTACGAAAGATTTGACGTTTGACGGCGGCGTTTTTGTAACCAGCGCTTCGACATACCAAGCGGCATATTTCTTTTCGGACAACCCGGCTTACATGGTCGAACCCTATTCCGGCGGGCTAAGGTTGACAGCCTTCGTCGCCATTGACGTTACAGGCGTAACGGCGGGAACAACCGTATTCCCTTCCACCGGCGGCAGCAGCGAAATAACGGTAACGGGAACAAATCTTAGCGCGGCAGTACAAGTCCGGGCTTTTAACGGAACGACGCCTGTGGGCGAATACAACTCGCCAACGTACGGTAGTGATGCGGCCCGGACCGGATCGCTGTTATTGCCGGAAAATGACGGGGCGGAGGATGTGATCTATACGGTACGGGCGACCGTCGATTACGGTGCGAACTGGCTTGCCTCACCCACGGCGACCGTTACGGTGCAGAACGCGGGCGGCGCGGGCAATGTAACGATAGCATACAATGCCAACGGCGGAACAGGAACCATGAGCCCCGCCGTAGAGACGTCCGGCGCCGATCATACAGTTCTGACCAACGGGTTTATGCGCGACGGTTATACCTTTACAGGCTGGAATACGGCGGCAAACGGAAGCGGGATAGCTTACGCGGAAGGCGCAACAATAAACAATGTCACTGCCAATACCACACTTTATGCACAGTGGAACCAAAACATACTGTCAGGGACAGTTAGCATCGGTTTAAATTCCGCGACCGGAGAGGTAATCGCGACAGCGACGGGCGGCAGCACCGGATCCTTCGGCGCGTTGACCTATACATGGAGCGGCGGCGCGTCGGGAACAGGGACGACAAAAAACCCAACGCCGGGCGTACCCGCGACCTGTACCGTAACGGCGGCAGATGCGTCAGGCAGCATCTCTGCGACAATTACGATATATAAGGTAATAAGCGGCACGACAGTCGCAAACGGCACGACGGGGACATTCTCTATAACCACTGCTTACGGCGAGGCAGGCGAATATATCCGGAGTGATTACAGCGCCGGCAATTCAGACGGCGTGACTTTCGCAAGCGGCACAAGGGCTGTGACGCTCAACTTTACGTTAGATATCACACATCCCGGCTATACGGTAGCGGAGGAGGATGCGGAAAGCGGCGTCATTACCATAACAGCAACATTCTCTTTTATTGCACAACTGCTTGCAGGAACGTTGACGCTCGATGTAAACCCCACCACGGGGCGCCTTACGGCAGCCCTGACCGGGGGCAATACCGCCACGGCGGGAACGCTGACCTACACATGGTCGGGCTTAGGCGTTCTGGACGGCATGACAACTGCGACCGGCACAACGCTTGACCCCGCTTCCTACAATTTAAGTCGGCAGATAACTGTCACCGTAACCTCGTCCAACCATACAGGCAGCGTCAGCGATATAATAACGATATATCGCGTCGAAAGCGGCACGACTGTCGCCGACGGCACGACGGGCGCCTTCTCCATAGCGACAACATACGGCAAATTGGGAGAGACGGCCGCCTGCACGTACAGCGCGGGCAACTCGCAAGGCGTAGCATTCGTGAACGGTTACGGGCAGCCCGTGAACCTGAGCGGCGGAAACGCCGTCTATACGATAGACAACGCTGACACGGATATTTACGGCGTGATTACCATAACGGCAATCTTCGCGGGCGTTCACCCCTCCGGAACATACAACGCGGGTGACATAGCGGCTATCAACGCCATCATTGACAACAACGGTCTCGGCTGGACGAAAGCGACTCCCGCAGATGGCAGCATCGCACCCCCCGACTGGACGGGCGTAACATGGAATGCCGCCGCCACCGACAAACGCATTACAGGGCTTGAAATATACAGTTCGGGCTTAACGGGAACGCTGAATGTATCGGCCTTGACTGCGCTGGAAAAACTGGATTGCATGAACAACTCACTGACAGGGCTGAACGTATCGGGTTTGGCTTCGCTGACCGTGCTAAATTGCAGCGACAACGATTTGCCTGAGATTAACCTCGCCGGCGTTAACGCGCTGGAAGAATTGAATTGCCGCATAAACCTCCTGACCGCGCTCGATGTATCCGGCTGTATTGCGCTGGAAAACTTGGATTGTGGGTATAACCTGTTGGATTTGCTTGATGTATCCTATTGTGTCGATCTTGAGTACTTATATTGCGTTGATAACAATTTAACTGCATTGAATCTCTCCGGTTTGACCGAGCTGGCAGAGGTGGATTGCGGTCATAATATCCTGACAACGCTTAACGTATCCGGCTGTATCGCGCTGGAAAGCTTGTATTGCGAAGAAAACCGTTTAGGCTCGCTTAACCTCACCGGCTTAACTGCGCTTGAAGTATTTTGGTGCCAAATCAACCTTCTGACCACGCTCGACGTATCCGATTGCGCCTCAATGACACATTTGTATTGCAACGACAATCTCTTGACGGGGCTTGTGCTGAATGCCGTCGCTCCTTATGCGAATATTGACGCCAGAAATAATAATATGACAGGTACAGGCGCCGTCACGGGTCGGAGCATCGCATGGGACACCGGCTCTTTCTACTTCACCCCGCAAAACACGTCGGGAACGCCTGTAGCCCCGACCATCGTCAGCGCGGACAATACGAGGGTAGTAACCGGCACAGGCGGCACATTTCAGGTGACAGCCACAGGCTCGACGCCGATTACTTATACGTTGAGCGGAACTGTGCCGACAGGCGTTACAATCAACAGCGCCGACGGACTGATGACGATCGCGGCGTCGGTAGCGGTAGGTACCTACTCGTTCACCATCACGGCAAGCAACAGTATATCGCCCGACGCCACGCAGAACTTCACACTGACGGTGACAGCAAACGGCCCTGAAACCGTTGTCTGGCCCGGTTATGTCCACGGACTGCGCCCTGACATTTTGGGTTTGTCTACTGCTGATTGCCTGTTTCCCGATTGGCTGTCCGATAACACCGTTACGGTAAACAGCGGAAATATACCCGGTTTCGTCTTTGGCGGCGTGAGCGGCGGGGCGGATCATGTTACCGGCAATAGCGTCATTATAAACGACGGTACGATAAATATGCCTGTCCATGGGGGCTTTAGCATAAACGGCGATGTTACCGGCAACAGCGTTACCGTCAATGGCGGCACAATGAATAATGACGTAAGAGGCGGTTCGAGTACGAACGGCGACGCCAAAGGCAACAGCGTTACCGTCAATGGCGGCACGATAGCCAGTGAAGTCATCGGCGGCCAAAGCCAGACAGGCGATGCGACGGGCAATACGGTGACTATAAGCGGCAGTCCCACTTTTACAGCATACGCCGGTCTTTGCGGTGGTGCGTCCTCCGGCGACGCATTTTCAGGCAATACCCTGAATGTGAAGGATTACAACGGCAGCGCGGTATTCAGTGTGCAGAATTTCCGGTACTTTAATTTTGCCTTTCCCGCTACCCAGACCGGCCCCGTGCTTGAAGCGACCGGCCCGATTTTACTGGGCGAGTGGGATAACTTCGGCTCCACAGGCAACGGCTCCACAGTCAGCATTGAAATAACCGGCGGGACACTGGCGGTAGGCAGTACGATAACGCTTTTTGAAGTCGGCGCAAGCGGCTGGTTATGGACAGACGGCTTCACCCAAACCACAGTCACAGGCAGTGGGTACACATTCGATTTGACCGCCACAGCGGGAGCAAACGGGAAACTGACTGCCACGGTTACGGCTTTCAACGACCTAAGCCTTTCTCCTTCAACAAGCCTTGATTTTGGCAGCGCAGTCGTGGGCTATTCAGCCTTGACAGCCAGGACCGTAACAATAACCAATATCAGCGCTCAGCCCGGCGGTTCGCTGAGCATCGGTCTAAGCGGCGGTAGCGGCTCCGACTTTATATTATCAACAAACAGCGTGGCAAGCATAGCGGCGGGCGGCAGCGCCAACTTCACTGTCGCGCCTAAAACCGGTTTATCGGCAGGAATATACAGTGAGACACTCACCATAAATGATATTGTTTACGGAACAACCAAGACCTTAAATGTAAGCTTTACGGTAACAGCGACGGCGCCAACCCTCTACGCCGTCAGTTTCGGCTCGTTTTCAAACGGCGCAGTGAACACCGACAAAACAAATGCGGCGGCAGGAGAAACGGTTACGCTCACGCTTGCAAGCATCGCCACAGGCTATGAACTGGACGTCATCTCGGTACGCCGAAACAGCGATAACGCCACCGTCGCGTTAAGCGGCACAGGCGCCGCCAACGGCGCTACCCGCACGTTTACCATGCCTGCCGACGATGTGACGGTAACAGCCACGTTCCGCCAAACGCAGGCGCAGGCCGACGCCGACGCTGTCGATGCAGCGCGGACAGCCATCGCAGGCGCGACCTTTACGGTTGCCCAATCGCTCGCCAATACCTCGACGACGGTCAGATCATGGCTCGCAACGCAAATCAACGCCCTTTCGGGCGTCAGCGCCGCAGGCGTCACGGTCAGTACGTCCGACATCACCATCGGCAGCGGCTTTACGGCGGCAACGGCAGGTACATCCGCATCGCCTTCGGGCACAAACGGCTCGTTCACCTTTACCGTCGCACTCTCGAAAGGCAGCGCTACGGCAACGACCGCAAGCATCGCGGGAACCATCACCGCAACCGCATACACCCCCCCGACCGCCTACGCCATAACAGTCGCAGCAACAACCAACGGCACGGTTACGTCTTCCGCGACAAGCGCAACGCCGGGAACATCCGTCACACTCTCCATCACCCCGTCGGCAGGCTATGAATTAGACGCCATATCTGCCTACCGTACAGGCGTTTCTTCTACCACTGTCGCCCTGTCGGGTAGCGGCGCATCACGTACCTTCTCAATGCCCGCCTACGGCGTTACCGTCACGGCATCATTCCGCAAGACACAGGCGCAGCTGGATAAGGAAGCAGTCGAAACATTGCAGGCAGCCATCGAAGGCGGAACCTACCGCGTGGCACAGGCAACAGCCAACGACGCCGCAAGCATAAAAGAATGGCTCGATAAAACGCTCAACCTGCTGTTCGGTCAATCGCATGGCTTGCAAGTCCGCTCGGCGCCTCTGACCATTAACGGTGGCGTCACGGTCAGCAACGTCAAGCCGGCAGTGACAGGCACAGCCGACAAACCGTCGGGCACGAACGGCAGTTTCACCTTTACCGTCAACCTGACACTCGGCGCAACCACCCGCTCGGCAACGGCTGCTACAGGCGTTATCGTCGCCACGCCACACTCCGGCACGGCAGTGAAACGCATTGAGATAACCATGCTCGGCGACCTGACGGCGCGTGTCTTCAACACGGGCAACATTGCCGCCGACAACCTGACGCTCACCCTCACAGGCGCTAACGCCAACGTATTCACACCATCCGCATCAGCGATCACCGGTTTGCCCGTCGGCGGCGAAATCGAAATCATGCTCACGCCCCAAGCCGGCCTGCCGTCAGGCGTCTATAAAGCAACCCTGACCATCGGCGGCCCCGACATGACGTCCGTATCGGCTGACATCACCTACAACGTGACCCCAACCGGCAACGATGTTGTAGAGACGGATAATGATCCGTCTTTAAGGGCATGGACGATAGACGGCGCTTTGCACGTGTCAGGCCTGGCCGCCGGTTCGCCATTCCGCGTGTACAACCTGTCAGGAACATTGATATACAACGGCACAGCCGCCGGTGAATCGGAAAAAATCCTGTTACCCGCCCGCGGCGTGTACGTCATCACCGACGGAGTAAGTACAATAAAAATTATCAATTAATGTCGTATCCGTCATCGCGAATGAATAATTTTCAAAACCGCCTTGTCGTCGGCGACGATGTAGACGCCGTGTGCGGGTAATGGGATTTGTGCCGTTTCGCCCTGCGTCAATCCTGTTACATACAACACCCCGTCGCGTGCGTATGCCTGTAGAGACGCAATGCATTGCGTCTCTACGCTTGTGGACTGCGTAAATGTAGTTTTGACGGTTACTGCATTGGGAGGCATCACGAATGTGCGTGTATCGCCATCGCCACTGACAGGTACGGTAGCTGACACGCTACCGGTGTAATAAACCGTAATCGAATCGAGATTATCCGTAATCGTGATGCTTTCGGCAGCCTGTTTTAATTTTTGAATGTTGATGCGATTTTTCGCAGTTCCGCAAGTTCTTTGGCTTGATCTGCAATGGTCTGGTCTTTGTCGGCAATGGTCTGGTCTTTCTCGGCAAGCGCCTGGTCTTTGTCGGCAATGGTCTGGTCTTTCTCGGCAATGATTTTAGCATTTTCAACCACAGTGTCTTCCAATCCTTTGATGCTACGATCCCATAATGCCTGTTCTTCGGAGAGTTCGTAGGCTATTCTTTCTTCGTAGGTTAACGCTGCTTCTTCGCACTTCTTTATGGCTCTGTATATTAATTCGTTTGATGTAAATTCTTCCGGCAATTCGTGATGGTAACCTTCTATTTCTTTCAAAAATCGCAACCACAAAATCGCTATTTTTTTATGAGCAAGCGACCACGTTTCAGGATTGAATTTGGGCAGTTCCAATAAAATAAATTCCAAACCCTCTAATACAACGTCATTATTTTTGGGGTTCATGATTTTTAGCGTATGATACCAGTCTTTTCCTTCTGAAAACGTGCTGTTTACTGCTGCAAGCACATAAACGGTTTGCAAGTTTTTAAACTGTTTGGCTTCATCTTTTACCAACTTTTTGTCCAACTGTCTGATGATCGCTTTTGAACCATTTACTATCAATCGTTTACGGAAGATATTCGTCCATTCCGACTGCATCTCGACAATAAATGCCCGACCGTAGTTGTCGGTGCACCGTACATCGACTACCGAATTTTTACCAAGCGGCGTGGCAGGAACCATTTCGGGCGACAAATACTCAATTTCTATCACCTCCCGCCCGTCTTCCAGCGGTAAAAACGAATTTAAAAAGCTGATTAGCAAATCCTTATTCTCTCCAAATATTTTTTTGAAGAGAAAATCAACTTTGGGGTCTAAATACTTTGCCATAATAAATCTGTTCAGTGAAACAATAAAAATGCAAAGATAACGATTATTTATTACATAAACCAAATTTCATTGGAACAGGATTTGTCACACAAATTAAGGCTGAAAGCCTTGTAATCAAAAGCGTAGGACATCGTCCCATTGCCATAAGTTTAAGGCTGAAAGCCTGATAGTCAATAGCGTAGGGTAAAGCCCTACGGATCGAATGAATGACCTCTCCCGAATAAGCCCTGTAAAGGCGAAATCTTGATCACGCCCTTTCAGGGCTAATAATATTGATACGCCTGAATAATAGGGCGATGCCCTATCCTGTTGCTTTTGCCCTTTCAGGGCAATCCAAATATGAGATATTGTAATGCGACAAATTGAATTGAAAATCGGCCTTAGCCAAATGCACCTGACAGATGAAAGACAGGGAAATTAATAGAAAGTATTTTCACTTTTTTGCGTCGAAAACGACCAAGTGAAAGCGCCTCCGGCAACATTTCCGGTCGAAAACGGCTGTTCCGCCCGCATCGCAACGTCGAAACCGCCGTCGCCGTTGCGTTTTCGGCAAGACAGAACAGAGAAGACAAGGCGAAGACGCTGAAGGCGTTTTAATTCGTCACTTTAATAACGCTATTCGCTGATCGAACAATATACATTCCGCGTCCGGGTAGGGGCAAGGCATGACTTGCCCCTGCATTATCGGCAGAGGCAACGCCTTGATAAATCAAAGCGCCCACAATATTGTACACACTCCATGATTCACCCGGCGTCAATCCGCTTACATGCAACACGCCGTCGCGTGCGTATGCCTGTAGAGACGCAATGCCTTGCGTCTCTACGCCTGTGGACTGCGTAAATGTAGCTTTGACGGTTACTTCATTGGGGGGCATCACGAATGTGCGCGTATCGCCATCGCCGCTGACAGGGACGGTAACCGACTCGCTGCCGGTATAATAAACCGTAATCGAACTGAGCAGGTAACCTATATCGGGTGTGATGGTCAGCGTCACGGTAAAGCCGCTCCTTGCATACCGCGTGTTGGATACTACCTGTCCGTTGGCAGATGCTACAATGGAAATAAGGCGCTGTATGACAGGTGCTGCTACATTGTTATCCACCCTCCATTGGGCA
>Ga0082212_10012887_pt1 | contig 10505 bp, 5 predicted proteins | sample TergutNt197P3_FD_71548 | JGI IMG/M metagenome (GOLD analysis project Ga0082212, IMG submission 71548) | Neocapritermes taracua P3 segment gut microbial communities from Petit-Saut dam, French Guiana - Nt197 P3 | ecosystem: Host-associated > Arthropoda: Insects > Digestive system > Gut ...
GTAGCCATTCTTCATACAAATCTTGTAGATAAATTCAACTTGGTGCACAATTCTGCTTAATATATTTATTTCTCTTCTCGAAAGCAGAATTGTGCACCAAGTTGTACTTATTTACAAGATCATACAGGGATGCACAGTCAACAAAACAACATTCTTCATACAAATTTTGTTTTACTGGCTTTATGTCTTTGGACATTTTAATAGCTGAAATAGCAGGGTGTGGTGTGATGAAAAGTCCTCTACATTCTGCAACCAGTTATGCATTCCATGAGAATTTTTTCTTGGAGGTGGGGATGGGGTGGGGTTCATGTCAGTGTGCACCTGGTGGTTTATTTTTACATTGAGGGTATTAAAATTCAGAGTTTAAAACATTTGGTCAGATAAGCGTTAATTTTCCTTCTGGAAACCTGCAAACATAGTATTGAGACTAGATATGATTAGATAACAGAGTAAATACAGAAAATGTCACAACAGATCTTTTATGATAACTTTAATTATCGAAATGTGTGTCATGTTTCTCTGGATGAATCTTCACTTTTATAATTTGATATTTTTAACAGGTAATATTTACAAGCTACATTAAAAAACTGATAGAAAATACCGAGACACACATTTACAAGATTACTCCGTTACCTGTTTGCGCTTTCAAATTTGCCATTCAAAGTAGTGTGTGTTAGTAATTTTTAATGCTTACTATAATCATATTTATTTGTATGATGCAAGTAAAACTGAATCAGCGTTGATTATGTGACTGTTCTTTCACCTGCATATACGTACATACCAAAACTGGAAGTATTATGAATATAGTTGAGCTTATTGTGTACAAGCAAGGACTTTAAAAATATCCTGCTGTCTGGTTTCATGTGCACTAAAGTTTAGCATATGGATGTAATGTTTTAACTCTTACTTTGGAATGTTTTTCAAGAATTACAAACACTTCCAGACCACCGTGGATCACAATACAGGTTGTTTATACAAGTCAATATATGTTTTGTTAATTAATTTGTTAATGAAAGAGGTATTTAAAACACATTTTTAAAAGGTAAAAAAATATTTCAGCAGTCATCACACACATGTTGTAGTTCTCACAATTCTGGGTGGAGGGGGTGCTTAGTGGTTTCTCTGCTCAACAATTTTTAAACCATTGATCCAAATGAAAGGAAATTTAAAAATTACTGCGATTTTTTGTAAGGTCTTACTTGCTGTTGGCCAATGTCATTTCTTTCCCCAGGCAACAAAAAACTTAGCAGTGCCACTGGTAGCCCTTAATCTCTGAGGATAGTGCTTTTGTGCGATATTTGATGTACTCAGAGCTGTGTTTCTAAAGATTCACGTGTCCTTGGATATTATGCTGTGTCACATTGTCAAATGAAGGTATTACAGTTCTTTGAAATCTTTGATACTACCTACCCACTGGCAGAAGATAATGTCCTCAGAGACTTGAATCGCTATGGTGGTTTTATTCAAGAATATTTTTCTCTGTTCTCTCATTTTTCACTTTAAAATTAGCGGTTAGACATTTAATAGAAATTCCATACAGAGAAGAGGGAAGATCATTTAAAGTGTCTGAACAACCCATTTTTATTGAAGTATGTCATTTGAACAAAATGTTGGTAAAAGCACATTTCATGTAGAAAAGTATCATTTGCCTGAAAGTTTCACATTTTCCTGGCACATATGGATTGTGTTGATCGTCCTGTAGCCGTAAGAGAGTGCCACAAATGTGCTGTATTTATCCAGTCTGATATGAGCACATCAATTGGGAATGTGGTCAGATGTTGAAGTGCGCGGTGTGAATAAATGATTGTGTGTGAAGTGTGTCACATGGGCACTGTTTGGAGGATGTTAATGTCATGGGAACAGTTATGGTGCAATGCTGTTGATAACACAGGACAGTTAATACTGTTGAAGACAGGCAGCCGATCTGTACGCCCAGGTGTGTCCACAGTGGGCGACTCTCTCGTGCAGATGTCGTTATCAGAGGGGACAGATGTATTAAGGTGACTAACTGCTTTAGAGGCAAACTTTTCACTGTGTGGGGCACATATTGCCCATGACCTACTGGGTTGTAGAAAAATGTATGCATGCTGGGTGCCAAAGAACCTCACAGACAATCACAAATCTCGTTGTACATCAGTCACTCATGCATGTGCCATGTTATGCCTATGGAGAGCAGTTTTTTCAGTGCGTTTTTACACAGGATGAAACAAGTTTTAATCATGGAAAAAGAAAATTCAAAAGAGCGTCCATGATGTGGGAACACCCATCACATCCCCCTGAAAAAAAAATCAAAGCAACATACTCAGTAACCTGCTGCCTTTTGGGACTCTAAATGTGTGGTTCTTGTGTGTTTCCTTGCCTGTGCTGACACTGTAACTGCTGAGCACTGTTGAGATATTCTTGGGAGATAATGGCAGGCCAGGTTGCTGCACCAAGTTTTAATCATTTTTTATGATAATACTAGGCCACATACTACTGATGACACTTGAGACTGGTTATTGTAGTACAACTTGCAGGTTCTGTGCCACCATCCCTACTCTCCTGATTTCACAGCCTTTGATTTCCTTCTCTTAGGATCGGTTAAGAAGCACTTGGTTGGCAAGTGATTTTCAGCAGTCACCATCATGAAGCAAGCTCACCTCCTAGCTACAAGGACTTGACACCAGCATCTTCTGTGATGGGATACAAGCCTTTGTATTATGTTGGAACAAATGCTGGTGCTATGTGTGTATCATAGTCGGAATAAAGTTATAGGTCTGGAATATCTGTTGCTTTATTTTCTGAAACTCCTTTGCATTACAATATTGTGTTGTGAACATTTGGATGTATTTATTTAGCATTTTATTTTCTATTTGTATTTCCTAACATGTTACTGACATTTAAATATCTGTCTGGACTATATATTCTGACTGATTTTTCCAATATCATACAGCTTCTAGAAGGAACAACTTCCTTCTATGTTGTTCACAGGATATTATGTTTTTCTAACGACAGTTGCAGTCATGTTACAGAACTGATCCTGGCAATACAGCATCATTAAAGAAGCAGTTATTAAAAATATAGATCACACACACACAAACTGGTTTGTTAGGACTACAAAACTGGACAAAGCACACTTGTTCAAGTTTGCAGCCATTAAAATTATATTGGCAATGTATTGTGTGGTTTTAATGCCTATGAATATATGAGGTAAAATATTTACTGTAATCTTACATATTCACATTTTTGGGTATTTTACACCATGCCAACTGGGAAAGGGTTATTGACATTTAGGAAGACTGTTGTTTTCTGGCAGGCCTCGTGAACACAATAATGAACATTCAGCATCCATAAAATGTGGGTAGTTCTTGACTAGCTGAGGACTACTAACTGCTCAAGAAGGACTCTGCTGCATAGAGTTAGTGTCTTAACACTTGGTACTATTTGCTAGCTGCAGTGGTGTAATACTGTAGAAGAGTTAGTCTTCATCAGCACCATGGCTGTAGAATAACATTTCATATGACATGATGTGTTAATGAGTGAATGTTCTGATGCAGAGGACTTTGTGTGCTATATCTGTACATGCTTTAGAATTGCTATAATACACTGTTCATTTTTCATGTACATTTCAAAACTTACTGTGGTTGCTACATCATAAACTGAGAAATGTGCTATAGTATTCAAGGTGACATTTTTTATTTGTGAATAGGATAAACAAAGGATATTTTTACAATTAAAAGACATTCCCAAGTAATGTAGGCTTGTATTGAAGCACCAGAAGGCCTGAATTTGTTCTCTTGCATATATTTCAGAGCAGCTGCTCATTCGGGTATTTTAAAGGACTGACATTTGAGTTGCATTTGTTGTAAACAAGTCTGTTGTAAGAACTGAGCTCTTCTGGGTTATTACACAGAGAGTAGTGGGAATTCCTTACTGATGGTTGAGAATTCAAGAAGACTGTGGTACTGATACCGTTGTTTGTTTTGCAGGATATTTAGTATTTAGAAGTCCACCACATCTTAACTCATCTACTGTGACTACATTAATTATTGGAATACGTGACTTAAGTTATGATGGATATGGTCACCCTACTACGTATGTTCTGCAGTATGTGGTAAGTGACAGAATTAGTACATGCTCACAGTAGATGTTTTCTTTGTGAATGATAAGCAGAACATGAAGTATTCTGTTTGGTATACATGTGTTTGTTGGGACTATGTGTTAGTAGAATATTAAATATTTTTTAAAATTTTTTTTATGTTATCAGCATGTATTGGCTTAACTGAAATAATCACTTTGCAGATGCATGAATATATGACCATGAGAAGTGTAACCCAATTTATCTCTGTCAGCTAAAGTATGTTGTACTATTGCATACTGACATTAGAATTTCATGAATTTGAGAGTGTTTTCAATTATTATATTTCATTTTGTGTTTTATTATTTCTTCAAATATGACAGGAAAAATTAAAAGTTTCATTTGTAACTTGAATATTTTGTGAAGGGCAGTGGAGAATTAAATGAAATGTAGAAAATGAAGTTTAGACATTGAAAAGTAATTAAGAAATCATGTAAGAAGAACAAATTTATTAAATACCAAAGAAGTGAATACTTGGGTCTTAGGACATGTGTAGGAAACAACTGAAACTGTAAAAACCATTAAATTAAATGGAAAAGTAACACAGTGACTAGAAAACTTGACTGTTGGTGTAGTAAGGATAGATGGGAGGGAACTTGATTGCAGGAGCAGGAGGTAAGATGTGTTGTAAAGTGTTAGTGATGATATAAAGAGAATAAATTTATGAGCATTGTGAAAGCAGAAATTGGTTAAGACACTAGAAAGGCACAGGGAGAGAGATGTACAGAGAGATAGATGGGTTAATGTTCACAGAGTGTGGGCAGTCAGGCATCTGTCTCAGTATACTTGCCCATTTTCCCATAGTGTGTGTTGCCAGAAGCACAAATGTTACATAAAGATAAATGCTAACACTGGCAATGGCAGCATGATATTTATTGCATAAAGATCATAGGCAAAAATTCCCACATGTGATTGTCCCATCTCATTTGTTATAAAATTTATATAGTGCATTGAACAAAGAATGTGTGTGTGTGTGTGAGAGTGTGGTGTGTGTGTGAAATTTTTTTGCTTCAATTTTTTAATACAAATTGTTAAAATACTTAAGAAGACAAAAAAACAGGTGCAGTAACAAAATATCAATTTTTGAATTTCCTTTCAGGCAGCTGAACGTTCCGATGATAATGGAAGCTGGATTACATTTGCTACCTATCAGTATGGTTATAGTAATCAACTTGAAATTCGTGATTTAATTGCTGGATCACGCTATGCTGTACGAGCTGTTCTGATTGATGCATCTGGAGATAGTTATTATGGTACTGATGTACAACAGGCTGTGTACTGGACAGCGTGTAATCGTAAGTTGAAACAACTGATGTACTTGGTCAAGAATTAAATCAGTGTATGCAATTTGCAAGAAGCATAATTAATATAATTTGCTTACAGATCCTGATAAGGTGGAAGTGAAGGCTCTTAACCGTAGCATAGAAGTAAATTGGAAGGTAAGTTACAGCCTGCAGGTTACTGTATTGTCAGTTCTGCTGGAAATAACTGTACAAATACTTTTTATAGCGCTTTGTTCATTGCAAAGAAAAGTACGAGTAATAATTACATGTTCAGTGCCTTCAATATACATAACTTCTAAAGCAGTTTCCAATACAATACAATACAAGTAACAGGCATAATTATCTCAACTATAATTCAGTACCTCAAAATAACAACTACAGAGGAGCTAGAATATCTCATTGGCTTAAGTGACTAGGCTATGGCTTGGACAATGAATGAATCATGCTCATATTGATAGCAGTGATATGAGATTTTACTTTTCTTGAAAGCATGTTGACTGTCTGTGACTTTCACCCAGCTGACTATTTATTTGTACTAAACTGGTTAGGACACAATGCTTATAACTCACTTTCATCAACTGTCCACATAAAGAATTTGAGGAGCTGTATGACCATGCCCTTATACCTTCCTGGTGTAGTGCTTAATTAAGTCCATGAATTGCTGTGTCCTTTACTTTTGCCATGACCATGGATATACTGCAAACATGACCAGGTGAGCGAGTGTTCCAGCCAAAAGGCCTAATGTACGATGAGCATACATTCACATTTCTGTTGACATAATCAGTTTTGTGTTCATAAGATTTGTCAGTGATGTTAGAGTAAGACCATGATTGCCTTTACTAACTCACTTCTCATGCATGTATGTTTTTTTTTTCCTGCAATCTTACTTACAGAGCAGTTTAAACAACTACAAATTTGTATTCTTTTACTAATGTATGCAGGGAGTTTAACAGTCATGTAGTTGGTTGAGGCACTTTGCTACATGCCCGAAGATTGTGGGTTCAATTCTTGATGAGGTTATTGGGATTTTTAATTGACTTATTGTTTGCAGCCACACCATGTCCCTTGGGTCAACTCAGCCTCTAACAGAAATGAGTACCAGGGATGTCTTCTGGGGTAAAAGCCAGCCAGAGTGTAGGGCTGACAACCTTACCACCTTCACATACCAACTATCTAAAAATTCTGTTAGCCTCAACATCTTGGAACCCTAAGGGCACTGTCCAGGCTTGTAATTGGATAGCTTTATGTTTACTAATGCACGAAGTCAGCTGGATGATATTCTGTCTTTGTTCATTTTTCCACATTGATATTTGCATATAAGTTTTCTTATTACCAAAATCTTCACATATTTAAATTTACATCTGTCCTGTCTATGAAAACTTTCCCTTTGACAATGTTTATTCACAGTATAAATTTCACACAGCTTTAGATGTAATTGTCTTTCAGTGTTATAGGAATCCCTGTTATCACAACTAATCACCAGTCCCTACCCTTATAAATTAAGATAGTTAACACTAATCACTATACTGGAAATGAATTTTGATTCCTTACTGCAAGAAACGAAACACAGTGTACCAAACATAGAGTTCACAGTTTTCAATAATACTGGCTTACAGTGTGTTTATGTGATAATCTTAAAGAAAACAGTATGGACTAGTATGATTTTACTATACCATGTTGTGTGATCACTGTCTATTTCATTAGTCCGTCTCCTGTCCGATCTACTTTACTTTGAGTGCTTTGTGGTGTATAATTTTAAAATGTAAACTAATATTTGTGTGTGATTTGAAATGTTTTTTGTAAATAAATTAATTAAAATTTTCACAGGAGTTCTGCTCCTGTATCTTTATTGATCTGATGTGTTGGTTTTCAAGCAAGAAGATGCAGCATAATGTTCATACAATTTAACGATGCACTTCTTTCACAGTTATCACTTGCACAAACTCTCATTATATAAATGTGTAGGACATTATATGAAACTTGTATCATAGCAGTGTTCATAACTTTTGCCATATGAAAATGTTTTGTAGAATTTGTAGTTTCATTTATTTCCCAGAGGAGTTAGAAGTACAGAAGTAAATATCTCTGTATTAAGTTGTTTGCACTGCCTTCACATGTTTCATTTCTGCAGCCACTGATTGTATTTGATGACTTTTTTTACTGGAGGTGTACAGTACATTTTGCTGGGCAAATTTTGTTTTCATTTTTGATTGTGTAATGTATAAACTGCTATGTATCCAAGTTGAATAATATTTTTCATTTCTATGTGCACTGGATCTTCAACCCCCCGCCCAAAAAAAACCATTCCAGTGCTACACATCATAGATCTCATTTATGTGTACAACCTTTGTTTGACACATTATTCAGTGTAATGTGTATTTGTACTGTGAGAAATGCAGTAAGTATATTTAGTGTGTGTAGTGTGATATACATTTTTTGTGCCAGTTTGCAGCATTGTATTAATATCTGCAATTTAAAAACATCAAGGCTAATTTGGTATCCAAATCCAAATAAACTATATTTCATAAATGCTCTATGTGCATTTCATGAAGTGCACCATACTATTCTCATTTCTTATGAATACATATCCATACTTGAGTTGCAACATGTCTGTAAAAGTGCAGTCTTATGATTTTTTCTTGATACCACCTTGTTGTTCACAGTAATCTGCCTTTTTCTTCAAATGAAATAATTTCTGTTCTAATGGAGTCAAATTGTTGGATTGTTTCTCAGTTAACTATTTTAAATCTTTAAATACTTTTCAGGAACCTGCTCATCACTGTCAGTTAAGTTCATACCAGTTAACTTTTCAAGGAGAAGGAAATATCTCTCCCATTTCTGGAATTCTGTCACAGCTTCCTTTTGAACAGAAAGAGCTTAAGCCATTTACAGTGTACACATGGAAACTGGTGCATAATAATGAAGAGATTTTTATGAACACTACAAGAACCTTTGAAGATGGTAACTTAAAGAAATATGCTCATATTGTTATTAGCATTGCGATATTAATTTTATATTGCAGTATTAAAGTGGTGGCATTTCATATAAACTGTTATTGAGTGAATGTGTATGATTATGGCCATGAGAGGTTTGGTGGGAATATTGTGTCTCCATTACTTCATTCAGTACTGCACTGGGATCTGCACATTATTCTGTTTAGCATGTAAAAAGAAGTTAAATTGAGCATAGAACAGATCGTTTCTCCAGTCTAACACCAAGATCTGAGAGTATGTTATATAATGATACCTACATCTTGACATTCGTTCTGCTGATTAAAATCAGTAGTTTCTGAGATTTCTGTGGCACTTTTGTGTGCATTTAGATAACTGTTTTTGGGCTAGTGTCAGTATGAAACTTCTTCCATGGCAGAAGAGTTTGTTACTGGAGTACAGAGGTAGAGTAACATGGCTTACATTATACTTTGTACCTTACATAGCCTTCAGTTAATGTCAAGGTTAAGAATTGGTGATGCTATACCTACACTCGCCACTTGTGGTGGCTTTGTGTGCACAGGGACAACTTTCCTTTATTGTAATTGGTGTTTTATATTCAAAGTTTAATACTGGGATTATCTAGAAGACAATAGGAAATCCTGTGTAAGAAATTTTGTTGTATGCAACATATATTTGATATCAAACCGCTTTTCCATCCTTTGTGTGATTGCAGCATGACTTAATTCATGGTCTTCCCCCCTCCACTCCTCTTCCCAGTTTCTGATTCAGTGGCTCCATAATTTTTGATCATTGACACAGCCATAACTTTCCTTCTTGTACATCATAAAGTGAAATGCTGCAGTTTTCAAACTGTAGAATGTTCAGAATCAGTGATGGTGAATACTTTGATGCCATACTTGCCTGGCTTAATTCAATATATCATTAAATCTGAAGCACTTCAACATACACTGAAGATATGGTAACACAAACAGCTCTCATTCCAGTGTCATGTCTTTGCTACCGAGCAGTCTGTTAGACTTCGTAATATCTGTTATGTAGAAACTGCAAAGTTGAGTACCAAAATGTGCCACTTGATGATCTTTCATCTCTGGTATGCTTAAAGCTTTCTCTAGCTCTTTACTTATAAACATCACGGTATTTTATGTACCGTAAAACACACCAAGATTTTAGAATGAAAGTCGTTTATGGATAACACATTTTATTCACATTTTAAGCTGTGGCCTGTGATGCAATTTGTCACCTCCACCTTCAGGACATGCTGTCTTGCAATGTGTGTAGGAAAACACTGTCCGTTTTTCTCTAATTTTCTAATTCTTCCTATTGCCTTCTGAATTTACATATCACTTTCTTGGTTTGAAGTGGACCAAAATGACTTGCACAACATTCATGGTTTGTGGCTTGTCCTTCATTTGGAATTATGTTCACCGACATAAAACCATCAAGCAACAACATTATCTACACTGAAGGTGTTTGTTCGTATTTTATCTAGTTCTTGTTTGGATTGTCTCAAATAAGCTACTTTTTCTGTTGATTCTTGTTTTCTTTGTCCTTCCATTCTTCCAGCTACTTTAAAATTTTACCCCTATCCATTATTATGTGCTAAAATGTTATAAGTAAACGAAAACTTTAATTGGAGTGAAAAGTACTGAAAGCCAGTGCATTGACAGATTTGTTTGCGTAGATTGCATTAGTAGTACATGTGTGTTAGCAGGGTGGAAATGTGTCACAAAATTGTCCATGCCAGCAGCTATAGATTGTGGATTTCTGTTGTAGTTCACATGAACACTGGAGAGTTAAATAAGAAGTAGAGTTATAGTTGTGTTGTTGTCCAAACCACTGTGTTAGGTAACAACAGCTTATGTTTTGTGCATTTGTAGCTCCTTCTGAAGTGCGTTTGCTGACTATAACTTCAGCAGATCCAACCTCTTTGACTGTTACTTGGTACGCTCCAAGTGAACCAAATGGAAACATCAGAAAATATCGTGTCAGCTACCAGGTACTTTTCTCATGCACTTTATGTTTCTCTGAACACACTTTTAAGCTAAGATTTTACTGTATCTTCCAATTTTTCTAACATTATCCCTTATCCTACCGCGTTCCCGTACGGGAACGGTATGGTTCTACACTTCTCCCAGCAACAAGAGAGCAGCA
>Ga0082212_10012888_pt1 | contig 10505 bp, 8 predicted proteins | sample TergutNt197P3_FD_71548 | JGI IMG/M metagenome (GOLD analysis project Ga0082212, IMG submission 71548) | Neocapritermes taracua P3 segment gut microbial communities from Petit-Saut dam, French Guiana - Nt197 P3 | ecosystem: Host-associated > Arthropoda: Insects > Digestive system > Gut ...
TATTTCATTGGTGATATATTATGGATTGCCTTGAAGCGGTGGTAAAAATTGCTCAAAGTATCAAACCCTGTTCTTTCTGATATTTCAACTATTGGCAAGTCTGTATAGATCAGCATTTTCGACGCCTCTTTGATACGTATGTTGTTAAGCAGTTCTGTGGGCGTCACTTGCATATACTTTTTCATACTTCTGCAAATATGTTCCGGGGTGTACATAGATATCTCTTGCATAGCTTTCAGGCCACGTGAATAATTTTCTTCTTTTTGCATTTCTGACAGCAAAACATGCAGCCACGCGGGATAAGGCGATTCGTATGATGCAGTTTTGTCGTAAAAAAGCTTTTCAAAAAAAGCAAGCGCTACAAGCTTAAATCCTGTATTGTAGTCGCACGAATCATTATGTGGCAACAACATGAATTGCTCAAAACTCATTAAAAGAGCATTATACCCCTGTTGCGATAGGTTTCGATGGACCGGATCGCCTGAAAAAATCAAGTCTTCCATTGCACGATTATCGCCAAGATAGCTCATAATCTGGTCTATGATATCCGTTGGCAAAATCAGATTGAAAAGCTGGCAGCTTTTTGTATCATAACGATGGACTTCTTTTGGCCGTATGAAGCCCAGAGAACCCGGAACTAATTCATAGACCATATTGTTGGTTAGATGTTTGGTGGCGCCATTGATGACAAAAAAAGCTTCATAGAAATCATGCGTGTGCCATTTGCTGGTAACGTTGCGGATTACTGCACAATACCCAACCATTCCTGGCTTTACGTATGACTGTGTCAGATACTCTTTATGTTCCATATATACAACACCTTCGCTGATAGTATTGTAAAGCACGACTGATGTTTTCGTCAACCATTCGAGTTTTACGGCAATGCAAGCGGTAAGATTGCGGGTTGCGGTTTGCTGTTACTGTTCGCGCGTTGTGTACATCCGGTAAAAAACAAGGTAATGTCATGAAAATGGTACGGGATTGTGGTTAATGCGCGGCAGGGACACTGTGAATGAATGAAACCTTCGATTTTCGATTGCCACAACCCTTGCGGCGATACCCGGCTTGTAATGCCGGGCATTTGGTGTTACAATTCATAAGTTGCGCCCCGGCTGCGTAAAGCGACACTCCAACGCATACCCGGCCGGCGGCAAGAGGATTGTCCCGCTGTTGCGAAAGGCGCAAAGGCGAGCGGTAAGAAAAGGAGAAAAACATGATTGACCACAAACAGAAGTCGCAGATAATAGCGGACTACCAGCTCCAGCCGGGGGACACGGGGTCGCCGGAAGTGCAGGTGGCTATCCTGACGTTCCGGATAAACGACCTCAACGAACACCTCAAGATACACCACAAGGACCACCATTCGAGGAGGGGCCTGCTCAAGATGGTAGGGCAGCGGCGCAACCTGCTGAACTACCTGAAAGAGAAGGATATCGAGCGGTACAGGGCGTTGATCGCGCGCCTGGGGCTTCGGAAATAAGGACATACGCAAGGCGAGGACGACCTCGTCTTTGTTTATTCAGTAATCGTTTTAGCAAGAAAGAAGAAGAAAAGAAGTAAGAGGGGTACGGAAGGAAATGAGATTCACGGATTACAAGGTATTTAAGACGGCGTTGGGGGGTCGCCTGCTTCAGGTCGAGGTAGGCAAGGTCGCCGAACAGGCAAACGGGGCCGTAACGGTGCGTTACGGCGAGACGGTCGTCAACGTGACGGCGTGCATGGCGAAGCAGCCGCGGGAGAACCAGGACTTTTTCCCGCTGTCGTGCGAGTACGAGGAGAAGATGTACGCGGCAGGGAAGATCCCGGGCGGGTTCATCCGCCGCGAGGGCAGGCCGTCAGAAAAGGCGACGCTGCACGCGCGCCTTATGGACAGGCCGCTCAGGCCGCTCTTCCCGTCGGGATTTTTCAATGACGTGCAGGTCGTGGCAGCGGTGCTCTGCGTAGACCCCGACTGCCCGCCGGAGGTGGCGGCCATGATCGGGTCGTCGATCGCGCTGTCGATCTCGGACATCCCGTTCGCGGGGCCGACCGGGTCGGTGGTGATGGGATGGGTAGACGGCAAGCCGGTCGTCAACCCGACGCTGGCGCAACGCGAGGCCAGCAGGCTTGCGCTGACGGTCTCCGGGACCAGGGACGCTATCATGATGGTCGAGGCCGGCGCGAGCGAGCTTGAGGAAAGCTTTATACTCGACGCGCTGTTCGCGGCGCATGACGAGATCATCAGGATTGTCGAGTTCATCGACAGCATAGTGGCCGAGGTCGGCAAGGAGAAGTTCGAGCCGCCGGCCGACCCCGTGCCTGAGGATATCTACGCGGATATATGCGGGTACATCGTGCCGAGGCTCGACGAGGCGCTCCATGTTTTCGACCGCGGCGAGCAGCAGGAGCGGATCAAGCTCATCGAGGAAGAGGCCATAGCCGAGTTCGCGGAGAAGTACGAGGAAATCGAGAAATTCTCGAAGTATGCCGCGCGCGTGTACGAGGAGCAGCTTGACGCGAGGTTCCGCCGCATGATACTTGAGGAGGGCGTACGCCCGGACGGCCGGAAGACGGACGAGACGCGCCAGATCTGGTGCGAGACAGGCTTCCTGCCGCGGACGCACGGCTCGGGGCTGTTCAAGCGCGGGCAGACGCAGGTGCTGTCCGTTACGACGCTTGCGCCGCTCAGGGAGGCGCAGATGATCGACGGTATCGGCGACGAGACCGAGAAGCGCTATATGCACCATTACAATTTCCCGCCTTATTCGGTCGGCGAGACAAAGCCGATGCGCAGCCCCGGCCGGCGGGAGATCGGCCACGGCGCGCTTGCCGAGCGGGCGCTCTTGCCGGTCCTGCCTTCGGAGGAGGAGTTCCCATACGCCATACGCGTGGTTTCGGAGACGCTGTCGTCAAACGGCTCGTCCTCGCAGGCGTCGGTCTGCGGGTCGACGATGTCCCTTATGGACGCGGGCGTGCCGATCGCGGCGCCGGTCTCGGGCGTGGCTATGGGGCTCATAACGGACGAGGCCGGGAAGGTCGCGATCCTTACGGATATCCAGGGGCTCGAGGATCACTACGGCGACATGGACTTCAAGGTCGCGGGCACGCCGAACGGCATCACGGCGCTGCAGATGGACATAAAGGTCCACGGGCTTTCGCGCGAGATCATGGAAAAGGCCATCATGCAGGCCAAAGAGGGCCGCGCCTACATCCTGTCGCATATGCTGGAGGAGATCAGCGAGCCGCGGGCCGAGCTTTCGCCCTACGCGCCGCGCATCGAGTCGATCCAGATCGACCCCGAGGACATCGGGACGATCGTCGGCAAGGGCGGCAAGACGATCAACGGCATCATCGCGGAGACGGGCGTCAAGATCGACATCGACGACACGGGCCTTATCTCGATCGCGTCTGTCGAGCCCGAGGGGATGAGCAAGGCGATCCATATGATCGAGATGCTGCTGAAGGAGCCGGAGGTCGGAGAGGTCTACGAAGGCACCGTGACGGGCATCAAGGAATTTGGCGCCTTCGTCGAGATACTGCCAGGCAAGGAAGGGCTGCTGCATATTTCCGAGATGGACACGAGGCGCGTTGCGCGCGTAGAGGACGTGTTGAACCTCGGCGACAAGGTGACGGTCAAGGTCAAGGGCCTCGACGAGAAGTCAGGGAAGATCAGCCTTTCGAGAAAAGCGCTGCTGTAGCGCGGTGGCCGCATGAAGACAGAAAGACTCTCAAACGGCCTGACGGTCGTCCTGGAAAACCTGGCGTACGCGCCCTCGGCCTCGGTCGGGGCGTGGGTGCGCGCGGGCGCGGTGGACGAGGGGGAGCGCGCGGGCATCTCGCACCTGATCGAGCATATGATGTTCAAGGGCACGCAGGCCCGTACGTACCGGCAGATATCCGAGGACCTGGACAAGCTGGGCACGTCGGTCAACGCGTTCACTACGAAAGAGGCGACCTGCTTTTATATCAAGTCCCTTTCCTCCAATCTCGTAAAGAGCGTGGAGGTCATCGCGGACATGGTGACGGGCTCCCTTTTTGACGAAGCCGAGCTCGAAAAGGAAAAGAACGTCATCTACGAGGAGATGAAGATGATCGAGGACGTCCCCGACGATTTCGGCGCGGACCTGATCCAGGAGGCAGTGTTTTCCGGCACGCCGCTCGCTTCGCGCATTATCGGGTCCCCCGGCAGCGTCAGCGCGATCAAGCGGGGCGATATCCTTGACTATACGGGGACGCGCTATACGGCGCCCGGCATGGTGATCGCGTGCTCGGGCATGTTCGACGAGGCAGGGCTTCTTGCCGCGCTTGAAAAGGGGTTTGGGCGCATCGGCGCGGCAGATGCCGGGCCACGCGCGTATTCGGCCGGGCAGCCATCGCGGATCAGGAATTCCGTCGTCAAGGACATCGAGCAAAGCCATCTCTTCCTCGGCACGAAGGGCGTCAGGTTCACGGACAAGGATGTCTATGCCCTCAACCTCTACTCGGCGCTGCTCGGCGGCGGCATGAGCTCGAGGCTCTTCATGACCGTGCGCGAGGAACTCGGGCTCGCGTACTCGGTCTTCGCGGCAGACACCCCCTATGTCGACGACGGGCAGTTCACGATATACGCGGGCATCGCGGACGAAAAAGCGCGCGACGCCGTCGCCGCCATAAAGGACGTGGTGACGAAGCTCGCGGAGGAAGGCCTTCGCGAGGGCGAGCTCGCTAAGGTCAAGGAACAGTACAAGGCGGCTTTCGTGTTCAGGCGCGAAAGCAATTCGTCGCGGATGTTCGCCGCGGGGCGCAATATGCTGCTGCTCGGCAGGATATATACGGAGGAAGAGATCCTCGCGGGCGTCGACGCGGTGACAGCGGACGATATCGCGCGCCTCGCTTCGCGTTACGCGGACTTTTCGAAGTATTCGGCAATAGCTATCAGCAGCATGGAGCACGATCTGGAAAAAATGCTTTCATGACTATGGAAGAGATCGTGATAAAGGTAGTGGGGGAGGGCGAGCTTCCGGGGTATGAGACGGAGGGCTCGGCCGGCATGGATCTTCGCGCCAGGCTTTCCGCGCCTGTAGTGCTTGAGCCGGGCAAGCGCGCCATTGTCCCGACGGGGCTCAGGATCGAGCTCCCTGCCGGCTACGAGGCGCAGGTGCGCGCCCGCAGCGGGCTCGCGGCCAGGCACGGGATCGGGCTTGTCAACGGCGTCGGAACCATCGACAGCGACTACCGCGGCGAGATAGGGATCTGCCTGATCAACCACGGAGAGGAGGCGTTCACCGTGCGGGACGGCGACCGCGTGGCGCAGCTCGTGATCGCGAAATACGCGCGCGCCAGGATAGAGAACGCGGCTTCGCTGTCGGATACCGGCCGTGGGGAAGGCGGGTTCGGGCATACAGGGCGCCGGTAGGCAGCGGATCCGTTTTCGCTGGAAGCCGATAGCAAATACGGAAAAGCAAAAGAAAAACACTATGTTCACCAGGGAACAGATCGAGGAGAGGGAATACAAGACGCTCGCGGCGGGCGCGGCCAAGGCGGCCGAGTCGAGAGGGCGGCTGCGCGAGGAGGAAAAATGCGGCTTCCGCACGGATTTCCAGCGGGACCGCGACCGCATCATACATTCCAAGGCGCTCAGGCGGCTTATGCACAAGACGCAGGTATTCATCGCGCCGGAGGAGGACCATTTCCGTACGAGGCTGTCGCATACCCTCGAGGTCGCGCAGATCGCGCGCAGCATCGCTCGCGCGCTGGGCCTCAACGAGGATCTCGCGGAGGCCATCGCGATGGGGCACGACCTCGGGCATACGCCCTTCGGGCATGCGGGCGAGATGGCGCTGGCGGAGGCGCACCCGGGCGGTTTCAAGCACAATGTGCAGAGCCTCAGGGTCTGCGACGTCCTCGAGTCAAGCAGCGCGCGCAGGGGCATGAACCTCACGGAGGAGGTGCGCGACGGCATACTCAACCATACGGGGCCCGTGCAGCCTTTCACGCTCGAGGGGCGCATAGTCAAGACTGCCGACCGTATCGCCTATGTCAACCATGATACGGACGACGCGCTTCGCAGCGGCATCATACGGGAAGGCGAGCTGCCCGCGGCCGTGGTCGAGCGGCTCGGCGGTACGGTGAGCAAGCGGATCGACACGCTTATCCGCGACATGGTCGACGCCAGCGCGAAGGCAGGCGATATCCGCATGTCGGATGCCTGCCGGGAAGCGATGGACGGGCTCAGGTCTTTTCTCTTCGACGCCGTGTATATGTCGAAACGCGTCGCGGCGGACGCGGAACGTTACGAAATCGGAAACGTTATACCCACGCTATACGATTACTATATGCTGAACCCGGAAAACCTGCCCGGCGAATACCAGGAGCTGTGCGAGGCGTACGGGCTCGCGGAGGTCGTCAAGGACCATATCGCGGGAATGACGGACCGCTACGCCAAGGTCACGTTCCTGAACGTGCGATGAGCCTTCAGTACGCCAGGGCCGCATTCCTGAACGTGCGGTGAGCTTTCAGTACGCCAGGGCCGTATTCCTGAACGTGCGGTGAGCTTTCAGTACGCCAGGGCCGTATTCCTGAATGGCGAGGCAAGGATTCGCCAGGCAGGCGGTTTGCGCAGGGGCGCGGCTGTCAGTCAAGGCCCGGGTTGCAGCGGATCAGCACTTTCGGGCACTTGCCCGACAAGTGGGCTTCGAAGGCCTTTGCCGCTTCGTCGATCGGGAATACGGCCGACGTCAGGTCCGCCAGGTCAAGCCTGTCCAGTATCCGTGCCGCGCGCGTGAACGCGTAGGGCGAGACGAATGTCCCCGTTATCTCAAGCTCCTTCATGTACAGCTGGTCGTAGAGGTTGAGCGGCAGGCTGTATTCTCTCGGGTACTGGGCTACATAGACGATGCGCGCGGCCCTGGCCGAAATGCCGGGCAGGGCCTCCGCGGCGGCGGGCGCGCCCGATACTTCCAGGCAAATGTCGAAGCCCCTGCCGCCCGTGATCCTGTCCGATTGTGCCTTGATATCGTCGTTCGCCGGGTCGAGGGCAAACCTGGCGCCGTATTTCAGGGCGAGCGCGCGTCGTTCGGGGTTGGGTTCGATAATGGTGAGATTGGCCGCGCCATAGATATTGATGAGCTGGAGGCAGAGCAGGCCTATCGGGCCGCCGCCGGAAACGACGACGTTCTGGCCGACCTTGATATTTGTCTTGTCCATGACGCGCACCGCTACGGATACGGGCTCGATCAGGCAGGCGTCGCTCAGCGGCACGCCGTCCGGGACGCGTACGGGCTGCCGTTCGTTCCATATTACATATTCCGCCATGCCCGGCTCTTCCGTCACGTTTTCGCAGAACTGCTCCATGGCGTTCGTGCAATAGTAGCAGGCGCCGCAATAATTCCTGAAATTGCCGCCGACGCGGTCGCCCGGCTTCCAGCCCAGCCGCGCAGCTTTTTCGCCGGCCTCGACGATGACGCCGGAGAGCTCGTGGCCCAGCCCGAACGGCGGATCCCAGCCGAAGATGCCGGCGGCTACGTGCGGGTCCGAGCCGCAAATCGCGCAGTAGGCTACCTTGATTTTTACGTCGTGCGGGCCTGTCGGCTTCACGGGCACGCCTTGCACTTCTATCCTGCCGCGTCTCTCCGGGTCAGGGTCATTCAGTTTGCCGGTCTTCACTACCGTGACTTGTTTCATTGGGCTACCTCCTGTTTCATCGAACTGTTTTGTGTCCCGATGGGCTGCATTGTATCCCATTGGGCCGATTCGTGTTTTACTGAACTGTTTTTTCCCGAAAGCCTGCTTGATATTTCATTGGGTTGTTTGTGCCGCTGGCCTGCTTCGTGTTTCACTGGATCGCCTTGCATTACGTTGGGTTGCGCCCTGATATTTTTTGTTGTTGACATCGCGGTTTTAAATTTTATATATTTAGCCTAGCTTATTACAATAATATAGGAGAGGGCAAAATCTATCAAGGGAAAGCAGGCATGGCGGCGCGGGAAAAACCCGTCACGGGCAAGCAGAGGAGAGAAAATGAGCAAAGCAAAAACAGTGGCTGAACTGGTCGAAACATCAAATACTATCGCGATAACGAAGGCGGGCTCTTCATGGACGAAGCTGGTCGCGCTGGGCATCCTGGCGGGCGCGTATATAGCCTTCGCCGCGGAGGCCTCCACGATGGCGGCGTACAACCTGCTTGCGGACCCGGCCACCTACGGGTTTGGCAGGGCGCTGACGGGCGCCGTGTTCTCGGCAGGGCTGATGCTCGTCGTCGTGGCGGGCGCCGAGCTCTTCACGGGGAATACGCTGATGGCCGGCGCCTTGGCTTCAAAGAAGATATCGTTTGGCGGGATGCTAAGGAACTGGGGCATCGTCTACGCCGCCAACCTTGTCGGCTCGCTGCTGCTGGTCTGCATGATGAACAGCTCGGGGCTCTGGCACGCATCCGGCGACCTGCTTGGCGCGATGGTGATAAAAATCGCGGCAGGGAAAACGGCGCTCGGCTTCGAGAGCGCCTTCGTCCTGGGCATCATGTGCAACTGGCTGGTCTGCCTGGCTGTCTGGATGGCGTGGTCGTCGGAGAGCATAGGCGGCAAGTTCGCGGCGATCTTTTTCCCGATCTGGCTCTTTGTCATGTCCGGCTTTGAGCACAGTGTCGCGAACATGTACTATATTCCGGCGGGGCTGGTCGCGAAACTGTCGCCGGAGTTCGTGGCGAAGGCAAGCGAGATCGGGGTTTCGGACAGCGCGCTTGCCGGCCTGGACCTGCACGGGTTTTTGGTCAGCAACCTCGTGCCCGTCACGCTGGGCAATATCGTCGGCGGGTCGTTCTTCGTCGCGCTCGTCTATCTGTTCGCCAGCCATGGTTTCGGCGGCGGCAAGCGAAAGCAATAAGGCGCCGGGGGATATAAAAGGATAGTGATTCATAAAGGCGACGATCCAACGGAAGCAATAAGGCGCCGGGGGAGGGTGTGCCAGAGCGGACGGAAGCGGCAAAGCGCTGGGGGTTTGATATAAAAGAAAAAGAGTACATAAAGGCGACGATACACACGACGACGCAGGGTGCCGAGGCGCTCTCCGCCGTACTGCCTGCGCTGGGAATCGATGGCTTTTGCGTCGAAGACCCGGCGGATTTCGAGTTCGTCGTCGCGTCAAAGGACCGGCTCGCGTGGGACTTTGCCGACGCTGAGCTTGTAGCGGAAGCTGCCGGCGGCGAGGCGCGCGTGGTTTTCTGGCTTGAAAAGAGGGCTGGGGCGGATGCCGGGGCTATGGCACCGGATGCCGGGGCGGCGGCGGATGCCGGGACAGTCATGGCGGATGCCGGGGCAGTGCCTTCCGCATTGATACGGGAAGTACAGGGGGCGCTCCTGAAGCTCAAGGGCGACGAGCAATGCGGCCTGTACGGGGACGGGGCGGATTTCGGCCGGCTCTGGCTGGATACGCAAACCGTGCGGGACGACTGGAAGGACAAATACAAGGAAAGCTTCCATGCGTTCTCGCCATGCGAGGGCATCGTTGTCGTGCCCCCGTGGGAAGCGGGCGGGGAAGCGTCCGGGACGGAAACAGGCGGGGCAGCGGCCTGTACGGAAACGGAGGGCGTAGTAGCGGCCTATACGGAAACGGAGGGCGTAGCAGAGGGGATCGCGGGCGCCGGCGCGGAAACAGGCGGGGCAGCGGCCTGTACTATAGGCGCTTGCACGGGGATTGACGCTGTTGCTGACAGCCGGGGCGGCGGGATAAGGCTCGTGATCGACCCCGGGATGGCCTTTGGGACAGGCTTGCACGAGACGACCGCGATGTGCCTCGCGCGCCTGAAAGAGCTGCTGAAGCCGGGCGATGCCGTGCTCGACGCGGGCACGGGTTCTGGCATACTCGCGATCGCCGCGGCCCTGCTCGGCGCGGGGCATGTCGATGCCGTAGAAATGGATGAAGACGCGGCCGCTTCCGCCGCCTTGAACATCGCGGCAAACGGCGCAGGCGGCGTAGTGTCCCTGATAACAGGCGACATCACGGTGCCCGGCGCGCTTCCGGCAGGCGCAAACTACAACCTTGTCACCGCAAACCTTTCGTGCCCGCTGCTGGAAAAACTGGCGCCTGTGTTTGCGGGCGCGCTCGCGGACGGCGGGGCCATGATCCTGTCCGGCCTGCTTGACACGCAGGGGGACAGGGCGCTTGAAGCATTGAAAAACGCGGGGATGGAGGCGCGCGAAGCCATTCAGGACGGGGAGTGGCTTATGATAGAGGCGCGAAAACGAGAAGGCTGTCCATGCCAGCCGAAGCAGTAGCGGGAGAGTGGAATGGCTGATGAAAGAGGCACGAAAACGAGAAGGCTGTCCATGCCAGCCGAAGCAGTAGCGGGAGAGTGGAATGGCTGATGAAAGAGGCACGAAAATGAGAAGGCTTTTCGTACCGCCCGAAGCGATACAGGGCGACAGGATACACATTACGGACAAGGACGACATCTTCTATCTGTCGGTCGTCCTTCGGATGAAGGCCGGCGACATGCTGTATGCGGCATGCGGGCCGGGCAAGGGCGATGAAGCCTGTTTTCCAGAAGGCGG
>Ga0082212_10012889_pt1 | contig 10504 bp, 8 predicted proteins | sample TergutNt197P3_FD_71548 | JGI IMG/M metagenome (GOLD analysis project Ga0082212, IMG submission 71548) | Neocapritermes taracua P3 segment gut microbial communities from Petit-Saut dam, French Guiana - Nt197 P3 | ecosystem: Host-associated > Arthropoda: Insects > Digestive system > Gut ...
ACGGTATTGACGATAACAATGTAAACAAAGTTGATCTGGTTGGTGATGTTTACAGCCGCCATGGAAATGTCACCCAGGCCGGCAACCATAAAGTTATCGATAAGGGAGACCATGCTCATAATGAACTGCTGGAGCATGACCGGAAGCGCAATTGCCATGGCCTCACGGTAAAACGACATGGGGCCGAAACGTGACGATAGATTCCACATTAGAATAAGTTTTATACTGAAAAGCGGCCTATGCTGTTTCAATGCAAAAAATGGCGGAGGCGTGTGAGAATCGAACTCACCAAGGACGTTTCCCCCCTATGACGGATTTGAAGTCCGCAGCCGCCACCAGACGACATTCACCTCCGCATAGCATAAGTGTAAAAAAAATCTATCCGTTAGTCAAGGGGGGGCGTGAGGTATATTCCCGGTAAGTTCCTCTTCAAATTGAGAATTACTGGGGTACAGCGGCCGCTTCCCAGAAGGCATCGGTTATTGAATACCAAAGCAATATCAGGTAAAATAATTATTCCAGTATAAGAAGGAGATTTTATGTCAAAACCTAAGAAGACTACCGGAGCAGTTCTCCAGACTTTAATAACGATTTTATAGGTAACGCGTAATGGAGGAATTGACAGAAAATGCGCCTTACAGCCTGCTCTCCAATTGCACAAGCGGCGGGTGCGGAGCGAAGATCGGGCCCGGTGAGCTTTCATCCCTGCTTAAAAAAATTAATGCCTCTAAGAATGAACATCTGCTGGTCGGATTTGATTTTTCCGATGACGCTGCTGTCTACGAACTGGACAACGACAGGGCAATAGTATCAACGGTTGACTTTTTCTCTCCAATGGTGGACGACCCTTTTATTTTCGGACAGATCGCCGCCGCCAATGCGTTAAGCGATGTTTACGCAATGGGAGCGAAGCCATTTTTAGCGCTGAATCTCGTTTGTTTTCCCGAAAATCTCCCGAAACCTTTATTAGCCGATATTCTCGCGGGGGGGGCTGATAAAATCGCCGAAGCCGGAGCGGTATTAGGCGGAGGCCATTCTATCTACGACAAGGAAATCAAATACGGTCTTGCTGTTACAGGGATTACCGAAAGAAGAAACATTATTCGCAACAATACACCGCAAATCGGACAATCCCTTATTCTGACAAAACCCCTGGGAGTTGGTATTATCATGGCGGCAGTAAGAGGAAATGAGGCAAGTGATGATGCGATACGAAAAGCAATAGATTCTATGCGCAGGCTCAACCGGTATGCCACCGAAAAGATGTCTGGTTACACGGTAAGCGCCTGTACCGATATAACCGGATTCGGCCTATTATGCCATTTATTAGAGATGTGCTGCGGCGATGTATCGGCTGAGATTTGGCCGGAAGAACTGCCTTTCTTCAGAGAAGCCGCTGTATATGCAGATGATTTTCTACTCACAGCTGCTGCTCAGCGCAACCGGAACCACTTTACCGGAAATGGGCATGTGGACAAGCTGCCATTTGCCGTGCAAGAATTGATGTTTGATCCTCAAACCTCAGGCGGTCTTTTGATATGCGTTGATTCTGAACAGTCAGGAGAGCTACTTGCCGCCATTCAAAAAGATGATCCTGCGGCACAAATAATCGGACGTATACTGCCGCGGCAAGATGATAAAATACTATTTGGGAGATAGTCAAATGACTACGTTAAACATGATCGGAAAACCATGCCCCATACCGGTTGTTGAGGCAAAAAAAGCGTTGTTACAGCCCGGTACACAGGGTGTTACCGTGCTGGTTGACAACATCATTGCCGTACAGAATCTGCAAAAAATGGCAATAGGATTGGGCTATAATTTCTCCTTCCAGCAAAAAGGAGAAGCCGAGTATGCCGTAACTATCCTCAATGGAAATCCGAACGGAGACCCGAACGACAAACCTGAAACTGTTCCTGATTCGGAACTTCCAACGGCCCCCGGCGGAGTGGTTTTTTTCATCACCGCCGATCAGCTCGGCATTGGCAGTGAAAAGCCAGGTAAAGAATTGATGAAGAGTTTTTTGTATTCGCTGGCGCAGTCAGCCGCCACACCGGAGATGATTCTTCTTGTGAATACCGGGGTAAAACTTGCTGTAGAGGGCTCGGAGGTACTTGACGATTTGAGAACCCTCGCCTCGCGGGGTACAAATATCCTTTCATGTGGTCAATGCCTTAATTATTATGGACTGACCGAAAAACTGGTTGTTGGAAAGATCACCAATATGCTGGAAATTGCCGGAATTTTAACCTCAGCACCGAGAACGGTTACACTGTAAGATGTTCATGGGTTGTGTACCAGGATCCTCTTATCCCCTATTCTTTTGGTCAATCCCTGGGAATCTGTAAAATCCAGCATCGGTAGGGTATATTTTCTGGAAAGGCCCAGTTTGTCGCGCAGGGAGGAGACGGATATTTCCTCCTCCATTGAGTCCATCGAAGAAAGCACAGAAAGAAGCTTTTCCCTCATCTGACGGGAAAAGAGCAGTCCTCCTTCAATAGTACGGAGATCCTCCTGCTCCTTAAGGTATGCTGCGGCCCGCTTAATATTGGAGGGGTTGGAGGCAAGTTTTTCTTCCAGATCAGAGAGGGTTAAGAGGTTGAATCCCGCAGACTCGATCAGACCCTCCATACGCCCCGCAAGCTCAATGAGTTTGGTGTCCAGAGGCTGATTGAAATCTACGGAGCGGTAAAGGGTTATATCCCGGACAACAACTGCTGAAATTATTTTTTTTTCCACCATTATGATCATGAGATCTTTAAAATCAACTGGGGAAATTATGCCAGTACCATGAACCCTATTCAACGAAGAATATAATTTTTCCACACCAAGTCCCGCCAGTTCGGGATATTCCGCATGGAACTCTTTAAGCATCCCCTGAACCGCCTTCGCAATTTTATCGAATACCAGACCGGAAATAAAAATTCGGGACTTCCCGAATTCCATATATTTGCATGAATCAGGGCTGGGGAAAATTTTATCAACAAACTCATTGAAAACGGTTTTATCCATCTGGGACAGTTCGAACAAGCCGGATACGCTCAGGATGCCCCGATCTTGAATCAAAGCCGCAAGAAAGGATATAGGACCGAAATTTTCGGCAAAGACGGAAAGTATTTCGGCCGATTGCAGGCGTTCTTTTCTGTTCTTGGAAAGAGATGCGTTCGGCAGCAAAATCCTTCCCCCGCCAATGGTTACGAGCGGGCTGTAAAAACGTATGACAAAGCGTTGCCCCGCCGCGACTGTTATTTTTGATTCGGTAAAAATCCGGATCGGGCCTCCGCTTCCCGGAGCATAGACGTTTTTTTCGTCTGTGCCAGCGTTCGGTTTGAGTAACGAGATTCTGGCAACCACATCCACTGTTCCAACATGAAGCCTAACACGCTGCCGGTGCTTCACGCCTTCGCGCGCCGATGGTAGCACATCCAGCCACGCATTTATGCAGTCAGTCGGGATAAATGTGCCTTTCGCGCAAACTGCGTTTCCGCGTTCCATATCCTCCCGGGAAACTGCGGAGAGGTTAACAGCCACCCGCTGCCCAGCCTGAACAGAATCAACTTTAATTCCATGGGCCTGTAGCGAGCGCACCCTTGCAAGAGAGAGCGAAGGCATAACCTGAACCTCGTCCCCTTCGGCGACAGCTCCCTGATAGGCCGTTCCGGTTACCACGACCCCAAAACCTTTTTTACCAAAAACCCTATCTATCGGAAGGAAAAAAGCGCCAAAACCTTTTCTTGGAGGAATTTTATCCAGTATTTTTTCTATTTCCACCAAGATCTCCGGCACCCCTTCGCCAGAAAGCGATGAAACAGGAATAATAGCCGCCGTGGAAAGACAGGTTCCCTGAATCAATTCAGAGACTTCTGATTTCGCGATTTCAAGGGTTTCATCATCTACTAGATCCTTCTTTGTAAGCACGACCAATCCGGAGCGGACGCCTAGCAGGTTAAGGATATCAAGGTGCTCCCTCGTTTGGGGCATAACACCTTCGTTAGCCGCAACAATCAAGAGCGCCACATCAATGCCTGAGGCACCTGCGGCCATCTGTCGTATAAAGCGCTCGTGCCCTGGGACATCAACAATGCTGACAGTTTTTCTGCTTGCAAGATTTAAAGGGGCAAAGCCCAACTCAATGGTAATGCCCCGACGCTTTTCCTCATCAAGACGGTCGCAATCAATGCCGGTCATCGCTTTTACCAACGAGGTTTTACCATGGTCGATATGTCCGGCGGTTCCAATGACAAAGGGATATTCCATATTAATAACCGCTTAGAATATTACTGAATGAAGAAATAATCCTCTCCTCATCGCCGTCCAGAAGGGTGCGGACATGCAGGATGACCCGACCGTCACGGATACCGGGAATTATAGGAACAGGCGCTGTCCTGAAAGCCAGGGCCAGGCTTTCAGCGCTGCGGGAAGCGGATTGTATCCCTACACCGAAACCTGAAAGCCGTTCGGTCGGGAAAGCCCCGCCCCCTATGGCATCATCCACCTGCACTACCTCAAAAGAAATATCGTTAGAAATATCTTTGGCCTCACCGGTTTTTGCTGTTTGTTTCAACTTGGCACAGAGCTGACGGGCCTTTTTCAGAAGAACACCTTCGTCTGTTTCTATCATCTTGATCACTGGAATTTCGTCCCGTCTACCCGAAAGGTAAATCCGCAATGTCGCCTCGAAAGCGGCAAGGGTCATTTTATCCGCTCGCATGGCACGCAGTAGGGGATGATTTCTCATTCTATCGATGATTTGCTTTGAACCGGCAATAACTCCAATTTGAGGGCCGCCAAGCAATTTATCCCCTGAAAAGGTCACAATGTCGACCCCGGCCTCAAGGCAGTTCCGGGCCGAATGTTCTGGGTGAGTAAAAGCAACCCCAAGAGGGCATAAGAGCCCGGAACCAAGATCTTCTATGAACACAAGGCCGCAGGCAGCAGCCAGCTCCGCAAGTTCTTCACGGCTGGTACAGGAGGTAAAGCCCTCAATCCGGTAATTTGAAGTATGTACTTTCAACAGCACCGCTGTATTTTCCGTGACGGCACCTCGATAGTCCGCTATGCGCGTTGAGTTTGTGCAACCGACCGCTTTCATTATCGCTGTGGAAAAACTGAGAATCTCCGGAATTCGAAAGGATCCGCCTATCTCAACGAGCTCACCGTTGGATACAATCACCTCACGCCCCGCAGCGCATGTCGAAAGCGCCAAAAGAACGGCTGCGGCGTTATTATTAACCGCAAGCGCGGCCTCTGCGCCGCATATGTGGCAGATAAGCCATTCGATATGCGAGTTGCGCTCTCCCCGTCCGCCCTTTTCAAGGGAGTACTCAAGGGTGCTATAGGTTCGCGCAATATCACTTACCGCTTCCAAAGCCTTATTCGCAAGCGGGGCGCGCCCAAGGTTTGTGTGAACGATCACCCCAGTGGCATTAACAACAGATTTTAATGTACTTGATGATCTTTGATGAAGCAAGGTCGTTATGCGATTTTCGACAAGCTCACCTAATGTTTTGTCGGTGAAAGTAAAGATTTCATCGCAAATTTCGCGCCGTAAACTGTCAAGGGCTGCTGTTATCGTTTCTTTTACGAATTCCCTTCCCATGGTGGCCGAAAATTCGGCCACCATGGGTATATTCAAGAGTTGATCCATTGCCGGTATGGAACGCAGCAAAGAGTTTGCATCAGACATTACTGGTTATTGTATAATACGTTCGGCATCTTGTCAAAAAATGCAACAATCTCTTTGAAATGATTGCCTGCTCAATACGTCAGACTGTGCCAAGCAAAGTTTGGCTTCGGTTATACTGCACCGCTATGCAGCGGAGCAAAATAGAGGTTATGCAAAAGTTCCAGCCTCTGTAAATCTTCCTTGTAGTTAACGTTAAAAAACATATTGCCTCCGGCATAACGGCACGTAACCGAGTACTCCACAACGTGCAGCTTCATCTGATCCAAAATCCGATTCATCCCGTAGCGGCTTGAGTGTATCGCCTCGGTAATCACGGGCAGAGCGCTTTTGTTGTAAAAAGCGTTGAATGGCTCATAAAACCCATCCTCCCGCCTTGCTACGCAGGCATCCACAAACTTGTCTGCGATAGTCTCCTTCAGATACTTGATGTATTCATCGGACAGGAACGGCATGTCGCAAGCCGTCACATACAGATACTCGCTTTTACAGACACTGAGCCCCCGGCAGATACCCGCCAGCGGCCCAACGCCAATTTCATCTTTTAATGTTATAGCGCCCTTATATACGGCGCCATCGTTGGTTGACAGGAAAACCTCGTCAAACAGGAATGCCAGCTTGTCAATCAGGCTTTGCAGGACATTGATGTTATCAAGCGTTAAAATCTTCTTGTCCCACCCTAGTCTCGTGCCGCGGCCGCCTGCCAGAATCAAAGCGCTTCCGGAGAGGAACCTCGGCCTTCGGCCTCGGCGGAGGGTACCTGTCAACCTTGAACCTTTATCCACGAATCCTTTCAATTTTGCAGGCGCAGACCTTAAGCTCCGGTATTTTCGCTATATCGTCGTACACCGGGTTCGTAAGCAGGTTTACGGCCCCATCAACAAAATGGAACGGCATAAACACCACGCCCTCCGCCACCTTATTGCCGACAACACGCGCCCTCGTGGTCAGCTCGCCGCGCCGTGAAGACACCTTGACCTTCTCCTGATCCTGGATTCCAAGCCTAATGGCGTCGGTTTTGCTGATTTCAACATAGGAACTCCCGACAATCTGATTCAGCCCATCGCTTTTGCCCGACATCGTCATTGTATGATAGTGGTACAAAATACGCCCAGTTGTAAGGGTGAAGGGGTATTCAGCATCGGGCACTTCTTTCGGTTCGAGGAATTTCGCCGGTTTAAAGATAGCCTTTCCTCCTTCGCGTGAAAACTGGGGGCCGTGGAGGAACTTTGTACCAGGGTGTTCTTTATTGGGACATGGCCACTGCAGCCCGTCTATGTCTTCCAGCCTTTCATAGTTGATTCCGCCGTAGCTGGGCGTAACCGACGCAATCTCGTCCATAGCCTCAACCGGACTGTGAAACTTGTTCTCGTAGCCGATACGCCGTGAAAGCTCACAAATAATTTCCAAATCCGATTTTGCCTGTCCGGGTGGCTCCACGGCCTTCCGTACGCGCTGCACACGGCGCTCGGTATTGCTGAAGGTTCCGTCCTTCTCGGCGAAGCAGGTGGCGGGAAGCACCACATCGGCAAACTCTGCGGTTTCTGTCAGGAAAATATCCTGCACAACCAGGAAATCCAGCTCTTTAAGGCCTTTCTCGACATGGTTGATGTCGGGATCGGAGATCATGGGGTTTTCGCCCATGATATACAGCATCTTGATCTTGTCCCCACAGGCACTCATAACCTCGGTCAAGGTAAGGCCAGGGTTTCCGGATAGATCTTCCTTCCCCCAGGCCTTTTTGAATTTTTCCAGAACCGCCGGGTTAGCTACTTTTTGGTATCCGGGAAAATCGCTAGCCAAAGCACCCATATCACAGGCACCCTGTACATTATTTTGTCCGCGCAGAGGGTTGACACCGCAGCCTTCCTTTCCAAGCTTCCCAACGGTGAGGGCGAGGTTGGATACGGACATAACACCCATCGTGCCCGTGGAGAACTGGGTAATACCCATGGAATAGAAGATGCCCGCCTTAACCGCCTTGGCGTACATTTCCGCCGCCTTGCGAAGATCCGCCGCCGGGACACCGCAGATTTCAGCGGCTTTTTCCGGCGTATATTCCTTAATCACCGCAACCATTTCATCAAAATTCTCGGTGCGTTCATTGATAAACGCACGGTCTTCAAGCCCAGCCTCCAGAATGGCGTTAACCATCCCGTTTAGCAAGGCGATGTTTGTCCCCGGCTTTATCTGCAGGAACACATCCGCTTCTTTTGCAAGGTCAATCTCACGCGGCTCAGCCACGATCAGCTTCGCACCCCTTCTCTTTGCCTGCCGGATCTGCGCTCCGATTACAGGATGCGCTTCCGTTGTGTTGGAACCAGTAACAAATATTAAGTCTTCCTGTGCAATCTCTTCTACAGCGTTGGTCATCGCCCCGCTGCCCAGCGTGGTTGCCAGACCGGCAACTGTGCTGGAGTGTCAGAGACGCGCGCAGTGGTCGACGTTATTCGTCCCGACCGCTGCGCGCATAAATTTCTGAAAAGCATAGTTTTCTTCGTTGGTGACCCTGGCCGAAGAAAAACCTGCAATCGCGTCGGCACCGTGTTTTTGCTTGGTTTCGGTAATTTTTTTCGCAATAAGGCTGTAGGCTTCTTCCCAGTCCACTTCGACGAATTTACCGTCTTTTTTGATCAGCGGCTGTGTAAGCCGGTCTTTATGCCCCACGAAGTCATAGGCGAATTTGCCCTTGACGCACAGCATCCCCTTGTTTGACTTGCCGTTAGCCGGTTCCACCCCGATGATCTTGTTCTCTCTGACCATCAGGTACATCTGGCAGCCGACGCCGCAGTAGGAACAGGTGGTCAGTACCTTTTTCGCGTCTGCGTAGGATGCGCCTTTTTTGGGTGAAAGCGCCCCGGTCGGGCATCTCGACACGCAATTCCCGCAGGAAACGCAGTCGGGTTCCTTAGTGCCGAACATCGGACCGACCCCAACGCATTGCAGCGTATTGCATGCAATTTCGCAGCGCCCGCAAAAGATGCATTTATTTCTGTCGATAACGAAAAACTGATTCGAACTGTCGACTGGAACCCCTCTCATCACCTTCCTGAAGTAACTCTCGCGTATGCCAAAATCAGCCGCAAGGGACTGGAGTTCGCAGTTCCTGTTGCGGAGGCATTGCAGACAATCATTGGGATGGTTGGAAAGGATATTCTCAAGTATCATCCGCCGAGTGGCGATGATCCCTGCGTCATGGGTGATGATATCCTTCCCAGCCAGGTTGGCGCCCACCACCGTTGTGCAGGCCTTGACCATCTCGTCGCCGATGCGGACCACGCAGATGCCGCAGGACGACCAAGAGGGATAATCAGGGCTATTACACAGGGTGGGGATCTTAATGTTGACTTTTTTTGCAGCATTGAGGATCGTCGTCCTTTCCTCAACCTGAACCGGTATGCCGTTAATTTTTAGGTTAACCATATTGTCTTACCTCCAAAAAATTTTGTTTATGATTTCAGCGGCGCGTCCGGTTTACGGAACGACCCGCTGGGGACATGAGTAGAGATTCATCTTGCTCCCCCTGGCAAACCCGATAAGCGTCACGTTGCATTTTTTCGCAAGACTGACAGCATTATCGGTCGGCGCGCTTCTGGAAGCGATAAGGGGGATCCCTGCCCGGACAATTTTCACCAGCATATCCGATGGGACCCTTCCGCTTGTGACGACATAACAGTCGTCCAGCCTGATCTGGTTAATAACGGCATAGCCAATAATTTTATCCAGCGCGTTGTGCCGCGAAATATCCTCCTCGAAACAGAGGATACCTGATGTGTCGCACAGCGCACAGCTATGGACACTGCCTGTCGAAATAAACAGCTGAGACCGTGTAGCACACTGAGAAACGATCTCAAGCAGCTGCTGAGCGGATATGCGAAACCCGTCCTCCAGTTGAGGAAATGTTTCAGGGCAATCCCTGTCAGCCTCAATTCCGGCAGAGGCGATCTGTACCTGAGCCGAAGTTTCATTCAGCACAAACTCCTGAATGTCACGGTAACAGCTTATCAGGCTTTCGGCAAACAGGTACCCTGCCACAAAGGCCTTCAACGAGGTTGGGGTACAAGTAACATTATAGGCGGACACATTATTTACATTAATAAGCAGCCTGTATTCCTTGAGTACTGGATCCGGAACGACAACAATTTCTCCATTGTCATACCGGGTAATTATCAGTTGTTCCACAAGTGAATCCATACGCCGCGATACCTTAATACCCTGCCGCTGCTTTGCCTGTCAGCAGCTTTACCGCAGAACTCGTGCCGATGCGTTCTGCTCCGGCGGTAATGAAGGCTTCAAGATCCTCCCTGGTTTTAATACCGCCTGCGGCTTTAATTTTTACACCTGTACCGATGTGCTGTTTGAAGAGTTGTATGTCGGCAAGGGTTGCCCCGGCTGTTCCAAAGCCGGTGGAGGTTTTAATATAGTCCGCTCCCGCTTCCGTAACAATGCCGCAGAGGCGGATTTTTTCATCTTCTGTCAGATAACAGGTTTCAACAATCACTTTAAGGATATTTTTTCTACATTCCTCTCTGATGGTTTTTATCTCATCCAGCACCAGATCAAAACGCCGGTTTTTTACATCGCCGATATTGATAACCATGTCAATTTCCGACGCTCCATCCGTGATGGCGCATCTGACCTCAGCGATCTTCGCGGCGGTTACACTGTAGCCAAGGGGAAACCCGATTACCGTTGCGATGACCAGCCCGTCCCCAAATTCTTCGTGAACCGGTTTTACAAAAGACGGGGGTATACAGACCGCCGCTGTATTATGGCGAACCGCCTCATCGCAGAGGTTTTTTATCTCCTCCCATGACGCAG
>Ga0082212_10012890_pt1 | contig 10503 bp, 6 predicted proteins | sample TergutNt197P3_FD_71548 | JGI IMG/M metagenome (GOLD analysis project Ga0082212, IMG submission 71548) | Neocapritermes taracua P3 segment gut microbial communities from Petit-Saut dam, French Guiana - Nt197 P3 | ecosystem: Host-associated > Arthropoda: Insects > Digestive system > Gut ...
ACCTCGGCTTGAATTTGCCGCGTCAATTCAAAAATTAATTTTCAACCAAATGTAGTCAAGATTTTTTGACCTCGACCTCGGAAAAATGAGAGCGAAATAGGTCAGACTGTCGAACTTGGGCTATCTTAGCCTGACATTACCGGGCATGATACGCGGCCCGCATGAACATCGGGATCAGACCGATTATTTCGTCTTCACAGGTCCCGGAACATTTGAGATTTACCTCTGGGACAACCGTAGTGACTCGGCAACTTACGGTCATTGCCAAACATTCGTTGCTGGTGACACATGCCCCATGTGTGTGATTGTCCCCCCCGGTGTCATCCATGGATATAAAAACGTTTCCGATATCCCCGGATTGGTTGTCAACTGTCCAGACCGGTTGTTTGCCGGATGGAACAGAAACGAACCGGTCGATGAAATCCGGCACGAAGAGGATGTGAATTCGGTTTTTGTCATTTCCTAAAGCGGGATATTGAAGAATGAACTATTTGTCAATCAGTGCCATATTCAAATGGGAAAATCCCTGGCTCAAGGAATGGCTGGATTATCACCTGACCGTTGGGATTGAACATTTTTATCTTTACAATAACGACGATGACACGACCGAGTCTGATCGTATTTTGAAGCCGTATGTGGAACGAGGTATCGTGGACAACATTCCCATGCCGGGACGTGCTCTCCAGGTATATTGTATGCAGGATGCCGTGAAACAGTTTCAGGAAGACACCTTCTGGCTTGCCATGATTGATCTTGATGAATTTATCCTGCCCAGAACAACCGATGATGTCCGTGAAGTGCTTGAAGATTACGAACTCTACAGTGGTCTGGCCGTTCATTGGTGTGTTTTCGGTTCCAATGGTCATCACCGGCGTCCTCCGAATCAGATCGACCATTTTTTACGCCGTTCCTGCAACGAGCATCCACTGAATCGACACGTCAAGAGCATCGTGCGTCCCGATCAGGTTATCCCCACGACGTTCCACACGCCTCATGTTTGTCAATACCGCACCGGTCATTGCGTCAATGAAATCTACCGGTTCGTAGAGACGCCGTTTGACGATTACAGCGGTTCCCGGATTCGTTTGAATCATTATATCGTTCGTTCCCTGCAAGACACACAGGAAATCAAGATACCGAGAATGCGTCCGGATTGCCTTTTGCCAAGGGAAATCGACTTTTTCAAAATCCATGACCATAACGACATTTACGACGATGAAATCTCAAGGCGATTTGGTTGCCATGATGAACACAAGAACCATCCCGGAGGCAAGACATGAATGTAGCAATCCACCCCCAAAATACCACTTCCATTCTCCTGACAGGGGCCGTGATCCAAAGTCACCGACATTTGGAGAAAAATGGAATCCAAAACCCGTTTGAGCGTTTGACGGACTATCTTTGTGCCATTTCCCGATGGCTTGCACAACCGGAGATTACCCATGTGGTGTATTGCGATGCCAGCGGAATTTTGATCCCGGAAATGGTTTTCGAGAACAAGAAATTCGAGTCTTTGTCCGCAGACTTTCGATCAACGACATTGACATACGGTAAAGGACCCTCGGAGTCAAGAACCATAGAATACGTCATGTCCCACAGTTCACGGCTTTCCGGGAATTTTTACAAGTGTACGGGGCGGCTGTTTGTCAGAAATTTTGCTTCCATTCATCATGGCTTGGATCAAACACAGGGCGGGTTTGTGATTCGGATGAACCCGCAAATGCAAGATGCGGACACAAGGTTCTTCTGGTTTGACCGGACGGAATATTTCCGTTCGATACGTCCTCATTTGCATGAGAATTTCGATTACCACGGCTGCATTCTTGAGCATGTCTATTATCGGTATTGCCGTCGGTTCACAAACATGCCTGAAATCGAGTTGGTGGGGCGTTCCGGTCATACGGGGAGAGTCTATCTTGAGGATTATTCACCGGAGGAAAAAGAGACAGCCGGAGAACTCATCCGGACATACAGATTGCTCAAAAATCCAACCATCCGTTGGAAGGAGTGAACGTTATTTCATCAATTCCTGCGCGTACCAAGGAAATTTTGTAGCTTTGGTGGACAAGTCGATTTCACGGCATGTCCGTGACATTTTATAACGATTGGGATTCCAGACGTATGGCGGTGGTTTGGGATCCATAATTTGAAAAACCGCCGAGAAAAGAGGTATCTTATGAACACGAAGCGAGTTTTCAATCAATTGACGCAGCGGACGCACATGCCGTTTTACAATGACGGGATGTTGATTTTCTGTACGAACGAATCGGTCGCCAGTCGCAAGGTGAATCGTCAACTCCGCGTGGCTGGTCCGACCGAGGCGGACTACCGCCCGTGGAAACTGGCCGTGGCCGAATGGACCAACAAGACCATCACTCCGATTGATGTCGGAATGCCGGACGATGCCATTCTGTGTAATCCGACGTTCCATCAAGACGGCAAGGAATTGCATGTCTCGTTCGTCGCCGGTGTTCCGTTTGAGGACGGGGTGTCCTATCATCTTTACGAAATGACGGGGGATTCCTGGCAGAATCTCACTTCCCCGCAGCAGGTGGGGAACGAAGCGGCCAAGACGGGGTTTGTCAGTCCGGTCTATTACTGTCTCGGAGGGGAACATCAACTGACGCTTCTGGATCGTCGGAACCATGACCGTTTCCGGCTTATGACCTCGCTCCGGGAGATTTCCCGTGCGATCTACGATCCGGAACGTCCGCCCCGGCTGCTCATTACGGGGATCAACGTCTGGGGGGAATACGTCACGCTGATGTTCGATATGGAGACGCAGGAGGTGACAGAGATTCACGGCCCGGCCCCGGCGTACAAAGCCTGTCTGATCGGGGATCGGATTCTCTTCTCGTACCGGGAATCGGACGAGGTGGAGGATTACCAGATTCACATCGCTCCGGCCACGTTTGAACCCAGTTCCGAAACCGTCGAAGTCGTAAAAATCTGATTTCACACGGTTTGCATTCCATTTTCCAATCACCCTTCATTAATTCATTGATTTATTAACAACTGAAAAACAACAAAAAGAAATAGAGGTAAACATTATGTCAACCATGCTTTCGATCGGTCGCGGCCAGATGGCTCTGACCCAGACTTACAATATCCCGGCAGGGAGCTTCACGATTGATCTTTCGCAATACACGAAGCCGGAATACCGGAGTCAGATGAAGATTCCGGACACGGTCCTCGGTCATGAGTGGACGCTCGTGGATGATTACGGGAGCGTGCTTCGTTCCGGTCAGGTGGCCGGTCCGGGAACCACGACGCAGATATTCAGCGGCATTCAGGAATCCAACGATCCCTTGGAAAACCGGAGCCTCGACATGATTTTCGAGGACGATACTCCGAGCAGTTCGGGAGGGTACAGTTACGACGGATATTCTTCGTATGGCGGTGGAACTCTGGGGGGCGGCAATCCCAATCCCAATCCTGACGACGAGTGTGAAGAAGACGAGGATTGTTGTCCTCCTCCCGGTAGTACCGGCGGCGGTGGTGGCGGCGGTGGATGTGGCAGTGGGAAACTGTGCCAATCTTATACTGCACCTGTATCGTCTCATCCCGTCCGTTATTCCGACGGCCAGATCATGGAGAATCTTGTCGAACTTCATTTGTCGGGCGGCGGCTTGAACTGGTCGCATACCCGCAGTTATGACAACGTCGGTTATTCCCCGCTGGAATACCGGAACGGCTATCGTTGGAAACTGCGCACGGTTCCAACCCTTCTGTTCTTTAATACCAGTCTTTCATTTGCCGAACAGGGAGCGGTCAACCAAGAGTCGGTTCAGGTCGCTTATTCTCATGCCTCCGTGGCCCAATTCGACAAGCAGGGAGCCGTTTACGTCGCAAGGGGGAAAGGAAAAGAAACCTTCACGCATATTCCGGCTCAAAAGGTTTACGAAGTGCGCCGGAAAAACGGGGAAGTCTGGCAGTTCAACGATTTCAGCGACCCGAACTCCGTCCGGGGAGCCTTGAAGTCCATCACCACGCCCGGCGGAACCACGCTGGTCATGCACTACAACGAGGACAAGAGTCCCGCAGCCGCCGTCAAGACCTTCATCGAAAACAGCGTGACCAAAAAAGAGGAAATCCGCTATTCCTACGTCAATGGTCAGGACAACATCAAACGCATCCAATATGCCACGCTCCGGCGAAGTGCCAACAACGGCCAGACGTGGACCGACGTCGAACGGATGATGTACGCCTACTACGACAATAACGAGAATTTCGGGCCGGTCGGTGCCTTGAAAACCGCCGTCAAACAAGTGCTTGCTGGCAGTGCCTGGACCGACACGGACACGCATTATTACCGTTACTACAAGGCCGGGGAAATGAACGGATTTCCTTATGCTCTCAAGTATATCGTGGAACCGGCCGATTACAAGCGTCTGGCCGCCGCGACTACCCCGCTCACAGCCGCCGACAGCGTCGTCGCCCAATATGCCACGAAATACTTTGAATATGATTCGTACCGCCGTGTGGTTTGCGAAAAGGTTTACGGAGGAACGGAGACCTATCGTTTTTCGTTCAGTACGGGAAGCCTGTCGAAGAATCCCAATTACTGGGTTCAACAGACTCAGGAGACTTATGCCAACGGGAGTTACAAACGGGTTTACACCAACTACGATGGACAAATCCTGCTCGCCGAGGAAGCGGCCTCCAGCGATTATTACGCGGAAAAGGTCATCAACCATTTCGTTTACGACGATCAAGGGAACATGATTCAGCACAATACGCCGGAAGTCATTACGGGATACTCCGCCTACAGCGGTTACAATTCCAACATCACGGTTTACCTGAATACGAACAAAGGGCTGATCAAAAAGAAACAGTATTACAACAACGTTTCCGGTCAGTCGAACGGCTACCTTTACCGTGAAATCGTCAAGAACGGTTCCACCGGAACGGAGATCGTCATGAAGGAATACGAATACGTTTCGCAGACGGTCAACGGAAAAGCCCAGTGGTTTGTTTCGAAGGTCAAGGCATATCCGAGTGAAAATCTGACCGGTGTGATCACGACCCAATACGCATATACGTTCTTTGCGAACACTTATACCGTGGAGCAGAAGACAACGACCTTGCCCGCCGTCTCGACGGCGAACAACGGAAACGGCGTTGCCGCAACGCGGGTGGATCGCTTCGACAAGTACGGCAATCTCATCTGGTCGAGAAACGAACTCGGCATCATCACGTACCATCAGTACGATTACGCATTGGGAGTCCATGTCAAGACGATTGTCGATGTCAATACGACCAAAACTTCGGACTTCAATACGCCGGTTCCTTCCGGTTGGGCAACCGCGTCCGGTGCCGGAAAACATCTGGTCAACGAATTCGAGTACGATGCCAAAGGCCGTCTGACGCAATCGCTCGCTCCGCAAAACACGACCGTCAACTCTTCCAACCAGTCGATCAACACACGGACGGCAAGCTGGATCGTTTATGACGATGTTAATCGCAAGACCATGACAGCGTCCGGATTTGCAACGCTCAACACGAGTGGTGCGGTTTCCGGTTACACCCTGGTCAATCCGGTTTCCATCACGATCCGCGATGCAGGGGGGAACGTTCTGGAGAATATCCAGGCGAAACGTGCCTCGACCTCCGGTAAACTACTCGCTTCGGACACCTTCGCCCAATCCAGTTACATTGCCTGGACGAAACGCCTCTACGACAATATCGGAAGGCTTTCGGCGGTGAGGCAATATCACCTCATTCCGGCTGGCGGCGATGGTGCGAAAAACACCAATTATAACGAGGTGGTTTACGGCTACGATGCCATGAATCGTAACAATCGGATTGTCGGTCCGGATGGAACGATTTCCCGAACCGTGTACGACTGGCGCAGCAATCCGATCCAAAGTTGGGTTGGAACGACCGACACCGGAGCGACCGATACCAACCCGCGCGGGAGCGGCAACATGGTCCAGGTCTCCGCGACTGAATACGGGAGCGGCGGCGGAACCGGCTGTGCAAGCTGCACGGGTTCCAGAGACAAGGTGAGAGTCGCAGTCCAATATGTGGATGCCTCGAAAATCCGTGTTACGGAGTACGGTTACGACTGGCGGGGGCGGCTGACACATACATTCCTTGAAGAAGACGCCGAAGGGAACGCCACTCATGCCGTCACTACTTACGACAATATGAATCGCGCCATCAAGTCGGAACGTTTCCTTTCCATACAGGGGGTGAGTCCTTCCTCAAGCGGCTCTTACTCCCCCGGAACTTCCTCCGGCGGAACACAACCTTCCGTGGCGGACGGTCGCCTCCTGGCACGCACCGAACTGTTTTACGACGAGCGGGGCCGCAACTGGAAAACGGTGCAATCTGTCGTCAATCCCACCACTGGTGCTGTGACAGGTAAGATGCAATCGCTTGCCTGGTTCGATGCCGCCGATCGTGTCATCAAATCGCAGGGAATGGGTGAGAATCACTTCACCAAGAACGTCTATGATTCACTCAACCGAGTTGTGAAAAGCTATGTTTCGACGAACCCGGCGGACACGACGTATGCCACAGCATCCATCATCACCGGCGACACCGTGCATCAGCAGTCGGAGATCACCTACGACAATGTGGGGCAAGTGATTCTTGCGGCAGGTGTCGAACGCATGGTCTCTCAAACCGGAACGGGCGAACTCAAGATCGCCGCCGCTCCGAAAGGCCGCTATCAATTCATCGCCTCGTGGTTCGATCCGGTCGGACGTCAAATTGCATCGGCAAACTACGGTACGAACAACGATACCGCCCTGACTCGCCCGGCAACCGTTCCGGTACGAAGTGACAACGTTCTCGTCACCGAAACGTTTTATGACGCCGACACGGGACGGGACTGGCGCACGGTCGATCCGGCGACCAAGGATCATCGCATGTTCTTTGACGCCATGGGACGCACGACGAAAACCATCGCCAACTTCACCGGCACGGGCATTGTTGCCGCAAGTACGCCGGACCAGAACGTGACCGTCGAAATGACCTACCATCCGTCCGGTCAGGTGGCCACCATGACGGCCAAAAATCCCACAATCGGCGATCAAGTCACACGTTACGTTTACGGCACCTCGAAGACCAGTATTGCCCCGATCATTTACCGCAATGACGTTTTATCCTGTGAAATTTACCCGGATTCCGACGATCTGGAAAATTCTTCGGGAATTTTGCAAAACGGCACGGACGGTATTGCGGACCGTGTGGAATTTCAGTACAATCGGGTCGGTGAGCAAATCCAGCGGAAAGATCAGAACGGCACAATTCACGCCTACGATTTCGACAACCTCGGTCGGCTGTTGCATGATCGCGTGACGACACTCGGCACCGGTGTGGACGGTGCGGTACGGCGGATTTCGACGGCTTACGATATGGTCGGCAATGTGAAGAGCGTCACCAGTTACAATAACGCGACGGTGGGGACGGGTACCGTGGTCAACGAAGTGAAATACGAACTCGACACGAACGGACTTCTCGCGAAGGAATATCAGAATCCTTCGGGGGCTGCGACCACTTCGTCGATGTACGTCGGATACACTTACGATGTCACCAAATCCGGCGATCTCTTCACGAAGCGTCTGCGACCGGTGAGTCTGCGCTATCCCAGTGCGACGATGATCAATTACACTTACGGCACAAGTGGCTCTGTTGATGATCTCTTGAATCGCTTCAAAACCATGCAAAATGGAAGCACCAACATCGTCGATTACACCGACATGGGTGTTGCGACTCCGGCCATCGTGAAATATCCGCAACCCAATCTGACGTTGGATTACACGGCTACAGGTACCTTGGATCGTTTCAACCGTATCACCGATCATGCCTGGAAAAATGCTTCCGGTACCGCTCTGGTGCAAATCAAACACGGTTATGACCGCGTCGGTAACCGTCTCTACCGCGAGGATGTTGCAGCAACCGGCGCAGGCAAATCCTTCGACGAACTTTATGCCTACGACGGCATGAACCAACTCATCGACATGCAGCGAGGCAGGTTGAACTCCACGAAAAACGGTATCGCCTCCGGCAAGAACTACCAAGACAACTTCACGTTCGACGCCACCGGCAACTGGTCCACCTACAAACAGGACACGACCGGGGCAGGATTCACGCTGACGCAAGCAAGAACGCACAACAAGGCCAACGAAATCGCGACCATTGCCGGTGTGTCCACCAATGTCGCGCATGACCTCAACGGCAATATGACCAAATGTGTGAAGCCAAGCAACTGGTCGGCGGCATTTACACTGGTTTACGATGCCTGGAATCGCCCGGTGATCGTCAAAGACGGGGCAACCACGGTTGCAACGTACAGTTACGATGGTTTGAATCGTCGCGTGAAGAAAATTGTCGGAAGTGAAACACGGTTGTTTTACTTCAACCAGGGTTGGCAATGCGTGGAAGAGCATGTCGGTATGACTTGTAACGCTCGTTATATCTGGGGCTTGCGGTACATCGACGATCTTATTTTGTACCGCAAGGCTGAAACGGATTACTACTCCATCGCAGATCCCAACTGGAATGTTGTCGCCTTGACCAACACCTCCGGCGTTGTCCAAGAACGGTATACATACGCGGCCTTCGGAAAGGTGAATATTTTCGATGCGGCGTTTACAGTACGTGCCACTTCATCAGCCAGTGTTACCTGCACGTTTACAGGGCAAGTCCTTGATGCCGAAACCGGCTTGATGCTCTATCGTAACCGGATTTACCACACGACACTCGGACGTTTCGTGCAAAGGGATCCAATTGGGTATGAAGCTCAAGACGTGAGCTTGTATCGGTATGTGAGGAATAATTGTCCGAATATGCTTGATTTTGATGGTCAACTCGGAATAATTACAACTTGCGTCCTTGTTGTAGTAGGGATTACAGTAACTGGAGTTATACTGTATGCTTGCAAGAAAAAAATTGAAAAAATCTTGGACGATCGAAAAAATGATTGTATTCCAGAAGGTTGTGAGAGTGCAGGCGATCCAAACAAGGAAACTTTTAATAAACCTATAGTTGGGTATAAAGGGTCAAGTTCTGCCTTCGGATGTCGATTTTGTAACCCAGATAATACACTTCGATGTGAAATGTGTTGCGATACTCAGTTTTTTGATAAAAGTCAAAAAGCTGCGAAAGATACTTGTTATCTATCGTGTGCGACCGCTGGACCAAAGTGATACTTACATTATTTTCGGTCATATTTAGTTTTGGCTCTATTTCGATTCCGGGATGACGGGAAGTTTTGGTGTACAATTTGCCTAAATCTTACATGTGAATGTGTAAAATCTTCAGGTTTTTATGCCATTGACAGTTCATCAACTCGGAATCGGATAAGAGCCTATATCATTGAAAACCCAATAAACCCGGATTCGAATTTAGTGCCATGAAAAATAAATACCAGTCCCTAATTGTTCTATTTCAAGTGTTTCTACTTGCCTCGAATGGATGTTTTTCAAATGTAACTGAAAAATACGAACTGTCTGATAATATTACAAAAGATTCAGACCTCATTGAATTTCGAATTTTGCACCAAAATGAATACAGACTGCTATCGCAATACAAAGAATTGTTAGCTCGTCAATTGGAGGAGAAAAATTGTTTCTGTGAATCTGAAACTATCATTAACAACAAAATTTTCAGTCTCGATGAGGTACAAGGGTTGATTGACAGAATTATTGACAGAGTCAATTATCCTTTGTTTTTAGGAGATAACCTTTTACCCTTTTCTGCCCCGTTCAATATGCAGTATCCTTCGGATCAAATGGATGTCATTTTCGATAACAACCGTAAAGATTTTCGATGTTTGACTCAAGCCGCAATATTAAGTATGAGAGTCTCTTATCAGAGAGGTGAGTATGAAAAACTTATATCTACGGGAAAAAAACTATTAAATCTTTTTCAAGCAATTAATATTACTGGAGTGATATCTTATGCAAGTATTGATGCAGGAATAAATGAAGTAATTTCAGTTGTCAATGATTGTAGTGCTGAATTCCCAATTGAATTATTATCTTCAAAATGTGATTTTCTTGGCGAAGTTAAACGTGTTTCTCATGATTCGTACAACAAATATATTGAGTCACAGAAACTTGTTGTTACTGCCTATTTGTATTATTGTAGTCTCGATCAAAATATTCAAAAAAAAGAAGAATACAATCGAGCTATTAGTTGTCTTCAAATCCTAAATGACATCAATAAAATAGATGCATGTGATTCAAACGTGGCAGATGGTGATGTAATAGATACTGATGCAATACTTGATAGATATCTTACTGACAAATATGATTTTATACTTTTTGTTGATTCATCCATAGTTATTTTTCAACACATTCAAAAAAAACGTGATAACAAAATTCGCGATCTTGTGTATTGTACTTGCGTAAGGTAAGGGTTCCAGGAACCGCATGGGTTGCGTGAATTTTTTGCGGTGTTAAGGTATTCAGCGGGGGATTTTCGTCTTCCAGCGATCGGGTAGTAGATTGAATATCTCGGCTTGTAAAGATACACAACCACAGTTATTTT
>Ga0082212_10012891_pt1 | contig 10502 bp, 10 predicted proteins | sample TergutNt197P3_FD_71548 | JGI IMG/M metagenome (GOLD analysis project Ga0082212, IMG submission 71548) | Neocapritermes taracua P3 segment gut microbial communities from Petit-Saut dam, French Guiana - Nt197 P3 | ecosystem: Host-associated > Arthropoda: Insects > Digestive system > Gut ...
TTCGAAGTTCTTTTAAGGCTTTATCGTAGTTTTTCAGTTGCGATTTTTCGTCCTGACAAGTTACCACAATGCCGGTCGGAATGTGCGTGAGCCGGATTGCCGAATAGGTGGTATTGACCGATTGTCCGCCGGGACCCGAAGAACAATATGTGTCTTTGCGAATGTCGTCCTGTTTCAGTTCAACGTCAAACTCATCGGCTTCGGGAAGCACAACCACCGAAGCGGCTGATGTGTGCACTCTGCCTTGAGTTTCGGTTTGCGGGACTCGCTGTACACGGTGAACGCCCGACTCATATTTCATTGTTCCATAGACCTTTTCGCCCGCAACATTTATCACAACTTCTTTGTATCCGCCCACTGTTCCTTCCGAAACGCTGTTTACTTCGTATTTCCAGCCGCGCGATTCAAAATATTTGCAGTACATTCTCAACAGGTCGCCTGCAAAAATACTTGCTTCATCGCCGCCTGTTCCTGCCCGTATTTCCATTACAACATTTTTGTCGTCTTGCGGGTCGGCTGGGATTATGAGTATTTTTATTTCTTCTTCCATTGCCGGCAATTCGTTTGTCAGTTCTTCCAATTCGGCTTTTGCCATCTCGCGCATCTCTTCATCTTTCTCTGTTGCAAGCAGTTCCTTTGCATCTTCAACATTGGCAATCGCTAATTTGTATTTTTCATACGCTTCAACTACCGGCTGAAGGTCTTTGTATTCCTTATTGAGTTTGACATATTTTTTCATGTCAGAGAGAATATCGGGCTGGGCAAGCAGGTTGTCCACCTCAATAAATCGGGATTTTACCCCTTCCAATCTCTCTATAATCATATTATTAGCCATATCCTTTCAGAATTTGAGACCGCAAAGATAATAAAAAGAAAGGAAAATTTAACCTGCTACGTTTATGATAATTTGATTACAGCAATTTTTCAATAGCGTCTCTGATTTCCTTATTTATAGTTTCCTGTGCTGTTGTTTCAGCAAGATAGCCAATTATGACATTTTTTATTGTTCTATTGTTATCGAGTATGAGAAAGGTTGGCACTATACCTAAAGGATTATATATCTTTTTAACTTCTTCATTTGCTATCAGATACTTGTATGTAATGTCATTATTTAAAACGTGTCTTTTTACTACATTAATATCATCTCTCCAACACTCAATACTAACAAGCTCGAAACTTTTATCCTTGTAATCTACGGTTAACTGTTTTAAAAAAGGCAGCGAAGCATAGCAGGGACCGCATCCAATACCTGTAAAATTTAGCAGTAAAACTTTACTTTTAAAATCATTTAACGCAAACGATTCGTTGTTATAATCCGATAAAGTCCATTCGGGGGCTGTTTTTCCTATTAAATTATATTCAGGCAGTGTTATCTTTCCTTGCCCTGCAACAACAATATCGTAATCTGCGGGAAAATATCTTGACGGAATAAAATCTTTGATATCCATTTTATTTATTTGAATATCACCTATTTCGTCCCAAATGGTTTGGTGCTCCATCATTCTTCTGTATCTATAAGGGAGTCCGGTAGATTTATTTATCCAAAGGTCATATTTTGAAATTATTTCAATACTATCCGTTTTGGTTGTGTAACGTGGTTTTCCACTATCTAAATATACATTCTGATTATTATATATGGTCAATCGGAATAATAACGAATCGCCAAAGTCCTGAAACTCTTTCAATAGGCTGTCGTTAGAAGTTAAAGCATATTTGATGATGGTTTTTGCGCGATAAAAGAAAGGAGCCCTAACAATTCTGGTAGGGAATCTGTAAATTTTAAAACTATCAATGCTAACTGTTTTAGAATAGTCAGATATTTGTATTTCTGCATCCCCATTATAAGCCAAAAACATTTTTGTAGTGTCTTCCGAAGAAAACCATCCAAAACTTACGCCTGCTGCAGTGTCAGACGGATTAGAGAATTCCCAAATGTAAAATGTAGCTGTGCCCAAAGGTATTGTGTCATAAGCCGCACTTGAAGACACTTTACTAAAATATGAAGCAGATTTTACCTGCTCAATATTGTTTAATAATTCGGTTAAATACTTCTTTTCATCGAATTTGCTTTTGCAACTTTCAGTTATGCCGAGTATTAACAGGCATAATGCGATTGGGATAATGGTTTGCTTTTTCACGACATCATTAATTCTAAGTTACAGCAAATATAAATAATTATTTGATAACATAATTACATATAATTTAATCAAACAAGTTATGCTATTTTTCCCTAATTATCTATTATTGTCAATTGATTATCAATCATGCGATTATTGTATTGCTGCATAAATGCCTGAAACAGTTTGGTAAGTTCTTTTACTATCTCAGGATATTCCTCTATTAAACTTTTTGAAAGCATTGGGTCTGCATTGTAGTCATAAAGTGCAATAGGATTATCTATTTGGGTTTGAAATAAATAATTGTTTTTATATAGCTGATATATTCCGTTGCTGTGGTTGAGAGCAAAAGTGTTTTTGTCAAAATCATTAAGCGCATCAAATCCGAAGGCAAAATATGGTTTATCATAATTCAGATAATTCAAAATTGTGGGCATAATATCAATTTGCTGCACAGTACGTTGTTCTTCAAAGCCTTGCAGTTCGCTCGAAGGATCATAAAATATTATTGGTATAGAGAAAAGTCCTGTTGCCGTATGGCTTTCGGGATAGGTTAATTGGTTGGTGTGGTCGGCTACAAATACGAATAAAGTATTTGTAAACCACGACATTGTTGATGCTGTTTCGAAAAATCTGCGCAAAGCCATATCTGTATATCCAATACACTGATGTATTTGTTGAGTGCCTTTTGGAAATTTATTTTCGTACTCTTTCGGAACTGTAAAAGGGTGATGCGAACTTATCGAGAATATGGTTCCCAAAAAGGGCTCCTGCTTTTCATTAAGTGTGTGAGCAAAAAACTGAAAAAACGGCTCGTCCCAAATACCCCACATACCGTCGAAATCGGCATCGTTATTATATTCGTTTTTCCCGTAATAATGCTGAAATCCGGCCATCTTTGCAAACGAGTCAAACCCCATTGAGCCGTTAGGCGCTCCATGAAAAAACGAGCAATCGTAACCGTTTTCAGTCAAAATAGCCGCAATGCCTTTAACAGTGTTATTGGCGTAAACAGACAAAATATAAGGTTCGGAAAACGATGGTATGCCTGCCAAAATCGACGGCATTGCATCAATAGATTTTAATCCGTTGCCAAACGAGTGGTTAAATGTATAACTTTTAGCAATAAGCGAGTCGAGAAATGGAGTGTATCCTTTGTAATTACCGTTGTCTAAACCTTTGTTCAACGAGCCTATATTTTCTTTACTCATACTTTCCAAAATAAAAATTACCACATTTTTTTTGTTAAACATTGAAGTACCTTTTGGCACGCGAATAGGTGAGTAAATTAAATCTAAATCATTATCGGAGTAATAATTAAGTCGTTTGTAGGCAGTCCGTTCAATAGTTCGGTAAATTGAAAACGGCGTATTGAGAACTATGCCTATTTCGATCGGTTTGTTTGTGTAAACAGTGGCGTTGCTTATGGTAATTGGTCGTGTGCTGTGCGCAAAACCGCCGCGTATTCCCCCGATGCATAAACCAATTATTAAAACCATATATATTAAACATACAGGATAATAAATAAAGTTGTTGGTAATAAGGGGTTTATGGCTGATTGTTATTTTTTTGTAGAGCCACATTAATATGATTAGTAATGCAATAGAAATCAAAACTATATACCAATAATCGATAAAAAATCGGCTGATTAATGAAAAATTGCCTTTGTCATTCGAAAATTCTCGAAAAACTGTCCATGTTGTTCGGCGAAAAGTGAAACGGTAATAAATTATATCAATACAATTTAACGATAACGCAACTGTGTTTGTAATACCATAAATCCATTTCATAAATTTCTGATAACCTGTATTATGCCGAAATTTGAATGGAATAATATTGCCAATAATAAATAAAATGTTGGTATAGATTGTTGCAGTAAGGTCAAATTTTAAGCCGCCCTGTAACAGACGCAAAAAATGACTTAATGTCATATCGGAAAACAAGTTGGTATTGAGCAGATAAAATATTACTCGACAAATGCTAAATAGCAGCATTACAAATAATAATCGCACGGCTAAAGCAATATATATATTGCCCGAAATAAATTTTGACGTTTTTCGCATTTTTATTATCTTACAAAAATGATGCAAACTTACACTTCTAATCTGTTTTCAACAGCATAAGTTTTGCTTTTTCCAAATCTTCGGGCGTGTCTATTCCTATGCTTTCCCAATCGGTAATTGCTGTCATTATTTTGTAACCGTTTTCTATCCAGCGGTTTTGCTCAAGCGATTCGGCAATTTCCAACGGACTTCTTGGCAGTTTTGTTATTTCGCTAAGCGTTTTGGTTTTATATGCATACAAGCCTATGTGTTTGAAAAAATTATGCTTTTTTGACCATTCCGTCATATCGAAATCACGTATAAACGGAATTACCGAACGACTGAAATAAATAGCTTCGCCTTTTGAATTGATGACAACCTTAGGTTGATTTGGATTGAACAGATTTTCGTCGGTTTCTGTTTTCCGTATCAAAGTTGCAATTTCTGCATCTTCGTTTGCAAAACAATTCATAAGCGCCGTAATTTGTTCGGGTTTTATAAACGGCTCGTCACCTTGTATGTTTATTACAACATCAATTTTTTCGCCGATTTCATCTTCAATTTTTGTTACGGCTTCCGAACATCTGTCGGTTCCGCTTAAATGGTGAGACGATGTTATTATTACTTTTCCGCCAAAATTTTCGACGCATTTATAAATTCTTTCATCGTCAGTTGCTACATATACTTTATTTAGAGCTTTTGAAGCCTGTTCGTAAACTCTCTGTATCATTGGTTTATTGCCAATGATAGCCAATGGTTTACCGGCAAAACGCGATGACGCATAACGAGCCGGTATAACCCCTGCAAAACATATTTTCGAAAAATCTTTCATGATGCTAATTTACAAAAAAATGAAATACATAATTATATTTTTTATTAAAGAAAAATTAAATTTGCAACCCGTATTTGATGAAGATGAAAGATTTGCAAAACATAAAACAGAGGTTTGGCGTTATAGGCAATAATGAAGGGCTTAACAGAGCCATTGATATTGCTGCTCAGGTTGCTCCCACCGATTTGTCGGTGCTTATTTCGGGCGAAAGCGGAACAGGAAAAGAGATATTTCCGCAGATAATTCACAATTTTGGTTCACGAAAACACGGACAGTATATAGCCGTTAACTGCGGCGCAATACCCGAAGGAACCATCGATTCGGAATTATTCGGACACGAAAAAGGCTCTTTTACGGGCGCAACCGACAGTCGTAAAGGATACTTTGAAGTTGCCAACGGAGGCACAATATTTCTTGACGAAGTGGCTGAACTGCCTTTATCAACGCAGGTGCGGCTGCTGAGAGTGCTCGAAACAGGCGAATTTATGAAGGTCGGCTCGTCTAAAGTTCAGAAAACCAACGTGAGAGTTATTGCTGCAAGCAATGTTGAAATACCCAATGCAATCAATGAGGGCAGATTCAGGGAAGATCTTTTTTACAGGTTAAACACTGTGCCGATAAGGATTCCTGCGCTAAGAGACCGCGGCGAAGATATTTTTCTTCTGTTCAGAAAGTTTGCAGTCGATTTTGCCGAAAAGTACCGTATGCCTGCTATCAGGCTCGATGAAGATGCAAGAAATGTTCTGCTTAGTTACGCTTGGCCCGGCAATGTGAGGCAACTGAAAAATATTACGGAACAAATTTCGATAATCGAAAATGAAAGAGAAATAACTGCTCAAACGTTAAAAAATTATCTTCCTGATTATGGTTCGGTTAAATTGCCGGCGCTTATCAAAACCGACAGCGACAAGTCGTTTTCATCGGAAAGAGAACTTCTTTACAAGATACTTTTCGATATGAAAAATGATATGAACGACCTGAAAAAACTTGTTTTCGACATTATGCAAAAAGACGATTACGATTTGAATTTGCATGAAAGGAACGAGGGGACAATTAAAAATCTTTTCAGAGATGACGACAGCATACATACGGAGCCTGAAAGACAAGATTATCAACTGCATACCTCACGCAAAAACATTCAGGATACAGAGGAAATAGTAGAAGAATCGTTATCGCTTTCCGACAAAGAGGTGGAAATGATTAATAAGGCTCTTGAAAAATATAAAGGCAAAAGAAAATTGGCTGCAAAAGAGTTAGGTATTTCAGAACGAACACTATACAGGAAAATTAAAGAATATGGAATTGATTAAAAAAGTCAGGTTTAATTCGAAAAAAATTAAAAGCGTATTTTTGCCGGTAATACTTTTAATTTTTACTGCCGTTGCGTGTAAAATATCTTATTCGTTTTCGGGTGCAAGTATTTCGTCGCAAGTTAAAACCATGAGCGTAGAGAGGTTTTTTAGCAGGGTTCCGCTTGTTCCTCCGGGGCTTGACCAGACTTTTACAGATGCGCTGATTGATATGTGCAGGTCGAAAACAAGCCTGAGGAGTGTGAGCGAGTCTGGCGATGTAGAATTTGAGGGTGAGATTACGGAATATCAAACACAACCTCGAACAGTTTCAGGCGATGATAATTTCGCGGCAACAAATAGATTTACAATAACGGTAAGGGTAAAATTTACCAACTCCATTGAGCCTGAATATAATTTCGACCAGTCGTTTTCGCATTATGTAGATTATGACGGCGAGCGCGATTTTACCTCAGTAGAGAGAGATTTATCTGAAAGCATAGTTGATAAGATAATTGAAGATATATTTAATAAAGCATTTGTAAACTGGTAGTTACAATGAACCGAAGCGATTTTTTTTCAATAGCAGCAAACAATGAGCCGATTGATAAATTGAAACTTGGCGAAATTTATGAATTGGTTAATACGTTTCCATATTGTCAAATTGCACATCTGCTTCTTTTAAAATGTCTTAACGACAATGAAGATGTAGGATTTAATAAACAGTTGCGGCATTCGGCATTGCATATTGCCAATCGCGAAATACTTTACTATTATCTCAATCCCCGTCCGCGCCGTGCGCATAACAACTTGACCGATATTGCAATACAAAAAGTTGAAAGCAAAGAAGAATTTCTTTTAATAGATGATAATGTTGAAGTTGTGGAAGATGCAGGTTTTTATACGGACTCGGAATTTTCAATCAGCGAAACAGATGAATTACTTGAACTTGATAATGATTTATTTGAACCTGACATACAGGAACATTTAACCGAACAGCCACATTCCGTTTATAATGTCGATAAAAACGAATTAAGAAAGCAGCAACAGTCGGAACTTATTGATAAATTTATAGTTACCAATCCTCGTATAGAACAGACGAGAGATAAAAGTATTTATAATGTTGCCGACCTTGCGGCTCCGTATCTGGAAGAAACAGGCGGTCTTGTTACCGAAACGCTTGCACGTATATATATAAATCAGGAATATTATTCGAAAGCAATATCAATATATGAAAAATTAATTTTGAAATATCCGGAAAAAAGTAGTTACTTTGCGGCTCAAATTGAAAAAATAGAAGAACACATTAAAAAATAGACAAATGGGAGTATATATTTTTGTTTCGGTACTTGTTTTAGTAGCATGCTTTTTTCAAATCCTTGTAGTGCTTGTGCAAAATTCAAAAGGAGGAGGTCTTTCTGCCAACTTTACTTCTACCGGACAATCGATGGGCATACGCAAAACAGCCGATTTTCTTGAAAAATCGACATGGACTCTTGCAGCAGCAATTGCCATACTTTGCCTTGTGGCTACGGCAACAATTCCAAGAGGCGGAACCTCAGGACGTTCGCGTATTGAAAATCAAATTCAGAATGCAGTTGACCCAAGTGCAATTCCAATGTTGCCAACAGTTGTTCCGTCAGAGGTAACAACCTCGCCGGCAGCCGAGGAATAGCCCTGCAATCAATTCAATTAATTTTGATGTACAGGGAAAGTGTCAGTTTGTCATATTCCGGTGATTTTTGTTTTTCATTGTAATCAACTTAAAATTAATAAGTTTGAAAAATAATAAAACAAAAGTCGGACGAATAATGTCAGACTAACCGTATAGACACGAAAAAATAATAGCAAAATGGCATTTTACAGCCTTTGGCACAAAATATGATTAAAACAAAATCGGAAATTAATGTTTAACTATAAACTAATTATAAAATGGCACAAATTAAAGGAAAAATCTTAGCAGGCAAGGTTCTTGTAAAACCTAATGAGGCTGAGGAAAAAACAGCAAGCGGAATTATTATTCCTGATTCAGCAAAGGAAAAACCCCGTCAGGGCAAAGTTGTTCTTGTAGGAGCAGCAAAAAAAGATGAAACAATGGAAGTAAAAAGCGGCGATATGGTATTGTATGGAAAATATGCCGGACAGGAATTGTCAATTGAAGGTGTAGATTATCTTTTAATCTCACAATCAGACATTTTATTCATTGCATAACCCAGTTAAACTATTTAAAAACAGATAAAATGGCAAAAGAAATTAAATTTAATATCGATGCTCGCGCTCTTCTTAAAGAAGGCGTTGACCAACTTGCAGATGCAGTAAAAGTTACCTTAGGACCAAAAGGACGTCATGTAGTTCTTGAAAAAAAATTTGGCGGTCCGCAAATTACAAAAGATGGAGTTACCGTTGCAAAAGAAATTGAACTGAAAGATGCTTATCAAAATATGGGCGCTCAAATGGTTAAAGAGGTTGCATCGAAAACAGGCGACATTGCCGGAGACGGAACAACTACAGCTACTTTGCTTGCTCAAGCTATTATAAATGTAGGACTTAAAAATATTACCGCCGGAGCAAATCCGATGGACGTTAAAAGAGGTATCGACAAAGCCGTTGAGAAAGTTGTAAAACACCTCAAAGGTCAAGCGAAAGTTGTAGGCGAAGACCTCAAAAAAATTGAACAGGTGGCAAGAATTTCGGCTAACGATGACGAGGAAATAGGTAAACTTATAGCAGAGGCTATGGGTAAAGTTCACAAAGAAGGAGTTATTACAGTTGAAGAATCGAAAGGCACAACAACATCGGTAGAAGTAGTTGAGGGTATGCAGTTTGACCGCGGTTACATTTCGGCTTACTTTGTTACCAACACCGAAAAAATGGAAGCCGAACTCGAAAGTCCGTTCATTCTTATTCATGATAAGAAGATTTCGACAATGAAAGATATGTTGCCGGTTCTTGAAGCAACAGCCCAAACAGGTCGTCCATTGTTAATTATCGCCGAAGATATTGAAGGCGAGGCTCTTGCAACTCTTGTTGTGAACCGTTTGCGCGGCTCTCTCAAAGTTTGTGCCGTTAAAGCCCCGGGGTTTGGCGACAGAAGAAAAGAGATACTTGAAGATATTGCTATTCTTACAGGCGGAACAGTTATTTCAGACGAAAAAGGACTGAGACTTGAGCAAACAACTATTGAGATGCTTGGTAAAGCCGATAAAGTTACTGTTAGCAAGGAAAATACAATCATCGTTGACGGAGCAGGCAACAAAGACGATATTAAAGCCCGCGTTGCTCAAATTAAGCAGCAAATGGCGGTTACAACATCAGACTACGATAAGGAAAAACTTCAGGAACGTCTTGCAAAACTTGCCGGCGGAGTTGCAGTGCTATATATAGGTGCTGCTTCGGAAGTTGAGATGAAAGAGAAAAAAGACCGCGTTGACGACTCGTTACACGCAACCCGCGCTGCCATTGAAGAAGGAATTATCCCCGGTGGCGGAGTGGCATACGTTCGCGCAATTGCAGCTCTCGATAAACTGAAAGGTGATAATGACGACCAAACAACAGGTATTGAAATAATTAAACGTGCTATTGAAGAACCTCTGCGTCAGATTGCCGTTAATGCAGGAAAAGAAGGCGCTGTTGTGGTTCAGAATGTAAAAGCAGGCAAAGGCGATTATGGATACAATGCTCAAACCGATTTGTATGAAAATCTTCTTGCAGCAGGAGTTATCGACCCCGCAAAAGTAACCCGAGTAGCCCTCGAAAACGCAGCATCGGTAGCAGGAATGTTCCTCACAACCGAAGCCGTTGTTGTTGAAGAGAAAGAAGATAACCCGATGCCTCCCGCAGGTATGGGCGGCGGAATGCCAATGATGTAGTAGATAAAATTACTGTATATTAATTAAATAAGGGATATGTTTTTGCATATCCCTTATTTTTTTGTAAATTATTTAAGTAACTTCAAACATGATGGTACAGTACGCATATAACATCAATAAGTCCAATGAGGCATCGGGCGAATTTGTTAATGAAGGAGGTATGTTTGTTGCGCAACTGAGTAACAACATTACTATTACGCCAACCTTGTCTGCCGACGTAACAGGCTTTTATGCGTCAGGAGCGCATATGGGATATTTTGTAGTGAAATCTATGGGAAATTTGTCGGTAATTGCTAAAAAACAAAATGACCCTGTCGCTAACCGTCAACGACATATTATATACAAGCAGAGAA
>Ga0082212_10012892_pt1 | contig 10502 bp, 9 predicted proteins | sample TergutNt197P3_FD_71548 | JGI IMG/M metagenome (GOLD analysis project Ga0082212, IMG submission 71548) | Neocapritermes taracua P3 segment gut microbial communities from Petit-Saut dam, French Guiana - Nt197 P3 | ecosystem: Host-associated > Arthropoda: Insects > Digestive system > Gut ...
CAACCGTTTGCTTTCACGGAAGTAAAAATCAAGGATATTCGCCTGGCGAACCAGTTGCTGGAGATGTTGCGGCGAGTCAATGACATGGAGTCGGAATAGTTTTTTGGCCGATTCATTGCAATAGAACACTTCGTCTGCATGATTGATCGCAAAAACGGCATCCGGCAAGTGATGTACAATGACACGGAATCGCTCCTGTTGTTGAGTGATGGTTGCCAGTTGAGAGGCAACCATCTGTCGCATTCGGTCAATGTTCGTTGCCAGTTCCACCATTTCCGACGGGCCGGATATCTGCGGGATGTCACCCAAGTTCCCACGTGAGATATTGCGTGCAATTCGGTTGATCTGACGAATCGGATGGCACCATATCCAAGCGAACAGTACAGAGAGTACTGCGACAACCAAAAGCATGGTTGCGATACCATACAACACATCAGTTACAACATGGCGACAGATTCCTGTCGTATCCGAAATCGGAAACGCAACCCGCACGACGGCGACCACTTCGTCGTCATGCCAAACCGGTTCGGCGAAATAGCGGTAATCCTTATGCAGAGTTTCGCTGGTACGGACGGATTGGCCATGCTGACCGGACAACGCGGCAACGACTTCGAGACGGTCCTGTGTATTGTGAGGTTCCGTTTTTTCCGCCGAATAATCCGAATCGTCGATCACACGGCCATATCGGTCCAGGATTGTCAGTCGAAACCCGTCCGGCTCTGAATGGGGCCGGCAATATTGATGGATTCGCGATTCGACATGGGGCCATGATTCCTCGATGTCCTGCCGGACCATGTCCAAAAGCTGCGACTGAAATGTTTCCGTCCAACGAAATGTCCGTTGATCAATCTTCCGCCGCGTCTCGATAAACTCGACGGCGTAAATGATTCCGAACAACATCATGTTGCCGACCAACAATGTGGTAAAAAAACTCCAACGTTTCATCATAGTGGCTGGTGGTTAGTGGCTGGAAATACACAAAAGACCGTTCTCTGACAACCGGTTGACATATTCTTATTGCTCGCCACTCGCATACCGATAACCGACGCTTCGGACGGTTTCGATCAATCCACGGGGAGTTCCCCAGCTTATTGCGGAGTGAAGCAAGATGCACGTCAATCGTGCGGTCGGTCACGTAAGCGTCCCCGATAGCCCGTTCGATCAATTGATTTCATGTCAGGACACGGCCTTTTGCGCAAACAAGTTCATATAAAAGTTGGAACTCCGTTTTGGTCAGTACCAGTGATTCATCGTTTAGCGTTGCCTGGTAAGAAACAGTACCAAAATAATTACGTCAAACTGTCAAGTGAATGAGTCATTCACTCACCACGAAGATCACGAAGAACCACGAAGAATATTTTTAAAAAACCTTCGTGTCCCTTCGTGCCCTTCGTGGTGAAAAGAGGTAGTTGTTTTGATACTGTTTCTAACTCGTTACGTCAATCTGAACAGGGCCTGTGGCAATCAAATCTCCATCCGCTTCTTCCGTTGAAAGGGAAGGTCGCAACAGGGCATTGATCCTTGCCATCAAAATGGTCATGTTGAACGGCTTGGTGACGTAATCGTCTGCTCCCAGTTCAAGCCCGACCACAATGTCGCTTTCCTCGCCCCGGGCACTGACAATGATAATCGGCGTTCGAGCAATAGTACGTTCGGCTTTGATTTTTCGAAGTACCTCAAAACCACTCATGATCGGCAACATCAGGTCGAGCAGAATCAAATCAGGGCGGCGTTCACGTGCCACGGCTAATCCGATCTCACCGGAATCGGCAACGAGAACGTCATGCCCTTCCTTTTTCAGCCGCAAACGAAGCATCTCACGAATGTCTGCTTCGTCTTCAATAATGAGTATGTTCTTTCTGGCCATTGTTTTTACGTCGAAGTGTCGGATTCATGCCGGACGATTTCGCCGGTAATGAGGAAGATCGCGTCTTCGGCGATATTTGTGCAGAGGTCGCCGAGTCGTTCGAAGGCACGTCCCATGGTCGTCAGTGCATAGAGCGAGTTGAGCTTGTGCTGGAACACCCCTTCGGCGGAAAAAACCTCATTGAGAAATTCGCGGAACGTCACGTCAATCTGCTCGGTATCGCGTTTGATGATCGACCAGGCAAGATCGGGGTTGTATGGTACAATCGTATCCTGCGGCGAATCATTGGCATCGTTTCGCGGTGGGCAAATCAGTTGGATCGTTTGGTGGTAAGCATCGGAAACTTCTCCCGCCAGCTTTTCAAATGCAGGGAAATTACGAATATCAACGTGTTCCTTGACGAGAATCATCGACATTTTGGCCAAGTTGACGCACAAGTCGGCGATGCGTTCCAAGTCGTTGTTCGCCTTAATGACAAAACAGATTCGCCGCAAATCAATCGCCGCCGGTTGATAAAGTGCCAGCAAGCGAATGCACTCACGTTCGATTTCGACCTCGCGACGGTCGATGGTTTCATCGGATGCGATGACCATTTTCGTATCCTCTTCGTTGCCGGTGGTCACGGCGTAAAGCGCATCAGCCAAAATTTGCTCGACAAGCAGAGCCGTATGATCCAGCTTCAAAAACAGGCGATCCAGGCGTTGGGTAAGTTCAGACATCGTATGCTTCCTTTCTATTCTATCCGAAGCGACCGGTAATGTAATCTTCGGTTTGTTTTTGTGACGGGTTGGTGAAAATTTTGTTCGTGCTGCCGTATTCAATCAGCTTACCCAAGCAGAAGAACGCCGTTCGGTCGCTGACCCGTGCGGCCTGCTGCATATTGTGCGTGACGATGCAGATCGTGTAGGTTTTGCGGAGCACGCGGATGAGCTCCTCGATTTTACCGGTCGCGATCGGGTCAAGTGCACTGCACGGTTCGTCCATGAGCAGGATTTTCGGTGCCGTCGCCAATGCCCGGGCAATGCAGAGCCGTTGCTGCTGACCGCCGGAAAGCGACAACGCCGATTTCTTCAAATTATCTTTGACTTCGTTCCACAACGCCCCCGCGATAAGCGATTGTTCGACGATTTCCTCCAGTTGTACACTGTTTCGGATGCCATTTAAGCGAGACCCGTAGGCGACGTTATCGAAAATACTCTTGGGAAACGGGTTCGGACGCTGAAAAACCATGCCGACGGTGCGCCGCAGTTGTACCAGATTGATACGCGGATCGTGGATATCCACCCCTTCAACGCAGAGTTGTCCTTTGGTTCTCACACCGGGAATCAGGTCGTTCATGCGGTTGATGCTGCGCAGAAACGTGCTTTTCCCGCAGCCGCTCGGCCCGATGATCGCCGTCACCGTATTGCTCATGATTTCCATCGTGATTTTTTCGACGCCGATTTTTTTGCCGTAATAGAGCGTGAAATCTTGCGACGTGACGATGGGCACCGGCGGCTTTTGGATGATGTCCGAGTGGGGATTATCCGGATTCATGACCACTCGCCTCATCACGTGTTGATTGGCCTGATTTTCGTTCGGTACTGTTGACATAAGTTTGGAAAATACTTATTCTTGACAGATATAATTATAAAGGTTCTCTGCCAAAATTCATGGGTGAAATTTGATTTTTTTAGGCATATTTTCAAGACTTGGCCTGAGTCTTTCGAATCAGGTCAGGCATTTCCATTGGTTCGGTTATTCCTTGGCCCAGCTTTCATGCAACACGAGCTCCTCAGCAGCTGCCTCCGCTTCGCCGAACATGTTCATTATAAAACTTCCCCCAAGAAAAGAAAACACCCCGGTCAGGAAAAATGTAGAATGTTGGTTCATCACAACGAACATTTACACATTTTTTTCACAACCGAGATGCTGATCAAAACGATACTCAATTCCGTGACCGATGACAAGTCCTTCGTTTTCAAAAAAGTTTACGAAGCCGTTCATCAAGTGGATGATACGCCGATGCCATGCATCGTCGTCGAGATTGTTCCGCGCAAGAATTCGCCTGGCGTTTGTCCAGAGTGTGGTGCAAGATGTCCGCCCCGCGAGACCGCCAGAAAAAGATACGGTTACGCTTCAAATAAATCGCTGCAAATCATGTTGTATCACGCACTCGGAAAACTTCTCGAACCTGTTTTCACCCACAGATTTTGGTACAGAAAATATCTAAAGATAGATAGAATTGTAAAATGTTATTTTGACACGGCTCCTAATACGACATTCCATTACCTCAACGCCAATTGGTCGAGTGCCAGATTTTGCAGTGCCGCATTGAGTTCATCAAAAACGGGCGTGCCGACCAGAAACGCGAAAATTTCGTCGGCCTTGACTTTGGGGTCGATGTCGGCGAATTGTTCCGGGTACAGCGTTTTGCCGACAAACCACGCATTGACCAGCACCGCGTCGTGGTTGACAAAATAAAACGTATTCGGGTGCAGCGTAAATACACGGCCCTGTTGTACCGCCGTCAGCGTGCGATAGGATGGGTCGCGTTGCAACTCGACCAAGCCACTCGATTGTCCCAGCGTCAGTGTGCCGAGATCGAGAAACAAGATGTTCGGGTTCCACTCAAGGATGATTTCCTTGGCCAGCATCGTATGCCGATTGCCGAGTGTCGGGTCGGTGGCACGTTCGACAACCGGACTTTTGGCCCCCACCAACTCAAAAGGTGGATAACCCGCTTCCGACGAATTAAAGCCGTGCGCCCCATTGTAAGACACGCCACCGACGTAAACGAGCGGCTTTTCCGCGTCCGACAACATTGCACTGTCCGAACGGGTTTTCAGTTCGGCAATTTCACGGTCGAAAAAGGCGATGACCTCTTCGGCACGCTCACTTTTGCCGAGAGCCGTACCGAGCAATCGCAAGGCTTCGTCGAATTCCTTGCGGCCGGAGGTAATATCGCGCATCGGGACAAGCAACACAGGGATGCCTGTCCGCCGGGTCAACTCTGCGGGATCAAAACCGGCACCGGAGTCGGCCTTGATGATGAGTTGCGGTGGGTTGTCGAGGCTCAAGAGCAGTTCGGGATTGTCGCGTCCACTCGTTTCACCCGCGACAGGCATCTCTCGAAATTCGGGGTGCGCCGCCAGATACGCTTTCATACCATTTCGCTCGGACGCCCGTCGCTCATTTGTGTCAACGGCGACGACCTTGTCGGCGCAGTCAAGGTAAACCGCCAGCCGAAGCGTCCCGCCGCTACAAAAAATCCGATCGACCGTAGTCGGCACCAACCCCTGTTCGCGATACTGCTCCCACTGCGTCGGGGTGCGGATTGGCTGGAGTATGTTTTCGCCAGAACCTCTTGCAGTCCAAAGGTTTATAACCAGCAATAACGACAAGCCACCGATCGGAACGATGACAAATAATGGTTTCATAATAATAAATTTTCTGAAAAAGTATTACCAAAAACTCTATTGTAATGACGTTTTTGCAGAAAAACAAGGGGCAAGGCAGGGCGATCACGCCGTGACCGCCCAATCAGAGTTGCGCACAAAGTAAGCGGATAAGGGCACAGAAAAAAAGTTCGGGTCATGCTCTTCCGATCAAATGCCAATCAGGATTTCCGGGACGTGGCTGCATGTCGAGAATGACGAAGGCATCGAAGTATCGCGCGCGGTTGACGACCAAGTTGAGCACGTCGCGGTCGGCCCAAGCGAAACCGTCGCCGTGCGAATTGTCGATTCCCGTCATGTTGCGTTCTTCGTCATAGCCGTAAGCTGACATTGCGTGCATCCAACTGCCGGACGTTTTCCATGTCCGCAAATCGTCATTGGTTGCTCTTTGCATGGCAATGCGTTGTGAGGTTCCAAACGCAATGCTGTATCCCGCTTTACAGGCGAGAGCAAACAGTTCGGCATCTTGCGGCAATGGTGCGACGGTGACGCGAAACATTTGCGCGACGTCCCAAAACGGCGAATACGGTGCGTTCTTGGCCTGCTTGCCGAAACGCATTGCCCAGCGGTTCGAGGTGCCTGCGTAAGGCGGAAGTCCCGGTGTGTCACAGGGAAGTACGCCGTGTTGTGCGATCATGGCGAGCATCGCGCCGATGGTCGCGCCGCCGGTTCCGGTTTGGCCGGCTTCATTTTTGCCGACACCCCAAACCCAGGGCACATAATTTTCAAACGGCGAAAGCTCATATCGGTCGCCGAGCCAGCAGCAAATCATCGCAAAGGCATCGACCGCTCTGGCCGTTGCATGACCGGCGCAATTATTCGCGTCCTGGTTCCAAACGGTCAACCGCCGATACGGAACGCGGTTTGTTTCAAACAGCCGTTCGGCGATTTGCCAGGGATGCGTCGTGACCGGCAATTTGGCGGCGGCTTCGATCATCGCAACGCCTTCGCCGGTTGACAGGACTTTCGCATCGCCGACGGTTTCCGATGTTCCGAAAAACCGCTCGAAATCCGCATGTTCGCGTTCGGCCAACCAGCCGTTAATATAGGGATTCGACATGGTTATCGTCCTCCTTTGGGCCGTATGCCATTTTGGGACACAGGTTCGCAGGCCAGTAATCCGTCGGCAATGGCGTCGAAGGCCTGCCGTACTTGGTCGAGCGTTTCGAGTTTGCCGTCACGTTCCAGTTGCGTCAATTGCCGTGCGAGTTCGGTTTCCCAGGCCAGCCACGCGGCGGTCGAACGGCGTGACACAGCATCCAGCTTCTTTCGTGTCAAGACGCGCATTTCGACCCGCGCGCGTTCGGCTGTCATGATTTCGTTGTAACGGATTCGTGTGGTGATTTCGGTCAGCGATTCGACGAGGGTCGCTTTTTCACGCACGAAAAACTCGGATGAGACCAGCTTTGCGGTTTGCTCTGTTGCCCAATCGGTGAGACTTTGGAACTCGCACGGCGGTTCGGGCGTTGGTTCTGGTTGCGGATCAGGGTCGGGTATCGGTAACGGAATCGGTGTTTGCCGCTCGCCGAGATTGAACAGTGTGTGCGTCACCATTTGCAGGGTTTCGCCGTCACCGGCGGCAAGCACAAAATGATAACAGCCCACCTCACGTGACGCGAACACGAGCGTACGTCCGTCATCGCAAATCCGGTATCGGCTTGCTGTCGGATCATCGGGCAACATTTGCCAAACGAGTTGGGTTTTCGCAGACGGTTTCAGAGTGATGTTGTCCTGCATGACCGACGGGAGACTGCAATCCCCTTTGACATCGCAAAACAAATCGGTGTGGACCTGCCGAGCGGTCAAGATGACCAACTCGCCGGCTTGCACTTCGGTCGGACCGTCGATGACCAGTTGCCACGTGGCCGAGACTATCGACGTCAGCATGGTCAATAACAGACAAATACACGCCGCCATGGAATAAGGACGGCCTAAAAATAAGACTTTACGTTTTCGCATGGGAGGTAAGAGTTAAGAGGTAAAAGGTAAGAGGGGGTAATATTGCGGCGGTCAAACATTGTGTTCTTTGTGTAACCCTTTGTGTCCTTTGTGTTTAAAATTTTTAGCACAGAGAACACAAAGATTTTTCACAAAGGACACAAAGATACGACACAGCGTTTAGCGTTTACGCAAAAATTGAATGATCTGCAAGAGCAAGCCGACCGCCGAGATGACCAACATGGGGTTTTCGACCGTTGTTTCCCGGCCGACGTTTGTTCCGACGGTCGCGTCCAGGTTGAGCGATTTGTCGATTTCGTAAAGGGCGTGAATCAAGTCTGGCTGCTCTCCCGTGCCGAAGATCACGCTTCCTGTTGCCGTATCGGTGTCAAGTTGCGTCAAAGTCTGGCCGCCGGTGAGCAACAGAATGGTGTAAAGAATTTTCCAAGCGGTGTCGTTTTCGATGATTCGCAGCGAATAATACACCACGTCGTCGTCAACCGTGGTGGCGGTTTTGGCGGCCAAACTTGCCAGCATCGCAAGATGGTCGAGCAGCCAGGCACGAAGCCGGATTTCATCGCCCGTACCGGGAAAACTTTTTAACGCCGCGTTGAGTTGCGTGACCACGCCGTAAAGCGTCCAGATGGCAGTCACGCGCGAAACGAGATTCCTGAGAATTTGCATATTGGTCTCCTGTTTGTCATAAGGGGTGTCGTGTCATTACGATCAGAGTAATGACAAGAATTTGACAAACAAGAGCAATTTTTGGCCACTTGCGAAGGTACGGCGGTCACGCCGTAACCGCCGGAGATCACGGAATTACTTCAGCAGCGCATCGAAATCAATACCTTCGAGATTGATCACGCTGACTGTATGCGGGGCATCCGGCGTTTCGAGGTCGATGTTAGCCGCGTAAAGTTTCGTTCCGCGCAGGCAGACTTCCGAACACCTGTCCAACGCACCGGCAGTTTTTTGCGTTGCGGTGGGATTCAGCGCGTTTTTGGCCAGCACCAACGTTTTACCGTTGGCCGGGTTCATCACACAAACGGCGTTGCCCGCGTAGTCGGCGAAGAAAATGTAACCCTTCGGGCAAACCTTGAGGCCGTCAACGCTTTCGTTCGGGCCGTTGCCGTCGTTAATATCACGGCTGGAAACGGCCTTCTTGCCTGTCGTGTCCAGTTTGACTTCGATGATCTTCTTATCGCCGAAATTGGCCACATACAGCGTGCCGTCTTTCGCCAGCCCGACGCCGTTGGCACCGACTTGCCATTCGCCGTCGCGTTCTTTGTCCGTTGTTTGGAAGCTGAAAATAAAGTGCGGGTCGCGACCGTAAGGCATGACACGCAACGGTCTCGGCCCGGTCAGTTCGGTAATCTCAAAGCAAAATACGCCGCTCGTCATGGGCATTTCGACGATGGCCGGGTCGATTTGAGTTTCTGCCACATAAATTTTGCCGTCGAAAATTTCGAGACCGTTCGCCTGAACCATGCCGGTGACGACAACTTCGCTACGTACCGGTTTTCCGTTTTCGTGAACAACGCGGAGTATTCGGGATTTATGATTCGGATTGCCGCCAAGACATTGGCTGTCGGCAACGTAAAGATTCCCATCCGGGCCAAACGAAATGCCAAGCGGCGTGACGCGACCGGTTTCGGGATGCACGGGCAACTCGAAATACTTGCTGACTTTGTCGTCGGCGTCAATGCGCAACAACCACGCCGAGCCTTTGTCGCCGATGGTCGGAATGGCCAAAATGATGTCGCCCGTGGCGGGATGAACGGTCATGCCGTCCGGGTGCGTCATACCCTCCGGGAGCACGACGGCCTTCAACGGTGCGGTCATCGGTTCGGCGGCATGCAACATCAGCGGAAGCAAAATCGCAATGACAATCAGGGGGAGAAATTTTCTCATGGGGTCAACCTTTCGTAAAAAGTGGGGATCAGGGTAAAAAACACTCCGGTCACTCGCGCGGGTGTTTGAACCGTTTAATAGCCATATTTGGCTAAAAACTGAGATTTAGATAAAGTATATATTACTTAAAACTGGTTTTTTAGTATCTTTCCATGAAACAAGAATAAATATTTGAAAAAAACCAACAATCAGAGTCCTCCGCGTAAGCAATAGATTCAGAGCCGCGAGTGTCAACGAACGGTCGAAGCGGGAAGAGTTTCAACCAACTCCGTCCGCTCCGTGACCGTCGCGGCTCTGATTGGCCGCCACAGTTTCGTACAATTTAATACCGAACAAACCGCTCATAGGAATATTCAATTTTTCGCGTCTCGCCGGGTTCAAGCGTCAATTCCCACTTCAATTCATGCGTGCGATTGACATTCGATGAGACGCGATCAACGAGAATTTTAATTTCCGGCGCATACTCAGATGGGACGAGATTTTCACCCATAATTTGCCGTGTGACGGCAATTTTCATTTCTTCCGAACGCAAATTCTTCACGGTCAGTGTGGCGTCAATCACTTGCTTGCGATAACTCGTTCCGGCACTGCCAAACCTGTAAAGCGTCGGACGGTTTTCGGTATTTTGAACCACTGTGCCGGAGGGATTTGTGACTTCCCAGGGTTCAATGCTTCCCTCATGTTCCTCTTCATCGGAAATGACCTGAACGCTCATCGCCCGGGTGATCGGCACGGTCAGTTCCGCACCGGAGGCCGTCCAAAACGAACTGTTCTGACCGAGAAAACGTCCGTTCGCCGACACCGAGGCCGGAGCCGTCGTCATGGGAAAGTCAAACGGATTGTTGAAACGCAGGACTTCCCACACTTCGGAAACTTCACCTTTTTTGAACGGGGCATCTTGCGGATTGTTGCGGCTTTGTTCGACATTCGCAAAAATCGGAATAGTACATTCCATCGACCGTTCGTAGTCCGCCGTTCCCTTCGCAACGGACAGCGAAAGCCGGGCGTCCCGTTCGAGGGTTTTCCGCCCGATGGGGTGATAATAAGTGTCCGGGCCTTCGTTGGCACTCAACTGTTGGGAATTGACCTCCGGCATCGGCATATAAGCATTGGACGCCATATTGGTCATAATGGCCTGTTGTGCCATGATGGGCGAACCGCTACGTGATCGACCGACGTTGGCAAGCTGATTGAAAAACGAGAGCAAGGTCGTGTTCGGCGTCATCAGCGACAGCGTGTTTTCAAACTCAATGCGGGGAAAGCCGCTGATGAGGGAAATTTCCGCGTCCGCAAGCGATGCCCATTCGTTGGCGATTACGGCGTTTTGCTCGATGGTCAGCGTTTTGGGA
>Ga0082212_10010206_pt2 | contig 10501 bp, 7 predicted proteins | sample TergutNt197P3_FD_71548 | JGI IMG/M metagenome (GOLD analysis project Ga0082212, IMG submission 71548) | Neocapritermes taracua P3 segment gut microbial communities from Petit-Saut dam, French Guiana - Nt197 P3 | ecosystem: Host-associated > Arthropoda: Insects > Digestive system > Gut ...
TGCGTTTTCCAGTAACCAATTAACCAGCGTTACCATCCCCGTCAGCATTACCTCCATTGGACAATTTGCGTTTTCCAGTAACCAATTAACCAGCGTTACCATCCCCGTCAGCGTTACTCACATTGGAGAAAATGCATTTTCCAACAACCAACTGACCGGCGTTACCATCCCCGACAGCGTTACCTCCATTGGAAACTCTGCGTTTTCCAGTAACCAATTAACCAGCGTTACCATCCCCAACAGCGTTATTCACATTGGAGAAAATGCATTTTCCAATAACCAACTGACAAGCGTCACCATACCTGACAGCGTTACCTCCATTGAGGAAGATGCATTTACCAATAACCGAGTGACAATTGATATCCCTATTGACCCGACGTGCCTTAACTATTACGGAACGACAGGAATAACCATTACCGATTATACTGGATCCGGAAGGAATATAAGGATACCGGCGAAAATAGACGGAATACCGGTTATTTCCATTGGGGAAAATGCATTTTTCTGTAACCAACTGATAAGCGTCACTATACCTGACAGTGTTACCTCCATTGGAAACTCTGCGTTTTACAGCAACAATCTAACCAGCGTTACTATCCCTGACAGCGTTACCTACATTGGAAACTCTGCGTTTTCCAGCAACGAACTGACTAGCGTTACCATCGGCAACAGTGTTACCTACATTGGAAACTCTGCGTTTTCCAGCAACAAGCTGACTAGCGTTACCATCGGCAACAGTGTTACCTACATTGGAAACTCTGCGTTTTCAAGCAACAAGCTGACCATCGTTACCATCCCCGACAGCGTTACCTCCATTGGAAACTCTGCGTTTTCAAGCAACCAACTGACCAGCGTTACCATCGGCAACAGTGTTACCTCCATTGGAAACGATGCGTTTTCCAGCAACGAACTGACCAGCGTTACCATCGGCAACAGTGTTACCTCCATTGGAAACGATGCGTTTTCCAGCAACAAGCTGACCATCGTTACCATCCCCGACAGCGTTATCTCCATTGGGGAATGGACGTTTTACGGTAACCAACTAACCAGCGTTACCATCGGTAACAGCGTTACCTCCATTGGAAACTCTGCGTTTTCAAGCAACCAACTGACCAGCGTTACCATCGGCAACAGTGTTACCTCCATTGGAAACGATGCGTTTTCCAGCAACAAGCTGACAAGCGTTACCATCTCCGACAGTGTTACTCACATTGGAAACGATGCGTTTTCCAGCAACGAACTGACAAGCGTTACCATCCCCGACAGTGTTACTCATATTGGACACAATGCGTTTTCCAGCAACGAACTGACCAGCGTTACCATCGGCAACAGTGTTACCTCCATTGGAAACGATGCGTTTTCCAGCAACAAGCTGACCAGCGTTACCATCCCTGACAGCGTTAAATCCATTGGGGAGGACGCGTTTGCCTGGAATCAACTGATCAGCATTACCATTGGGGCAAATGTAACGCTGGAGACTGAACCTTTTCCTTCATTCGATGACGAGTTTGAAAGAGTGTATAACGACGGCGGCATGCTTGCAGGGACGTATAAAAAGACTAAGACTTTTCATTACAACTGGACAAGGCAGCAATGATTTGCTTGAATACCTGAATGAGATTACTCGTGAAACAAATCGGCAGTAACTTCTTTTTTCATCTGTTCTATTATGGTCAGCCATTCAGTCACCTCAGTTTTCCGCCATCCTTCAAGAATGGCCACAAATTAGGGCTATTAAACACGCCTCGTTCTTGCTTTCCAATGATTTCGGCCTGGAGGGTTGTTTTTTATCTTTTTTGCTTTACAAATTAAAAAAACTTTATTACAATGATAGTGATCTAACATAAGGAGGAAAATTATGATTTTTTCTTTAATTGATCTTAATCTTTTTGATTGGTTCCTTTTAAAAAAAAGAGGAATAAAATACTTATGTACTATATTATTATTTTGTTTTATCAATTGTACCACTATGAATTATGTGGCGTCAAATGGTATCAGAAAAAAAGAATATGAAAACGAATTAAATAAAATTATTGGTTATCCAGATATTATAACAAAGCAGATTTCTTTATATGAACTCAATACACCCATAAAAACCGTAAAAAGTATCACTGGTAAAAACGCTGTCAGTTTTTCAACTGATAATATGCCTTTAGATTTAGCAGAAGTATTACGCCAATATAGTTTTTATGATTATGTTTTAAATAATACTGACTATATTATCATGTGTCCAGAAATTGTTGACTATGATGTCTTTGATGACACAATCAAAAAGCTTGGTGGTCTTTCTGTAGAACGTGAAGGTATCTATCAAGGAAAAAATGTTATAATTATACGTTTTTATTCTCAGATAGAATATATGGCGTATGTTATTATACATGAAGCAGCTCATCATGAATTTAGAAAATATCTTGATTTTTTCTATACAGCTGTCAATGAATCTGATCGTCCAAAATTTTTATCACTTTATTCTCTTCTTGGAATTCCAGCGAATAAGGATATTGAGTATTATAAAAATTTTACTGAACGTTTCGCTCGTCTTAAAACATTAGAGTTTATGGATATAATTAATAATTTTCACGGATCAAAGTTGCAACATTTACAATATTTATTGAGTAAAGAAAGAGAAAGAATAACATTACAAATAGAAAAATATAACTCCAGTTTAGGTTTAACTGAGCAGAATATGGATTTTTTTCCATTTCTTACACCTGAATGGCAACATTGGGCAGGTTGGGGTTTATCTTTGGATGAAAATGGTACTCTTGACTTTCGTGGTCCATATTTTAATGGTATAATACCAAGCCAAATTGATGGTATTCAAGTTACAACTATCAGAGAAAATGCATTCAAAGGCAAATGCAAAGAATTAGATAACATAATGATACCTGAAGGAGTAACTTCCATCGGAGATTTTGCATTTGCAGAAAATCAACTAACAAGTGTTACAATTCCTAGTAGTATCTCGTCCATTGGAACTCATGCTTTTTCTAATTGCCAATTGAAAAATGTTATCTTTCTTGGTGGTGTAACTTCCATTGGTAATTTTGCCTTTACTTATAATCAATTAACAGAACTTACCATTCATGGTAATGTATCTTCTATTGGCAATTCTGCCTTTACTTATAATCAATTAACAGAACTTACCATTCATGGCAATGTATCTTCAATTGGCTCTGATGCTTTTTCTGGTTATTCATTAATAAACACAGCATTTGCCGTAAATCAACTGAAAAGTGTTACTATATATGGCAATGTATCTTCAATTGGATTCAGAGCATTTTCTCATAATCAATTAACAGATGTTAATATACATGGCAAGGTGACTTCTATTGGCGATTCTGCTTTTTCTGAAAATAAATTAAAATATGTTACTTTCCTAGATCATGTAAATTCCATTGGGTCTGGTGCATTTTCTTTTAACTCTTTGATAGAAATAACAATACCTGGTAGTGTTTCTACCATAGGTGATACTGCTTTTCATTCAAATGAATTAAAGAATGTTATTATATTAGATGGTGTAGTTTCAATAGGTACACGTGCTTTTGTAAATAATCAATTGGCAAGTATTGCCATACCTGATAGTGTATCTTTTATAGGTGAGTCTGCATTTAGAAATAACCCATTGACAAAGATTAAAATTGGTGATAATGTATCTTTAGCTTATGAACGTGGATATAGTTCATCATTTGATTCTTTCGATTTTTACTATGGAAGTATAGGGGGAACATTCATTTATAATGACGATAAATGGAATAGAGAACTTTCTGAAGATGATTAAAAAATTTATATATCGAATAGATATATATCAACCATTAAGAATATGTTCTTTAGCAAAGGGCCATTTTTGCCTTATCTTGAATAATTAAGATATTGTTAAAATTAGGCTTGATAAACGACTTCTAATATTGTATATTAATCGCATAATGTAAAAGGACGGATAAAATGGTTGAAAAAATCGGATTACCGAAAATCAAGGCAAAAGATATTGATAAAAATAAAGATAACGCAAGGGATTTTATACAGCTTTTCATTGAAAAATATTATAAAATGCTTGGGAAACTACCTGCGCGTTCAAAAGAAACATGGGAGAAATTGGATGTATCTCAATATACATTGGCGACATTTCATGAGCTTGATGATCATGTAATTTGGGGCGGGTTTATAGCTGTAGCCCAATATGGATATGGAAAATTTGTTTTTGATAATCTTTTTATCGAAACAATAAGAGCGTGGGGCGCAGTAAAAACTGCTAATATAGTTGAAAAGGCAAAGGTAATATATGAAAAATATAAAGAAATATTGGAAATAAAATATGATATTGATGATCGTGACGACATATATAAAGTCATACCTGATTTTATTCCGCTGAATGAAGAATATTATCAAATACATAATGCAGAAACAGAAATAATAAAAAAGTATGTAGAAAATAATCTAAATGATTTTGGAGTAATAATAGAATAAAAAATCAAAAAATCAGACAGGTTCGGCTCCTATTATTTTAAGATTTATTTATTTCAATATCTTCTTTCATTATTAAACACTTTATATTTTTTTACACTTATCAAAAACCTAAACGTCTAAGCTCATTTAAAACACCTCTCGCAAACTGTGCATGTTCACCATTAGGAGTTAATTTTAAATATTCCTCGAAACACATTTTCATTTTTGGATAATCTCTGCTTAAATTTCTTTTTAAGTATGAATTTCCTAACCATATCCAATAATCAGCATTTTTTGGATCAATCTCAACTGTTTTTTCGAAAGCTGCAATTGCTTGATCGTACATCTCCTTATAACCATAATATTGACCAAGATCAAAATATGCTGTTTCATGTCTAGGATTTATCCTAATTGCCATATTACCATCTTCTATAGCACGATCATGATTATTTAATCTCGACCAACAAGTTGCCCTTATAAAATACGCATTAGCATAATCATAAAGACGTGGTTCAGCTACAAGATTTAATAAACGGTTTGTTTCATCAGATAAACCAGGCATTATAACATCATATCTACCTATTGTATTTAAGAATATTTCAATTGCTCTGTTTAAATCAGACATTGCACTATTAAAATCATTAGTAACTAAATAAGCTTGCCCACGATATAAATATGCTTCAGCAAAATCAGAATCAATCCTTATTGCTTGACTATATGCTGTTATAGCTTCTAAAAATCTATTATTATCAAAATGTGTTTTACCATTTTGATAATATGATTCTGCATTATTCTGTCTTGATTGTGCATTTATCTCTCCTTGAATTAATAAAACAATACATACAAAAAAAAACAACATTTTTTTTCATTTCAATCCTCCTGTGTAAATTATAATGTATAGCCTTATTTAGTTCACGGTACCTTTTTGATTTTTTGCAAAACTGGTGCTTAACTAAATATATAAACCATTAATGTCACATAAATTACAATCTCTGTTGGAATAACCGGCAAATGATACTTGAAATATATGTAACAGTCAATGAGGTTTCCAGTGGCAAATCGCGGGATATTAAACTTGACTTCCGAATAAAGCGGGATACAAACATAAGCCTGGATCGTATCCGCACCTAATGCAAAAGCGGATATCACCCTAAGCCTGGGGCTTACATCTTACTTTTGGGCCGTCAGTGTAAAGTCGAACCGCATATCCCTCACGGCCTTAAAAAGATGGCCGTTGCCCCTGGTAGAGCTTTGGGTAAAGATCGCCAGACTGTAGGCTGTCCCTTCGGTCAAAACCCCAAAACTTACGCATAATGTTCTAGGTTGGCGAAGTTATTTTCCCTCTGCTCATACCTGCTATCTGGTATGCTTATTTGCTCTAATTATATACCAGATAAAGAATTAGTCAATACCCCATTACTCTTATTTGCTCTGTATATATCCCACTTATGTTTACTAACTGATGTCATAATTGATGACATATTCTTAATTTTCAATGTAATTACACATAACACATAAATGTAATCAAACATAATAAAGCATAATAGAACACCATAAAGATATAAGAAAAGAGAACTCGCTAAGACCCGCCGCCGCTGCCGTCCTTCCCACCTGCTATCCTTTAGTTTATTCCGAAGCCGATACAATCCCCGCTTTTTGATAATTTACTCAACACTGTAACAGCCCACCCCGCCCGCTATCCATTGCGATAAATCCGCAACCAGTACCAAATCCGGCCATTTGCCAGTTAATCCTAAATGTTGAAACCCCAGGACGGCAGCGGCGGCGGGCATTTATCCCAAAGGAAGAAAGGACAAAATTGCTACACTACGTTCCGCAATTTTTCCAAATCATTATCGCCGCCCTTTTTTGTGCCGCAATAACCCTCAATAAAAAAGTTTGCTGGCAAAAGTCGGGACTAAAAAAAATCATGGCTTCGCCGTTTTTCAAAAATAAATCAACACAACCAACCATGATTTTTTTAGACCCACCGTTATCTGCTATGAAAAAGGAAAAACGCAAAACGGCACAAAAAACCCCGGCAACCCACCCCCGTCAATGTTACATTTTTTCGTCATGGGTAAAGACCGTGGAAGCAAATCGTACTACGCCCGCCCAAGGCCGCGCAACCTTCGAGCATAGCGTACTACGGTGTCGGTGTGGTGGTGGCCTATATTGTCCCTCCCCCTCGCCGCCGGGCTTCCCCCTCTACTAAGACAAAAGGTTGGGTTTGTTCTCTACGCTCCCTGCGGTCGCTCCGTTCACAAACCCTTCATCAACGGCTCAAAGGGGGAGGAGCAACCCGCAGCCGTAGCTGCGGGTTGAGAGGAAGAAAAAATTGCAAACATCGTGTTTGCAATTTTTTCAGAAACAGGCGGCGTCCATGCCGCCCCACCACCACACCGACACAGCGGGTCGTACTCCGCCCGCCCAGATTTTCGTAACCCACAAGCACAGCGAACTACGCCCACGGCTGACGTGAGTGATAACCACCTCCCAAAACTCCGTAATGCAAAATTTACCCGCCAACACCCCGCAAGACCGCACGGCTTCTTACGAAGCCGCACGGACTTGCGGCATACATCCCAAGTGAGAGCAGCAGCCATCCGAGGGCTGATAGTAATTCGTTGAGGCTCATTGCCGATAAGAAACTCCCAAAGACCAGCCACCCCTACGGCGTTTCACGCCTACGGGTAGGCTGGCGTTTACTCGAAAAAAGATTTACTCCGAACCCCCCGGCGCAAGAGCCGCTAAGGTGCGTAAACGCACCACGGCACATGCGCCGGGGACATTTACTCGCAAGCTCGCCATTACAAACTGTGTTCAGTGGTGAAAAAATTTACTCGCTCAGACCCGTCCGTACAAAATCTGCTGACGCATATTTTGTACGGACGGGCAGCCTCCCGAAAGTTCCGTAGTGTGGCGTTTACCCGCTGATTGAAACCACCGAAAAAATGAAGCTGTGAAGGAGGCAGTACCTGATTTTTTTAAACTGGCAAAAGCCTCGATTGACCGATGACACGAATTTTCACGATTTCGGTAAACCCTTATATATATTTTATTTATATCTCTTTATGAATTTATAAGTCATAAAAAGATAAATATATATATAAAGATATATAGCGATATGCAAAGAGCAAATAAAGCATACTCCTGATACTGACACTTAACAGGGTTTTTTCACTCCGATAAGCGTCATTGATGACCGAACAAGGGACATTTTTTTGCTTTAGGCGGCAAGGATGCCGCTGTTATCAGGCTTTAGCTTGAGATTTTACACAGTAAAATCTCACAGGTAAAAAAATGGCAGGGATGCCATTTTTTTACCGGGGGAGCGTGCGTCCCAAAAAATTGCCATTTTTGATAACGCTAATTTTTGTGTCGTGTCAATTTACTTTTTGAACTAAAAACAGAGCATAGACAAAGCCTATTCCCGCATACGCCTTATACGCACAAACAGGCTTATCATGTTTTCCCTTCACCGCCGCTAAGGGGCGCACGGGGGAAACCGCTAAACCCGCAGAGCAATCCCCGCCCAATACCGGGCATCGGCGGTCCGTGTCCGCTCATAACCCATTTCCTGAAGCCGCAAGGACAAAAACCGCTCGCTGACAATATGCTCGTTATTTTCCACACACCATTCCTGATACGCCTTAAAAAGTTCACGAACACGGATTGAATTTCCCTTTTGCTGGACAGTACGCTCTTTCATAAAGTTTCCGATAACGTCCATTTCCCCGCGGTATTCGTCAGTCGCTTTCAAAACCGCAACAGGGGCTTTTAACCGTTCACGCTTCCATCGGGCAGTCCCTTCCAAAAGCCAGTTCAAAATCCCGCTTGCTTCCTCACGCAGTTTCGCCTCAAGATGTTTGTCCTGCTTTTCTTCGGGAATTCTGGTAGTGAACGGTATTAGTTTAATCCGCCGCCAAATACCGTAGTCAGTGCCTTTAATCACCGGCTTATGGTTAGTAGCCATAAAAATCTTGAAAGTCGGCGTAAAGTTAAAAAACTCACCGTATAAAAACCGCGCCGTCATCTGGTCGTTTCCGGTAATCTTTTTAATCAATGGTTCCGCAAGCCGCCGCCCCAATTCAACCTCGGTAGTGGTAACAAAACGGGTTCCCCGCAGCCGCGCTATGTCGTTGGTATAATCACCCGATTTTTTCAAAAAAGTTTCCGTAGGCGTAGCCGTTGCGTAATCTCCCAACAGGTGCATAATCGTATTGAGGAACGTGGTTTTTCCATTTGCCCCGCTGCCAAATAAAATGAACATTGTTTGTTCCGAAACATCCCCGGTCAAAGCCCACCCCGCCGCAGTCTGCACAAAGTTAATAATGTCGGACTTGTAATCCATAATTTCACGGATAAAATTCTTCCACAGAGGACAATCCGCTTTCGGGTCATACTCAACATAGGCAATTTTGGTAATCATATCCTCCTGCCTATGTTCCCGAAATTCCCCGCTCATTACGTCAATAGTTCCGTTCTTCACGTTCAACAGCCACGGGTTATGATCTAACTCATCACTCTTAACATTCAACGCTTTAATCCATGTCGCCGCTCTTACAAATGCTTCACGCCGCCGGACGCTCTCGCTCATCATCGCCGCTTTTTCAATGTCGATACGTTCCCGGTAATCGGCGGTTTTCAAAAGTTCATCGTAGATGTTACGCACCATTTCAAGACCTTTTTCATGTATCAAAGCCCCGCCCTCGTCCATTTCCCAAGTCTTACCGTTCCACACACACCATTTTTTCCATGCCGCATTGTAGCGAATATCCCGCCCGAATTCCTTAACCAGCCGCATAGCGTTAGTGCTGTCCGTAAACTGGATTAGACCGTTTTTGAATTCCGAAATCCGTAAAAATACAGACTCATCCCCGATAGGTTCTTTCATTGCTAATATCCTCCCGTTTGCAATACTTTTGCGTACATCTTGAATTGAAACCTCAAAATGTCAAAAGCGTTTTCTTTGGTTACTTGCGGCAGTTCTTTATGAAACCGCAAGTACATTTCATATAACAAGGTCAACGACCCCGGCTTATTCCGGTATTCTTTATTCACGAAAAAAGCGCAGGCACGGTATTCGTCATCAGGCATATCAAGTTTTTTCAGGCCGTACCAATACATTAAATTGTCAGCGTAATCTGTCTCATGCACCGCAAATTCCTCAAGCGTTCTCTGCTGTTTGCGGACATTATCTTTATACCGTTCTTCCGGCGTTCTTCTTCTCATTTTTCCTTTAGGCGGCATGGATGCCGCTGTTTCCAATGTTTTACTGGAGTTTTTACACAGTAAAAACTCCGAGGTAAAAAAATGTCATGGATGACGCCACGCCGCCGAATGGCGGCGCATAAATCATTCCTATCGACATAGGCCGTAGGCCGTATGACATTTTTTTACCGGCCTTCCTTCCAAACATAAACCTTCGCCGCTTCTCCCGCCGCAGTACGCCCATCGGCAAAGGTGATAAACGCCCAAAACGCCCACCAGCCCGACAAATTCAGTTCCCCCTCGATACATTCATGAAAAATAACCCCATTTGCCGTATCGCCGACAGCAGCCGTGAATTCACCTGTTTTTCCGTCAGGCTTGCGGTACTTGATAACCGCAGAAATAACTCCTTCCAAATCAATAAAGGTTTTTAATGTTATGCGTAAAGCCGACTGTTTGACAAAAATCCTTCCCATACTTCCCCCTAATCAATACGGCTATCAAGAGTTATTTCACGGCAAACCGCCGACCTCAAAATCAGTTCTTCTCTCGCCTTGAGAAACCGCCCCAAAAGATAATCCCGAAAGAAAACTTTTGAAACAATACGGACAAACACCAACAGCCCACGGAACACCGCCTCCGCCGCCTGTACCGTATCAGTATGAAAACGAAAATAATCGGCTTTCTGTTTTGTTTCCGCTTCGCTTCCGGCGTTTACCGCCAGCCGCCGGATAAAAACACCATAATGGCGGCTGTCATGGCTAACTGGTGCATTATCCTCAACAGAACGGACAAACAACACCGAAAAAGATTGAGTATCAATGCCGCTTACAATGTCCTG
>Ga0082212_10012893_pt1 | contig 10501 bp, 11 predicted proteins | sample TergutNt197P3_FD_71548 | JGI IMG/M metagenome (GOLD analysis project Ga0082212, IMG submission 71548) | Neocapritermes taracua P3 segment gut microbial communities from Petit-Saut dam, French Guiana - Nt197 P3 | ecosystem: Host-associated > Arthropoda: Insects > Digestive system > Gut ...
TGGGATTAATACCTCCTGCAATACTTAAATATGAAACCCTAAAAACTGATGCAAGAACAGCTGTTTCCAAACTTGAACCTGATCTTCTGGTTGCATTTGCCTATGGGCGGATTTTTGGTCCGCAATTTATGGCTCTCTTTCCAATAGGAGGGATTAATATCCACCCTTCCCTGCTTCCTAAATACCGCGGGGCATCCCCCATTCAGGAAGCAATTTTACACCGGGACAATATTACAGGGATAAGCATCCAGCGCATAGCTTCCGAAATGGATACAGGAAATATCCTGGCACAGGAAAAAATCCCGCTTAACGGAAGAGAGACTGCAGCTTCGCTTGGCGAAACTGTTGCCATTAGAGGGGCGGAATTGCTTGATGATGTTTTAAGACAGTTTGAAAAGGCAATAATACCGGAAGGGTCTCCCCAGCAGGGAGAAGCCAGTTATTGTACAATGCTTGATAAAGCCAGGGGCCTTATTGACTGGAACAAGAGTACTTTGGAAATCGATGCCCAGGTACGGGCATATAACCCCTGGCCACTGGCATATACAAGCCATAACGGGCAAACCCTTAATATACTCGAAGCAGCCCCCTACGCAGGCTCTGTGGTTTGCTGTAATAATTCCGTTACCGTGCCGGGTAATTCCCCTGCACAGGCCGGGGGAGTCTTGGGTATCGATAAAAAATCCGGTATACTTATAAAAACAGGTGATGGCGTTCTTGCGGTAACGCTGCTTCAGTATCAAAACAGGAAAATCCTTCCCTGGCAGGCATTTTTAAACGGTGCCAGGGATTTTATTAGTTCGTATTTTCCGGCTTAGGGGGTTCTTGACATTATGGCTTTTAAAAACATTGGTTTTGACCTGGAAAGCATAGAAGACTATATGGGAAACAACCTGCGTCTTTTTATTTCCTTTACTATAGGTTTACTTGTTTTTGTAGGACTTATTGCCCTGTCGGTTTTTTTCATTGCTATCCGGGGTAAAGAGGAAGTAATGGTTCCAGACGTACTGGGAAAGGAGTTGACCCAGGCATTACTGGAATTTCAGGACAAAGAGCTGTATCCGAGGATAACCCTGCGCTCTGCATTGGAAGGCGAAGAAAAAGGCATTGTTCTTGAACAAAGTCCTGAAGCCGGAACTCTGGTAAAAGCAGAAAGGCGCATTAACCTTGTAATCAGCCAGGGCATGGCTTTGGATAAAATGGGCAGTTATTTGGGGAAAAACATCAACGATGTCCGCCTGGAACTTCAATCGTTTAACAGCATATCGCCGGAAATTCAAATTACCATTCGTGAACCTTTTATGTACCAGTACTCCAACGATCAGCCGGCAGGAACGGTACTCCAGCAGAATCCTACCCAGGGGACAGACTTAACAGGATCAACAATTCTGGAACTGGTAGTTAGCCGGGGCAGGGAAAATACCCGGGTTACTGTTCCTGATTTAACCGGCCTGAGTTTTACCGATGCATTGGCACGGTTGGGACAGTTAAAAATTGGTTTTAGCTTTGCCATACATAATGCAGCTGCAGGTCCCGATGATGAAAAACCCGGAACCGTTATTTCCCAGAATCCCGTAGGTGGGACGGAGATTGGATCAGATGGCAAAATTACCATTACTGTTACTGCTCCTGATGCCGCCGCCGGGGAAGCATCGGGCATGTTTTCTTTTAACCTGCCGTCCAACCCCTATCCGCTTCCTTTAACTGTAGAAGCAGAACTACCCAACGGGATAAGGCAGCTGCTTGTCAGTACCAATCATTCGGGGGGAGAATTCAGTATACCTTATAAACTGCCTTCCGGCTCGGTAATAATTCTTTTATTAATTGACAGGGAGATATACAGGCAAACAGTCAGGGCGCCGGTAGAATGAAAAAATTATTATTGCCGGGAGTAGTATTACTTTTACTTTACCCTGCATTATTGGTTTTTGCCCAGTCAAACAATAATTCTGATCCATCTGCGCTTATAGGAATGACACTTTCTGATCTGATAAAAAATTACGGTGTTCCCAAAAATGTCTATGCGGTACGGGGGGTAGATGCCTGGCAGGATGATGTGGTTTTTGTTTATGACAACATTGAATTTTTTATCTTTGGGAACAGGGTTTGGCAGCTAAAAGTACGCTCTGCATATAACATTAAAAACGGGGATACCAGAGTTGCAGTGGGCAGAGCAATGGGAGAAGGCCGCAGTTTTGAAGGGTATTCACTTTACCAGCTTCCCGGCAAAGCCTGGCCTCTTATGCTTAGAATAAACTGGGATTCATCAGGCAAAGTTGCAGGCCTTTACATTTACCGTTCTGATTTTTAGGGTTATTTTTAATTAAGCAGCCAGGAGGCTGCTTTACTATGTCCAAGATTTGCCTTTGTCTGACAGCCAACACCATTTCCCGGAATTTGGCATTATTAGAAAAATACCGCAAATATATAGACATGGCAGAGCTGCGTGTCGATTGCCTTAACCCTGACGAAATTTTTTTTATCCGTAATTTTCCGCAGCAGGCAGGAATTCCGGTTATTCTGACCATACGAAGAAAGAGAGATGGCGGCTTTTATACAAGCGGCGAGGGCGCCAGGGTTGCCTTGCTTTCCAGAGGCCTTGCTTTTGCAGAAGCAGACAAGCGGCATAACTTTGCCTATGTTGATTTGGAAGAAGACCTGGATGTACCCGGTCTGGAAGAAGCAGTCCGCACTTTTGGTACCCGGATTATCAGGTCTTTCCACAACTTTAATGGTGTGGGGGATATTACTAAAAAAATAAAAGAGCTGCACAGAATCGGGGATGAAATTGCAAAAGTTGTGGTAACGCCGTTAAACCTGAAAGATGTGCTGACTATATATCAGGCAAGCAGGGAAAACCAGGACGCGGAAAAGATTATTGTTGGCCTGGAGGCAGGCGGCCTTAATACCCGGATTCTGGCGGAAAAACTCGGTTCGTTTTTAAGTTATACTTCCGAAACAGAAGATATGCAAATTCCATTAGGGGCTGTAGGACATATAAACCCCAGGGAACTGGTAGAAAAATACCGTTTTAAGGATATCGACTCCGCTACAGAAATTTATGGCGTTGTTGGATATCCTTTGGCCACATCTTACAGCCCGCTGATTTATAATACCGTATTTAACCGCGAAAAGATAAATGCTGTATATGTCCCTTTTCCTGCCCGCGATTTGGATTACTTTCTGGAGCTGGCAGAAGACCTGAATATTAAAGGTGCAGCTGTTACTATTCCCTATAAAGAAGAAATTATCTCCCACCTTGATAATGTCTCCAATTCGGTAAAAGTTGTTGGTGCATGCAATACAATCAAGTCTCTTGGTATACCGGCCAAATCCATACCTGGCGTTATTAATTCCAGGGTTTGGGGCGGGACCAATACCGATACTGTGGGATTTACGGAATCTCTTCTTAATTTTTTGGACAGGAAACACCTGCGGGGACAAAAGATCACCGTTATTGGAGCTGGCGGGGCGGCACGGGCTGTAGTGTCGGAAATTTACCGGTTAAAAGGAAAATGCCTTATCCTGAACCGCAATGCTGCCAGGGCAAGGGAATTGGCTTTAAAGTATGGCTATTCCTGGAGCGGCCTGGGCAGCCGGGCTCTTGACAGCATGGAACGGTATTCGGATATTATTATCCAGACAACGCCGGTTGGCACTTCACCAAACACGGATGACGATCCTTTTGAACAGTACCATTTTAACGGTCATGAAACGGTAATGGATCTTATTTACAACCCGCCGCAAACAGCTTTTTTAAAAAGGGCAATGGCAACGGGCTGCCGGGTGCTTAATGGTATGGATATGCTGATAAGGCAGGCACAATACCAGTATGAATATCTTCTTGAACGGGATTTTCCCGAACACCTTATTCCGGCCTTGTATGGGTTATTGCAAAAATAACAGGAGTAAATATGACAGACGAAGCAAAAGACATTATCGACAGGGTTAAAGTGCTTAGGGAAATAGCGGAAATTTCCAGAGAAGAACTTTGCCGCGAACTGGGTTTTGATTGCGCCGAATATCAGCAATGGGAAGAAGGTAATGCGGATTTTCCCATCGGTGCCCTGGTAGAAATTGCGTCCCATTTTAAGATTGACCTGACGGAACTTATTAACGGACGACCATCCAGGCTTACAACGTATTGCATTACCAGAGCAGGCAAGGCCCCGGAAGTAAGCCGCCGGCCCATGTACGGTTACTGGAATCTGGCGTTTAAGTTTCATAATAAAAGAGGGGAGCCTTTTCTGGTAGAAGCAAATCCTGAAACAGAACATAAACCCCTTAACCTTAACACTCATCCTGGTCATGAATTTGATTATGTTATAGAAGGGCGGATACTTATGTCTGTTGGAGGGCATGAAGAAGAGCTTGGCCCCGGAGATTGTATTTATTATGATTCCAATGAGCCGCATGGCATGAAAGCCCTGGGCGGCAGCAAAGCCAAATTTTTGGCAATTATAATGTAGGGAGTTAACGTGGAATTACTGAAGCAATTTATTCCCAGAGAAGATTTTACTTCTTACGAGGATTTTTACAGCAACTATACAGTGAATACACCGGATAATTTTAATTTTGCATGGGATGTTATGGACAGCCTGGCTCTTTCCAGGCCGGATAGTCCTGCCCTGGTGTGGTGTGATGAAAAAGGTGCAGAGGCTTCTTTTACCTATAGCCAGGTGCAGCAGCTTAGCAATCAGGCCGTTCATGTACTTTTGCAGGCAGGAATAGCCAAAGGCGATCCTGTAATGCTGATTTTAAAACGGCGCTGGGAATATTGGCCGCTGCTCCTTGCCCTCCATAAAATTGGCGCAGTGGCAATACCCGCAACCCACCTCCTTACGGCAAAAGACATTGTCTACCGCTGTCAGGCTGCTGATATAAAGGGAATTATCTGCGTAGACGAAGAAAAAATAATTAATGCAATAAACGAGGCGGAGGAAAAGCTGCAGCAGGGCGGTGTAAAGAATTCCCTGTGTTACAAGGCTTTTATGCGTTCGGTCCACAATTCTGGAAACGGTACGGCTGCCAGGGAGACAGCTTATGCTTCTGCAGCAAAAGGCTGGGTAGATTTTAAACTTCTTTTGGAAAAAGCCAATACAGATTATTCCAGGCCTGCCGCGGTAAATACCAACAGGGATACCATGCTGCTGTATTTTACTTCCGGTACTACAGGTATGCCAAAAATGGTTCAGCATAATTTTGCCTATCCTTTGGGTCATATTATTACCGCAAAATACTGGCACCAGGTTCTGGACGGCGGCCTCCATCTTACCGTAGCCGACACCGGCTGGGCAAAAGCTGCCTGGGGAAAAATTTACGGCCAATGGCTGTGCGGAAGCGCCGTCTTTGTCTACGATTACGACCGTTTTGTTCCATCTTCGATTTTAGAGGTTATTACCAGACACAGGGTTAATACATTCTGCGCTCCGCCTACAATATACCGCTTTCTTATTAAAGAAGAACTTTCCAAATGGGATTTCTCCGCCCTTAAAACCTGCACTGTGGCGGGAGAGCCGCTGGAACCGGAAATTTATGAACAGTGGAGAAAGGCAACCGGCATAAAGCTCCGCGAATGTTACGGGCAGACAGAGCTTACCGTAACAGTTTGCACGTATCCCTGGCTCGATCCAAAGCCCGGCTCCATGGGCAAGCCGTCTCCAGGTTACGATATAGACATACTCCGGGAAGACGGCAATTCCTGCGACATGGGTGAGGAAGGGCAGCTTGTAGTCCGTACTTCCAGGCAAAAACCCTGGGGCATGTTTGAAGGTTATTATCGGGATGATGCACTGACCAAAAACGTCTGGCACGATGATATCTATTATACCGGAGACATGGTTTGGCGGGACGAAGACGGCTATTTGTGGTTTGTTGGCCGGGCCGATGATGTTATAAAAAGTTCCGGTTACCGTATCGGCCCCTTCGAAGTAGAAAGCGCCCTGATGGAACATCCGGCAGTGCTGGAATGCGCCATTACCGGGGTGCCCGATCCAGAGCGGGGTACTGCCGTTAAGGCAACTGTGGTACTTGCCAAAGGATGGTCAGCTTCGGAAGAGTTAAAAAAGGAACTGCAAAACCATGTTAAAAAAATTACAGCCCCTTACAAATACCCCAGAATTGTGGAATTTGTAACAGAGCTCCCCAAAACAATCAGCGGAAAAATACGCCGGGTTCAGATTAGGGACAAAGATTTGTCAGGGAATTAGTTTATGGAGGTTTTTTATTAATAATTATATTTCGGGATTAATCGAAAACTCAGGTATAGAACTGGATTTATACGGCAAATTTAACGTAAAGCGGGGACTCCGCAATGCCGATGGCACAGGTGTACTGGTAGGGCTTACCCGTATAGGTGATGTCCACGGCTATATTATTGACGAGGGCGAAAAGGTTGCCGTGGATGGCAAGTTGTACTACCGGGGCATTGATGTAGAAGATCTTGTTGCACATACAGAAGCCGAAAAACGTTTTGGGTTTGAAGAAACCGTGTACCTGTTAATTTTTGGCGTTCTTCCCACCAAAGATCAGCTGGATGATTTTTGCGGCCTTTTGGGGGCTTCCAGAGCCCTGCCCAAAAATTTTGCAGAAGATTCAATTATGAAAGCCCCTTCCCGGGACGTGATGAATAAACTTGCCCGTTCTGTCCTAACCCTCTATTCGTACGATGAAGCGCCGGAAGACAGATCACCTGCAAATATACTCCGCCAGTGTCTGGAGCTCATTGCACGGTTTCCAACAATCGTAGCTTATTCATATATGGCAAAGAAACATTACTACGATCATGAAAGTCTGATTATCCACATGCCCGAACAGGATTGTTCCATTGCAGAAAGCCTGCTGTCGCTGATACGGCCCGACCAGCGCTACACGCAACTGGAAGCAGAGATACTCGACCTGGCATTAATTCTTCACGCTGAACATGGTGGCGGTAATAACTCCACCTTTGCCGTACACCTTGTTTCTTCTGCCGACACCGATACGTTTTCCGCCATTTCTGCGGGGATTGTTTCGCTTAAAGGATACAAGCACGGCGGCGCCAACATCAAAGTAATGGAGATGATGGACGATATAAAAAAGAACATACAACACTGGGACAGCGAAACTGAAGTAGCCGGTTACCTGGAAAAAATTCTTTTGGGAAAAGCCAACGACGGTTCGGGGCTTATTTACGGCCAGGGCCATGCAGTGTATACCATAAGCGACCCCCGTGCACGGCTGCTCCGCGACAAAGCCGCCTTCCTTGCCGAAGAAAAAAATTTAATGGATGAATTCAACCTGTACCGGCTTATAGAACGCCTAACGCCGGAAGTATTTAGCAAGGTTAAAGGTTCCGATAAAAAAATCTGCACCAATGTGGATTTTTATTCCGGTTTTGTATATGGAATGCTGAAAATCCCCCCGGAACTCTACACAACACTGTTTGCAATAAGCCGTGTATCCGGCTGGTGCGCCCACCGCCTGGAAGAAATTATTGCCGGCGGAAGGATAATACGCCCCGCTTACAAATGCGTCCAAAAAAGGCTGGAGTATACACCCCTTACAGAAAGGAAATGACCGGGGACCCCCGCTAAAGGGCAGGAAACTGTTTTTTATTGACATTGTCAATAAATTATTTTATGTATTAATAAGGATATATGTATGGCTCAAACAAATATTAATATTCGTATGGATGCACAATTAAAACAACAATTTGAAATATTTTGTGCAAACGCAGGCTTAACCATGAGTACCGCTATTAATGTTTTTGCAAAAACAGCGGTACAGCAGCAAAAAATTCCTTTTGAAATTACTGCGGAAACAGATCCGTTTTACAGCGAAACCAATATAAATACATTAAACGAATCAATAAAACAATTGGAAGCCGGAAAAGGCGTTGAACGTGAATTGGTTGAGGCTTAAGCACCTTTGAGAAAAATCTGGTCAGATAAAGCCTGGAATGATTATTTATATTGGCAAAACCAGGACAAAAAAACGGTAAGAAGGATAAATCTTTTTATAAAAGATGATGATACCAATCGCATTGTATACAGGATAGAAAAAGGTAATCTTGAAATCGCTCAATGCAGGATTCATTACGAAAAGCCATAAGGAAACCCTGGTAAATGGCTGAAAACGGGTATTTTTGTGTTTATAACGGGGAGAAAACGGTAAAATACTTGCATTTTTTAAATTTTGGGCTTAATTTATAAGTGTATTATTTAATTTTTAGGGGTGTAAAACATGAATTATGATTTATCCCAAGTTTCCATTGGAAATGCCGTTGCTATTGGGAAAATCCGCCTATTGCCCAGCGAAGGCTTTACTCATCACATGCCAATGCTCCATTTTATTGTGCTTATAGATCCACAGGGTATTTATTCTGCAACTTGTATCCAACTTCGGGTAGACGGTTATGGGAATACTATTAATGACAGCCTCGATGAACTAAAGAGTAATATTCTCAGTTTTGTAAAAGGTACATTTAAAAATGCACCTACGGTTGATGATGCTTATGGCAGTTTTTTCAGCCTTATGGAAATTGATCAATGGGCTGCAGAATGGTGGAATGCTTACCGAAAATTGCAAATGAAGCTTTCGTTGAGAGGTGTTAAAACAGATTTCTATGAAGAATTGGAAGATGAGATTAATAGCCTAAAAAAGAGGATAGCGGATTTTGAATCAGCCCAGAAAAAGTATATGGCTTTTAAAAAGGAAACAGAGATTTCTGCCGAAATTATAGATCTAAAAGCAGTCGCTTAATCATGAGATATTCCGCAAAACCGATTATTGATTATATCAATAATCCTGAAAATGGTTTTACGGTTGACAGCGGAATGCCAAAATGTCCAAAAGAACAAGATTGTCTTGATGCTGAAGGAAATTGTTCATTTTCCACCGGGTGTCATCAAAAAATCCTTTTTTTTCGTGAAAAAAACAAAAATTCCTACTACGGCTATTTTTGCCTGGATTTTACTTATCCGCTTTATAAACATGTTAATGGCGATGGATATATTGATGAGAAAAATGGAGCGCTATTAGATTTATTAAGGCGCAAGGTTATTAATCAAGACATTTTGTTTGAAGTTTAAAAAACAATTATTCGGGCAACCCGGATTTGAACCGGGGACCCCAAGTCCCCCAGACTTGTACGCTAAACCAACTGCGCTATTGCCCGATTAAGAGATTTTACAATGTTTTTGGCTGGGAATTCAACTACCGGGGGCCTGTTTTTGCAGAAACGGAAAATTAAAAATGATTTATTGTATATATTGTACATGCATTATACAATATATACCGGTATTTTTATTTTTAGGGGGATTTTATGATAAAGAAGAGAGGAAAAAAATGACAGAAGCAGAAAGAATGCCTATGATAGGGGCTATTCAGGGGAGTACCACCAGGCCAATACTTGAAGATATTTTTAAAAAGTTTGGAGTGTTGGAAACACAGGCAAAAGTCGATGCCTTAATAGAAGCCATGTACAACCCGGAAGTGTCTTTTTCTTCAGGTGAATTGGACATAGACCAGCAATATGAAACGCTTGCAGGGGCATTTTTGTCAGGAGTTTGGAAAAAAGGGGAAATGATTAAAACATGACTGACTTTAGAATTACAGAGGACAAATTACCTGCCATAGCCGATGATCTTGGGGCTGATCCGGATTCAGTTGCAGCTTTTTTGCCTATTTTTAAGGATTTTTATGAGGAAGTCCGCAAACAGCATTTGGCCTCTGTAATGAGAGCCCTGGAATTACATATTAGGAAAAAACATAATAAATCTTCCTTTGTTGTTGACTATGTTTCAATGCCTGTGGGAGCAACAAATTCCACACATACAGTCGGTTTAAAATGGCCATGGGGATATTTTATTGTTATTCCCCCTGTGTTTAAAGATTTACAGCAAATTCGCAATCTTGTTGCCCATGAGCTGGGGCATTTATTTTATGCTACAGAATACCCAAACAATATACATGATAAAAAACTGAATCAAAAAATGGCAAATGTTTTTGGAGTATTTACCATGCTTGAACGGAATGAATTCTATAGAAAAAAAGCGCCTACTATGATTCGTGGTACATGGATGCAGGTAGTTAAGGATTTTAAACAACTGGATAATAGAGAAGATGGAAAACTGGGTGTTTCATAAAGTGTAAATAAAAACCGGTGGTTCCCCAATAAAAAAAGCCGCCTGACCACTATGTAAAGTGGTCAGGCGGCTTTTTTACATTTTTTGCCAGGGATTACTCCCTTTTGTGTCCTAGAACCTGTACCCCACGGCAACCCTGACCCGGGGGCCCATGCCCAAGGTAGTATCACCCCCTAACAACTTAGAGAAGTCATCCATTGCTTTGCTGGCAAAGCGGAGATGGAACAGGACTTCGCCACGGAGGTACAGGGAATCGGTAAGGCCAAAATCGAGCCCTGCGCCGGCAAGAAGGCCAAACTGGTTTAAATCGCTGGGAGAGTCGTTGGAGTTACCATCTTTTGTGTGGGAAAGAACCATGTTATAGCTGACACCCA
>Ga0082212_10012894_pt1 | contig 10501 bp, 10 predicted proteins | sample TergutNt197P3_FD_71548 | JGI IMG/M metagenome (GOLD analysis project Ga0082212, IMG submission 71548) | Neocapritermes taracua P3 segment gut microbial communities from Petit-Saut dam, French Guiana - Nt197 P3 | ecosystem: Host-associated > Arthropoda: Insects > Digestive system > Gut ...
TAATGCCATCCGCCGAAATCCTTGGCGGTTATTACAGCCTTTACGCCCGGATGCCTCTCTGCCTTGCTTGTATCTATATTGAGGATTTTGGCGTGAACATGCGGAGACCTTACGGTCTTTGCCCAGAGCATACCGGGCAGAGAATAATCCGCCGCGTACTTTGCCTGTCCCATTACCTTTTCTCTGCTGTCAATCCTCGGTACGCGTTTTCCTATAACCGAAAAATCGCTCATGGCTCACCTCCTCATCCTTTGAGCGGCATCTTTGACCGACTCGAATATTTTTATGTAACCGGTGCAGCGGCAAAAATTTCCGGAAAGCCCTATGCTTATATCCTCATCAGTAGGATTCGGATTTAAGTCCAACAAGCTCTTGGTTGAAATTATCATTCCCGGAGTGCAGAATCCGCACTGCAGGCCTCCCTTCTCAACAAAGGCCTCCTGTATCGGATGCAGTTTTTCACCGTCGGCCAAACCTTCAATCGTAGTAATCGAAGCGCCGTCGGCCTCCGACGCCAGCACAAGGCATGAGTTGACGATCTTGTCATTCATTATGATAGTACACGCGCCGCATTCTCCCACGCTGCAGCCTTCCTTGGTTCCGATGAGGCCGAGGTCCTCGCGTATAAACTCCAGCAGGGTTTCGTTAGGCCTTACCTCTGCCTCGTATTCGCTGCTGTTTACCGTTACTTTTATTTTTTTCATCTCAGTTTCTCCTTCTATAAAAGAATTTCCGTGAGGGCGCGTTTTGTAAAAATCTGCACCATGTCACGCCTGTACTCGCTTGACGCCCTGTGGTCGTCTATAGGGCTGCATTCGGTTGCCGCGGCTGCCGCGGCTGCCTCTATAAGTTCAGGCGATAGCTTTTGCCCGAGCAATATTTTTTCCGCGGATACAGCTCTGACAGGTTTGGGAGCTACCGCGCCTAAGCCTATTCTTACTTCTTTGCATATACCGCCGTCTTTATGGCCGTAAGCCGCAACGCCCACAAGAGCAAGGTCCATAGAATGGCGCTGCGAATGCTTGTAGTATATGGATTTTGAGCCTGCCGCAGGTTTTGGTATAAACACTCCGGTAACTATTTCGTCAGGCGCGATCGCTGTTTTACGCGGCCCTGTAAAAAATTCATCAATGGGGACGCTGCGCTCGGCTTTTTCGCTTTTGAGTTTGACTGCCGCGCCGAAGACGAGTAGCGGCGGAGCTGTGTCGGCAGAGGGTACAGCATTACATATATTGCCCGCAACAGTCGCTCTGTTGCGTATCTGCGGCGACGCTACGGTATTGGCCGCGTCTGACATAGCTTTATAATCTCTTTTGATATCGGCAAAGACGGCTATCTCTGATATAGGAACCAATGCCCCAATCCTGATTCCCTGTTCATCGATTACAATTTTTTTCAGCTGTGAGATTTTTTTAATGTCCGCTACATAGTCCGGTATTGCTATTTCCCTTCTCCGAAGCTGGACTATTAAATCAGTCCCGCCGGCCAGCACCCTTACCTTTTCCTTGTTTGCCGACAGAAATGAAAGAGCCTCTTTAAGAGAGCCGGGCTGCAGGTATTCAAATTTCGGCAACCTTCGATAAAATACTCCCATATATGCCGCCTCCTTTTTTGTTAAAAATTAATTACTTTACAAGGTTGTAAAGTAATTAATACACTATGAAAGCGCCCGCGATATGTCAAGTAAAAAATCGGTTTATGCCTGATATATGCATCCGCGCAAGTTTTAACTGCTTTTTCAATCTTTTTCGTACAATAAGTAGTTGCTAAATTTTTCGCATTTATAAATAAAACACTAATGGAAAATTTTAACTACAGAGAAAGGTTCGTTAAATCCTACTGCCTCCCGCCAATAATGTTTGCGATATTAGCCGTTATCGCCGCTGTGACGGGCTACGGCCTGCGGGTAAGAAGCGTTACAATAGTTCCCTACCCGTACAGCCTGCTCCTGTTTATTTTATGCGCGACAGGATTTGCCGTATATGCCTATTACAAGTATGACCGCGCCCGAAAATCGGCGGCAAACCCCAATCCGATCATACTTACAAATGACAGCCTAAGCCTGCCCCAAGGCGCGGACGAAAAGGCAGTTATAAACATATCGGCTATAACAGCCATTGAAGGAAAAAACAGCGATGAAGGCAGGCGATTGAAATTACAAACATACGCCAAACGCTATGATGTATTTGAAGGCAGGTTCGACAGTCCCGAAGAATTCGCGAGATTTGAAAAGACGCTCAGGGATATTGTGAAATAATTCAGCGTTCAATAATCTGTTCAATTGCATTGATATTTAATAAATACAGCAGATCATTTTTTTCATTGGGAGACATACTTCATATCCTTTTGGGCACGATATAAAATAATCGGGTTTGCGTATTTTTTTAACATTATATCAACATTCTTTTCAGTTATTTTCTCAAGGTCTTTTTTAAGATTTATTAAATTTTTGATACTATAATTTTCTGAGTCAATATAAAAGTCGATATCATTCGCTTTCTCGCCGCGAGCAAATGATCCAAAAACACCTATTTTTTCCAAATTATATTTCCCTAGTAAATTTTCATTTTTTATGGCCTTTTCCAAGGCGTTTATTGTTTCAATTTTCATAGATTCAACATTACAGTATTATCTCAATTTATCAAGTGTTTTATATGTATCTCCGCGAGAAACGTAGAGCCCAATATATAGGTCAATGGAAGGACGACGAAATGCATGGACAGGGAACGATGTATAATCCGGATGGCAGAAAATACATAGGCTCGTTCAAATACGGTAAATATCATGGAACAGAAATCCTGTATGACTCAGACGGCAAGGCGTTTCAAGAAGGAACTTTTCAGAAGGGCAAGTATGTCGGCCAATAATTCTGACTCATTTTTCGAGCTGCCCGAATCGTTTTGTGGCGATATTGAGGAAGTCAGAACAGCTTTTACAGCAGAAGCTATAGCTTTTAAGACAAAAAATGCGGCAAACAGGGCAATCTGCCCTGCTTTTGCCGCATTTCGGGCCGTTTTGCCTCTATTCCGACCATAATTCGACACAAACCGCGCGACCCGGAACATGTCCCGAGTCGTAGGGAACCTGTTCCGAGTCGTAGGCTCTGACCCCGGATTGCGAAGCCACCGATATGGTCGCCAACAACCCATCCGAGCTAATCGTGGTAACCCCCGATTTGGCGCCCGGCGTATATAAGGTAGAAATAGTAACGCAGTTTGGCAACGGAGGGAGCGCCAAACATCTGCTTAAAGAGCCACGCACTGCTCTTTTTGACAGGGTTTTGACATAATGGTCGCACCAAGACGAGGCTCTCAGTGCAACCATTAGCCTCACCCATAGCCCAGCTCTGCCGAACAGAATACTCCTGTGGTCGGACGGATGTGCTGTTATCCGCCCCTAACCCCTTGCAATAAATGATTATTATAGATTGACACAATAAGTGATAAACAATAAAATAATCTCAAACGGAGAATTGATTATGCCCCTCCAAAAGTTATGGACGAAAGATTTTATTTTTATAATGACCGCGAATATGTTTATTGCGTTGGTGTTTTATGTCCAACTGACCACTCTGGCATTGTATTCAACCAAGACATATAATGTAAGCGCGAGTCTGGCGGGATTTACCGCCACTTTATTTGTTCTCGGCGCTGTGTTTGGCCGAATTTTTGCCGGCAGGTACATAGAGCTTATTGGCCGGAGCAAGTTTATTTATATTGGCAGTATTCTTTTTTTCCTGATTTCATTTGCTTACTTTATCGGCGCCGGTATTGGCGTTTTGTTGGCTGTTCGTATTATTCACGGCATATTATTCGGCATTTTGAGTACAACTATTTGCACTCTCGTTTCGAGCTATATACCAAAAGAGAGGAAGGGCGAAGGTATCGGTTTTTTTTCGTTAAGCATTACGCTGGGAACAGCCGTCGGCCCGTTCATAGGCATCTTTATAATGCAGCATTATAATTATAACGTTCTTCTGGGGGCTTGTTCTGTTTTTGCTTTATGTTCGTTGATTTTATTTTTATTTGTAAAAATAACAAATATTGAATTATCAGATGAACAGCGTATGAGCATGAAAAAAGGATTACGTTTCGGCGATTTCTTTGAAGCAAAAGCGCTGCCTCTTTCGGTGATATTTACAGTTTTCTGTATATGTTATTCGAGCGTTGTCGCGTTTGTCGGCTTATACTCAGAGCAAATGGGCGAGGTGGGTCTCGCCTCAATTTTCTTTATCGTCTACGCCGTATTTATTTTATTGTCGCGCCCTGTTTCCGGGAAGCTGTTAGATAAAAAGGGCGACAACATTGTAATGTACCCTGCAATAATATTTTTCAGCGCGGCATTGTTTTCGCTTGGTATTGCCGGCAGTAAAGTCATGTTTTTTCTTTCAGCCGTCTTGTTGGCGTTAGGTTTCGGCAATCTTATGTCCTTGGGACAAACTATTGCGATAAAATCCGTCCCGCAGCACAGGGTTGGTATAGCTACTTCCACTTTTTTTGTTTGCGCGGATGCCGGGATGGGAACAGGCGCCGCAATAATGGGACTAATTGTTCCGTGGAAAGGGTATTCGGGAATGTATATCATGGCCGGCGGAATTGTTTTGCTGTCGATTATACTGTATTACTTCCTGCATGGTAAACATTCTAAGAAACTTAGAGAAAGTTAAGCAAAACCGGCGCTTAAATAAACCTTTCTTTTGCGGGGTCAGAGCCCGAATATACGGCTGCCTGTTTGGTATATCAGAAAAGCGGCTGTCCAGGCTGCGGTTGTTGTATATACAATCGTGAAGAGCACCCATTTCCACGAACCTGCTTCCCGGCCTACGGTAGCGAGGGCAGCGGCGCACGGCGAATACAGAAGCACAAAAACCAGGAAAGCAAAAACCGCAAGCGGCGTATAGAGCGCCTTGCCGGTCTCTTTGCCGTTCAAGCGGTTTATGAGGGATTGTGAATTTTTCTTGTCCGCGCCCATATCGGCAGAGTAGAACACGCCCATTGTTCCCACTACAACCTCTTTCGCGGCTATTCCGGTTAAAAGGCTCACGCTCATGCGCCAGTCAAAACCGAGCGGCGCAAAGGCCGGTTCTATAAATTTACCCATGCGTCCTATGTAAGATTTTTCGATGCGCTCGCTTTCGCGGGCAAGCCTGATTTCGCTCACAGCCTTGTCTTTTGCGGCGCCTGCCTTTTCGATGGCCTTGTCTCTCTCTTCATCGGATTTATACTTAGCCGCAGCAACGCCTTCATAAATCTGTTCAGCGGCGGATATTTCGGCGGCATAATCACGCTGATAATTCGGATTCTCGGGATATCTCGTAAGCGCCCACGCGATTACGGCAACTATGAGGATGACGCCGCCAACCTTTTGAATGTACTGTGAACCCTTCTGCCACATGTGATGCAGCGTTGAGGCAGCCGTCGGAATACGGTAAGGAGGAAGTTCCATAACAAAAGGCTCATCGCTGCCCTTAAAAAACGCCTTTTTAAAAACAATAGCCGAAATTACGGCTGCCGCGACTCCAATCATATACAGGCCAAAGAGCATCAATCCCGCTTTCTCCTGAAAAAAAGCCGCAACAAATAAAAGATAAACAGGCAGTCTGGCGCTGCACGACATAAACGGTATAATAAGCAGGGTAAGCAAGCGGTCGTTGCGGCTGCGTATAGCTCTGGTTGAGATAAGCGCGGGCACATTGCATCCGAAACCTACGAACATCGGTATAAACGACCTGCCGTGAAGCCCCATCCCATGCATAAGCCTGTCCATCATGAAAACGGTTCTTGCCATGTAACCCGTATCTTCCATGAGCGATATTAAGAAAAACAGAATCAATATATTGGGAACAAAAACGAGAACGCTTCCCACTCCGCCTATAATGCCGTCAGCGATAAGGTCTCTCAGAGCGCCCTCAGGCATTACCGCGGTTACAAAATTCGATAGCGCTTCGAATCCGGATTCGATCCAATCCATGGGGTACTGCCCCAGCACAAATGTCAGTTGAAACGTTACAAACGCAAAAAGCATAAATATAGGAATACCAAAAATGCGATGGGTAAGGATGTTATCTATTTTGTCCGTGCGCGTCACGTCCAAACGCTTAGCCTTTTTATACGTTTCGCGCAGAGCGCCCGCTATAAAGGCGTACTTGATATCCGCGATTATAGACTCGCTTTCTCCTTTCAGAAGATGTTCAAGGCGCTGTATCTCGGTAACGGTTACCTGCAAAATCTCAGTTCTGTTTTGGCACGAGCGAAATATGGTCTCTTCGACGGATTTATCTTTTTCCAAAAGTTTTATCGCAAGAAAGCGCGAAGATATTTTGTCTGTGAGGGCGTAGTTTTCTTTTACCCATATCTTGTCCTGAATAGCCTTTATCGAGCGTTCGACATCGGCGTTGTAATCTATGTGGATATGTCTCGCGGTTGTTTCGCTGTCCTCAAATACTTCGATGACCTTTTTTAAAAGATTGTCGATACCGGCGGCCTTGGTGCTTACGGTAGGCACAAACGGTATGCCTATCATTTTGCCGAGCGTTTCATAATCAAACTCGTCGCCCTTTTTGCCAAGCTCATCGTACATATTAAGGGCGGCGACCACTTTTATATCCATATCTATAAGCTGCGTAGTCAGGTACAGGTTGCGCTCAATGTTGGATGAATCCAGCACATTTATTACAACATCGGGCGCGTGGTCAAAAATATAATTGCGCACGAAAAGTTCTTCGGGCGTGTATTCGGTAATAGAATACGTTCCGGGCAAATCAGCGATGTTAAAAGCATAACCATTCGCGGTAAGGCTCGCCTCGGTAACGTCAACGGTAACGCCGCTGTAATTGCCTACACGGTCGTGCGAGCCCGAAAGCAAATTAAAGAGGGTTGTCTTTCCCGAATTGGGGTTGCCCACCAGAGCGACATTTATAGTACGCAGCCCTCCGTCTTTCTTGCCTGCGTTCCATGTACGCTTAACCTTTTTAGCGAAAGTCCGGCTGCGGCCCTTGTCTGGCTCTGACCCCTGTGCCCCCCGTCTGGCTCTGACCCCCTCGGCTAAGCGGCTGCCGGCAGCCTCCGCGCGCTCCGGCCCATCCGCCGCCCCGGCATTTACCTCTACGAGTTTAGCCTCGCTTCTTCGCAAGGTAACATAGTAGTCCATTATTTTGTATTCAATAGGGTCCTGAAGCGGCGCGTTTTTGATAACGGCAATCTTTTTGCCGGGTACGAAGCCCATCTCGATGATGCGTTTCCTGAAAGCCCCGCGTCCCTTTACTTTTACTATTATTCCGCTTTCGCCTGTTTTAAGGTCGGCAAGCAGCATTGCTTATTCCTTATGCCGGATTTATTTTTAATAGCTAATAAAATTAGATGCGGCTAATTGTCAATATTTTTTTTGTATTCGCCTGAATTAGCGTACACGCCAAATTAAGCTACGGACGGTTTCAGGGTCAGAACCTCAAGCATCCGGCGCCGGGAACACCTTTTCCAAGTAGTGGCTCTACCCTATTGTTTCCCTGAATTAGAATCACTAAATTTACAAGGCGCTAACTTCCGGGTCGGTAAGTTTTTTGTGTTCCTCAAGCGCGAAGATGTCGGTCATCCCGGCTATATAGTCGGTTACAACTGTTATCGTATCGTTTTCGATTCCCTTGCCGTAAAGATGGTACGGAAGAGTTTCAGGATGATTGGTATAAATGGTAAAGAGGTCTTTTATGACCTTTTCGGCTTTTATGCTCATACGCGATACGCGGTAATCGCGGTAAAGTTTTTTTCCAAGAAAACTTTTCACCTCGGAGACCGCCCTTTCAATATCCGCGCTTACGCATATCATCCGCTTTTTGGCGTTTCGTATATCAGAGTATGTTTCTATTCCCGTTGCCTTGATCATATCCAATGTGCAGGCGATGAGATCGGTTACCGTTATGTTTATGATGTTTCTTACTATGGTTCTCGTCAGTAGTTTTTTTTCGGATGGAAGGTGTTTGCAGTGTTTACGCGCCAATTTCCATATCTCAAGTTCGGAAGCTTCGTCAATATCGATTATGCCGGAGCTTATTCCGTCGTCTATATCGTGATTATTGTAAGCGATCTCGTCGGCCAGATCGATTATTTGCGCTTCAAGCGACGGCATCTCGTGGGAGAAAAATTCATCGGAATATTGCGCGGGCATATTTAAAGAATGTTTTATGATTCCCTCGCGGGTCTCCCATGTCAGGTTGAGGCCGTTGAAATCGCTGTAATTCTTTTCAAGGGTATCGACTACGCGGAGACTTTGAATATTGTGTTCAAAACCTCCGTGTTCCGCAAGCAAGAGATTGAGCCGGCGTTCGCCCGCGTGGCCGAACGGGGTGTGGCCGAGGTCGTGCGCCAGAGCTATGCTTTCGGCAAGGTCTTCGTTGACGCGGAGCGCTCTGGCGATTGTTCTGGCAATCTGGGCGACTTCAATGGTGTGGGTAAGGCGCGTACGGTAATGGTCGCCCTCGCGGTTTATGAATACCTGCGTTTTATACTCAAGGCGGCGAAAGGCCTTTGAGTGTATGATGCGTTCCCTGTCGCGCTGAAACGGCGCCCGGTAGGGATGCGTATCTTCCTGATATTTTCTTCCGCGGCTTTTTAAAGAAGTCGCGGCAAACGGAACAAGAAATTCATTTTCGATGTCGGTGAGCATCAGCGCCCGGCCGCTATTTCCTGCTCGTATGCCTGAGACGCTGTCTTTCGGTTCATTCTTATTTCTTCGTTTGACGGGTCTTCTTCAACCGCTCTCGCAAACGCCTGAATCGCCTTCTTGTAATCCTTATTCCTGTAGTAGGTTTTACCTATATTGTCATAGGCCTGCGCGATTAGAAGCGAATCAGCGGTGTTCTTTACGACTTGATAGAAAGTATCGACCGCGCGGTCGCTTTGACCTTTCTTGGCCAAAAGTATGCCGAAAGAGAGGAGAGCCTCGGCGTCTCCTGGTTTTATGAGCAGAGCTTTTTGAACAAGGTTTATCGAATCGTCTATGCCGCGCTCGTCCGGATTGAGGTCGGAGTTTATGAGCGCCATATTGATATATGATTTACGCGCCAACTCGCTGTTCACGTCGATTTTAGCGGCGCGCTCAAAGGCCTTGTAGGCATAGGTGTTTTGTTTCTGTTTATAATATAGGGAGCCCATTTTGAAATGCGCCTCTTGAATATTCGGCCATTCCTGTAAAATGTCCTGATATTCCTTTTCGGCTAAATCAAGGAAACCGGTCTCATAGTAATAGTTGGCAACGGCAAGTCTCGGCGTTGGATTCGTAGGGTCAAGGCGGCTCGATTCTTTCCATGCCGAAATCGCAAGTTCGGGTTTGTTTGAGTGCTGGTAGACTATGCCCAGGTTGTAAAAGGCGTTTTCGTCTTTGGCGTTAAGGCTTATGGCTTTTTGATAGGCTTCGGCCGCTTCGTCAAAACGCTGGGCGTCGTCTAAAATGTTGCCCATGTTAAGGTACGCGCTTCTCGCGTTTTCGCTCGCGGGTTCCACCATCGTTATTTTTTTGTACGCGTCAAAGGCTTTGTCGAGCTCGCCGTTTTTGTAATATATTTCGCCTATACGCGCAAGCGCCCGCACATTGCGGGAGTTATTCTTTAATATTTTTTCATACAAGTTTACGCTCTTGTCGTAGCGCCCGAGTCGGCCGTATACGTCGCCGAGGTTTTCGAGCATTTTCATTTCTTCGGATGAGTATTCCTCCGCAATGGCAAATTCTTTAAGGGCGTCTTCATCTTTGCCGCTTTTCATATAAACCAACCCGAGATTGTAACGGTTGACAGGATTGTTGGGGCGTATGGATACCGATTGCTTGAGGTATTTTTCGGCAAGTTCGAGATCGCCTTTCTCGGTGTATATTATGCCGAGGCTTGAGGATGCTCTGTAAGCAATCTCGCCGAATTTATCTATAGACGCCGCTCTCTTTAAATATTCGACCGCGGCAAATTCATCGCCTATTTTTACAAGGGCCGAGGCGAGATTGTAGAGGACGGTTGGGTTCTCCGGAGAGATGTCGAGCGCCTTGCGGTACTGCTCAACGGCGTCGGTATAACGCGACATTTCAAAGTATATGTTGCCGAGCAATATTTTCGCGTCTATGTCGTCGGGCTTTTTGTCTATTGATTGTTTCGCGTAGCTTATGGCCTCGTCATATTTTTTTTGATGCCTGAGAGCGAGCGCCAGCCTTTTGTATATTTCTATGCTGCTGCTGTCATAAGAAAGGGCGCGTTTAAAATAGCCGGCAGCCTTTTCGTAATCGCCGGTGTCAACGCTTATCATTCCGAGATATGTAAGGGCGATGGCCTTGTCTTTGTCGCTCGCGGCCGATTCGAGAACTTCGTTGAATTCTCCGGCAGCGTCCCTGTAATATTTTTTGTGATATGATTCAATGCCGCGTTTTATATGTTCATTGTCGGATGTCATGGTGCTTCTGAAAGACGAGTCAACCGGAGAGTTTTCGGCGCTTGCGCTGCTTGCGCTTTTGTCGTCGCCGCGGATTT
>Ga0082212_10012895_pt1 | contig 10500 bp, 7 predicted proteins | sample TergutNt197P3_FD_71548 | JGI IMG/M metagenome (GOLD analysis project Ga0082212, IMG submission 71548) | Neocapritermes taracua P3 segment gut microbial communities from Petit-Saut dam, French Guiana - Nt197 P3 | ecosystem: Host-associated > Arthropoda: Insects > Digestive system > Gut ...
AGAAGCCGCATCACGCGCGATCGGCCTGCCGCTCAACCAGCTTTGCACCGCCTGCGCAACCGCCGTTTATCCGACCCCTTGTGGTGCGGCCTCATGTTTGGCGGCGTATCAGAAATTGTTGAAAAAACTACGATGAGGCGTCTGTCACGGAGTAACCACCCTGCCTTTTCCATCCGCTTTGTCGGTTTGTTCTTTCGACGGACGGGAAAAGACGCTCAAGACATTGCCGATAGTTTTGGAAACGTCGCCGCCAATAACCTCGTTGACGCTATCGGTCACCAGTGCCGCCGTGACTCGCGGTTGGAAGGCGACAATGCGAGCCCGATCTTCCGGGCTACTTTCGGCTTCCCATCGGGCAAAAATCATTTTGAGCTCGTCAAGCGACTCGGAAATGCTGTAGGTTTTGACCCCCGTCGTGAGAAAAAAATCCTCGTTGAATTTTTGCCACCACTTGATTTCCGCAACCATCTCTGCAAGTCGTTCTTTTTTTCCGTTGAAGTCGGTCTGTTCGTATTGTCGCATTTGGTCGAAAAACCAGGTTTTTGCCAGCAACATGACATTGCGCTCCTGCAAAGGAACGGGGATCGCGAGTAGCTTTTCCGGCTCTTTGGCAACTTTCAATTCCTGCTTGATGCGGTCGCGTCGGGTCGTGTCCGCGGCGATGATCTGATTCTGGATGAAGTCGGAAAACTCAAATTCCGGGATTTTGCCCGACCGGGGACCGAATTCCCTACAGTAACATTCGACCAGCGGAAGGCGATGTTCTTCCGGCAGTTGCCTGAAATCACGAACCAAAAACCACCAGGTCAGGTTCTGCCGGGTCGCATTTTGAGGCGTCATCTCACTGAAAATCGGAATCAGCCACGCGAGGAGACAAATCCAAACGATCAAAACCACCGGCCCGGAAATAAAAAGCAGATGCCAGAACACGTTGGAAAAATACGTTGCGATACGTTTCATAAGGCTTGCGTTCATACGACGTTGTTGGTTTCGTGAAAATAGGGTACAATACCATGTCAGTCAATTATAAGTCCAAGAGAGTGATTGTCAATTCATGTGGAGACCGTGAATCATGCCAAATCAAGACGCAGTTTGGGTACTGGACGCGCACGGGATTTTGTACCAGGTGTTTCATGCACTGCCGAGTGACCTGAGCAGTCCGCAAGGTGAGCCGGTTGGGGCGATCTTCGGTTTCGTGCGCGATTTGCTGACGCTGTATTTCGATCACAAACCTGCGTCGCTGTTATGCACCTTTGACATGCCGGGGAAGACGTTCCGGCACGGCATCGACGCGGAATACAAGGCCAACCGCAAGGAAATGCCCGAGCCGCTTTCCGTGCAGATCAAACTGCTGCAACCCGTGCTGGAGGCGTTTGGCATTCCGGCGTTCGGCATTCCCACGTTTGAGGCCGACGATCTCATGGCGACCATCGCAACGCAGGCCGAAGCGTCGGGACGCGATTGCGTGCTGGTCACCGCCGACAAAGATTGCCGGCAACTCATCACCGACCGTGTATCGCTGTTCAACCTGCGGAAGCAATCGTTTTATCTCGCGCAAAACCTGCTCGCCGATTGGGGTATTCGTCCCGACCAGGTCGTTGACTTTCAGGCGATGGTCGGCGATTCGAGCGACAACGTGCCGGGCATTCCGCTGATCGGGCCGAAGCTCGCAACACAACTGTTGCAACAATACGAAACGCTTGACAATATTCTCGATCACGCACACGAGGTTTCCGGCCAAAAGCGCAAGGAAAACCTGCAAAACGGTCGCGACACGGCCATGATGTGCCGCGAACTGGTGCGGCTGCGCCGCGACGTGCCGCTTGAAATCGATTGGGACGCTTTTTCCACGCGAGGCTTTCGTCTTGAACAGTTACATGCCTTATGTCACCGCTTCGGGTTTCGTTCGCTGTTGCCGAAAATGGAGATGCTGGTGCAGGAGTATGAAGTTCAGAGTTCAGAGTTCAGAGTGCAGAGTGCGGAGTTCAGAGTGCGGATCGCAGAATCGAAAAAAAATCACTCTGAACTCTGCTCTTTGAACTCTGAACTTGTCAACGACGTTTCGACGTTTGAAACGTTTCTCACGGCACTTCGCGGGATGATCGCCGAACGGGGACACGACGCCTGTTTCTCGTTCGATCTCGAAACGACGGCTCTCGAATACATCAACGCACAAATCGTCGGCATGTCGTTCTGCTGGCAAGACGACGAAGCGTGGTATATTGCGATGCGTGCCCCGCTCGGTGAGCCGGTGCTCAAACAGGCCGCCGTGTTCGCCGAACTGCAACCGATTCTCGAAAATGCCGCCATCGGAAAAATCGGGCAGAACATCAAGTACGACATGCTGATTTTGCGGAAATTCGGCGTGCGGTTGGCCGGTGTGCAATTCGATACAATGGTCGCCGATTACCTCTTGCACGCAGGTGAGCAGCGGCACAACCTCGACGATTTGGCCGAGCGTTATCTCAAACACACGACGATCAAAATTCACGATCTCATCGGCACCGGAAAAAAACAAAGACGCATGGACGAAGTGCTGAGTCAGGACGTGTGCAATTACGCCGCCGAAGACGCACTGGTTCCCTGGCTTTTGCGACCGATTCTTGAACCGATGCTTGATGCGCAACAATTGACAACGCTGTTTCAAACACTCGAATTGCCGCTTATCGATGTGCTGGTCGAACTCGAAGCGAACGGCATCACGGTTGACGTTGAACAACTCCGCGAATTGAGTCGTCATTACGCCGAACGCCTTGCCCGGCTTGAAACGGAAATTCATGACATCGCAGGCGAGACGTTTAACATTGCCTCGCCGAAGCAGTTGCAGACAATCCTATTCACGAAGCTGAAGCTGCCGACCGGCAAGAAAACGAAGACCGGGGCGAGCACCGACATCGAAGTGCTGGAGCAACTCGCACCGTTGCACCCGATTGCCGCGAAACTGATTGAATTTCGCCAGGCGTCAAAACTCAAAGGCACGTACATCGACGCACTGCCGCTTTTGGCCGACCCGCAAACGCGGCGAGTTCATGCGTCGTTCAACCAGGTCGTGACGGCAACCGGACGGCTCAGTTCGAGCGACCCGAATTTGCAGAACATCCCCATTCGCACCGAAGAAGGCCGCGCCATACGAACGGCTTTTGTGCCGGGCGAAGGCTTCGACGCGATTCTTTCCTGCGACTATTCGCAAATTGAATTGCGCGTGCTGGCGCATTTTACCGGCGATGAAAATCTGCGGCAGGCATTTGAGTCCGGCGAAGACATTCATGCCAGCGTTGCCGCACAAGTGTATCACGTCACGCCCGACGCGGTGACTTCGGAAATGCGTCGCACGGCCAAAGCGGTCAATTTCGGCATCATTTACGGGCAATCCGCCTTCGGGTTGGCCAAACAACTCGGCATCGAACAGAGCAGTGCCGCCGTGTTTATCGATGCGTATTTTGCAAAGTATCCGACAATTCACCGGTTTCTTGATGAGACGCTTGACGCATGCCTGCGTGACGGTTTCGTGACAACCTACGCCGGAAGGCGACGACGCATCACCGGCATTCGCCCCAACCGCATCGGGCAACTCAACCTCTCCGAACGCACGGCGATCAACACGGTCATTCAAGGCTCCGCCGCCGATTTGATGAAACAGGCAATGATCGCCGTTCACAGTCGCATGACGACGTCACATTTCGACGCCCGGATGTTGCTGCAAATCCATGACGAATTGGTTTTCGAGGTCAACCAAGCAAATCTCGCTCCGTTTGAGGAAATGCTACGAACTGAAATGTCGCTTGGCCAACCGTTGAGCGTGCCGTTGGTTATTGACATTGCCGTCGGAGACCACTGGGGGGCGGCCAAATGAATATGCTGCTCTGCTATCCGGTCAAGGAACATCACATCGCGCGAATCCGGCAGGTTTGGCCGGGGATCAACGTGCTTTGTGCCGACCAGAACAACCGCGATGAGTCGGAAAAACTGCTTTTTGAGGCCGATTATTTTTGCGGGCACGTCAAAAAGATGGTCAACTGGGACGCCATTGTCCGTCAAGGACGGTTGCGTTGGATTCAGTCGTCGGCTGCCGGCATGGATCACTGTCTCGTTCCGGCGGTGATCGAGTCGGACATCATTGTGACCAGCGCGTCAGGGCTGTTGGCCGATCAGGTGGCCGAACATACAATGGCATTGGTACTCGGTTGGATGCGGAGTCTGCCGGTTTTCTTCGACGCCCAAAAGAAACGGGAGTTTGTGCGGCGACCGACGCGCGATTTGAGTCGGTCAACGGTCGGCATTGTCGGTTTTGGCGGGAACGGTCGGCGCGTGGCACAGGTCATGGCACCGTTTCAGACGCGCATTCTTGCGACGGACATGTTCCCGACCGACAAGCCCGATCACGTCGCCGAACTCTGGCCCGAAAACCGGCTCGACGATTTGCTTGCCGAATCCGACGTCGTGTTGCTGAACCTGCCGCTCAACGATGCGACGTATCATCTTTTTGATGCTTCTCAATTGGCAAAAATGAAATCATCCGCGTTATTGGTCAACATGGCACGCGGATCAATCGTTGAAACCGACGCTCTGGTCGTAGCTTTGAATGCCGGAACAATTGCCGGGGCGGTGGTTGATGTGACCGACCCGGAACCCTTGCCGGATTCGCACCCGTTGTGGCTCTGTCCGAACCTGATCATCACGCCGCACGTCGGAGGGCAGTTCCGTTGGCGCAACGACGACGTGACCGACCTGCTGTGCGAAAATATCCGACGATTCCGTAGCGGCGAACCTCTTATCAATCTACTGACGGACAAAAAACTCGGTTTTCCGATCCGCTCCAAGACGCCGCTTTGGATTGATGTATGCAACAACATACCAAGGTAATGCGGTTATCTATGTGTCATTTGTCATAACCGCTATTTTTCCGGAATCGCCTTGATTCGGTAGATTATCAAACTATACTTGCGTAATAAGTCTCTACTGCTTAAGAATGATTAGTAAATGAGTTGGTTTTATTGTTCTCTTTGAGGATACCTGATGTCACATACAGATTCTATTTTCATCAATCATGGAAAAACACTCATTTTCGCGTGTTTAATTTTGTCATTTGCGGGAGCAGTCCCACTTGCTCATGCGGAACAGGATATTTGGCTGATTGATTCACACAATGCTCCGTGGAATCATGCGTCCGAAGCCGGGTTTTCCAAGACGGTCTATTATCGGCTTGACGGTAACCGTTGGGTTCGCTCGGACGCTGAGACATTTTTTGAAACACAATCCCCGGAAATTCCGCTCGTCGTTTTTTCACCAGGCTATACTTCGACCATTTCGGATACCATCGAAGTCGGAATGTCACTTGTACGTTTGTACGGGAAAAATCAAAACTGTCGCACCGTTTTGTGGAACTGGCCTGCCGAGAAAGTGCGTGTGCGTCTTGCGTGTGACATTCGTGACAAAATCGCCGTCACCGCAGCAAGCGGCGAGTACATGGCGATGTTTCTTCGACGGCTCAAGCCTGAAAGTCAAGTCTGTATGATCGGTTTCAGTTTCGGGAATCGGATTATTTGCGACGCCGTTGAAAAAATGAATGATGACACTCCCGACGGAATGCGAATCCATCTTGTTCTTACGGCATCCGCAACCGACCGTGGATGGCTGGCATCCGGATCACGCCATGGTCATGTTCCCGGCTTGGCGGAGAAAATTCTCATTTTCTACAATCCTGCCGACCGCGCTTTGGTTTTTTATCCCCTGCTGTACGGCAACGGTTCGCGTCCGGACGCTCTGGGGCGTTTCGGCCCGCCATGGACAAGAATCATGCCGGAGTATCATGACAGAATTGAAGCGGTCAACGTCCAACCTTACGTCGGAAGAAAACATCTCACGCAATATCATCTGCAAACGCCGATTTTTCGCCAACGAATGAACGACTACCTGTTTTTCGACGATTCCGGTGACAATTGAATGACTATTACAAAGTCATTTAAATGACGTTCGTTTTCAAACGGAAAAACAGACAAACTGAGTTTGATGGGCAGTTTCAAAGCCTTGTGTCCTTTGTGTAGAATCTTTGTGAACTTTGTGTTAGGAATTTTTAAACACAAAGTGCACAAAGGGTTACACAAAGTTCACAAAGTTCGAATAGAACACTGTTCGTGATGAAGGCCATTTCAACGACTTTGTAGTACCTTGTCTTTGGCGGAAAATCCGTATAATAGCATTGATGGGAAGGGTGGTTGGTGGTGTGGGGTTGGTGGCTTGAATTCTCACCACTCACCACTCATCACTCACCACTCACCACTCACTCCCCCTTTTCATTATGACTCATCTGCTTGCCATAGAAACGACCGAAAAACGCGGCAGTGTCGCAGTGTCGATTGATGGTAAGGTGTTATTATTTAAAGAGTTGCCGGAAGGTCAGCGGAGTGCGCAGTCGCTTGTGCCGACGATTCGGGCGGTGTTGAGTCAGGTCGATTGGCCAATCAAGTCGCTCGATGCCATTGCCGTGGCACTCGGACCGGGATCCTTTACCGGCTTGCGAATCGGATTGGCAACAGCCCGAACTTTGGCGTATGCTGTTGGCACCAAGTTAATTGGTGTCAACACGTTACAAGCAATAGCCGCCAACGTTTGTCTTGCGCGGAATAGCAAATATAGCGAAAGTTGTAAAATTGGACAAAGTGTCACAACCGCCGTTGACGCCCAACGCGGAGAGGTTTCGGCGCAAACGTTTCGGCTGACGCCAAGTCGGCATTTGGCGGGCGAATTGTTCCCGGAACCGATTGATGAGAGACGGTTGCTGACCTTTGACGCATGGTGGGCATTGGCAGATGTTGACCAAACACTTGACTTTTCGGGGCCGATTTTGTATAAAATTGCCGACCGAAGGCCGGAAACCGTGCGGTTGCACGACGAATCGCTTTGGTCGCCGAACGCCGTCGGCGTTTCGCGCATCGCTTGGGAACGGTTGCACGCGGGCGAATCGGACGACCTGTTGCCCCTGCAACCCTATTACTCGCGTCCCAGCGCAGCGGAAGAGGCAGTAAGCAATCGGCAGTAAGCAGTCGGCAGTTTCCTACTGCCTACTACCCGAGCTGATCCGGCGTTCAGGACGCCGGGCTAAACCCTTCCTACTGCCTACTTCCTACTGCCGACTAACCCCTGAAAGAAAGACGAACCCATGTTGGATGAAAAAGCCATTTTGTCGATTGACGGCAAGCAGATTGAGCTTCCCGTTCTCGTCGGTACGGACGGCTGCAAGGCCATTGACATCAGCAAATTGTACGACGAGCACCGCCTGACCACGTATGACCCGTCGCTGGCCAACACGGGTTTGTGCCGCAGCAAGGTCACTTACATCGACGGCGACGCGGGTATCTTGCGTTATCGCGGCATCCCGATAGAACAGTTCGACATCCCCTCGCCGAACTTCGTCGAAACCGCATGGTTGCTCATTTTCGGAAAGCTCCCAACGCACGACGACCTGATCGACTTCCGCGCCCGGCTGACCAACAACGCACTGTTGCACGAGGGGCTGCGTCAACGCATCGAACTGTTGCCGCCGAGTGCGCCGCCGATGGCCAGTTTGTCCGCCGCGATCAGCGAGATGGCATGTTATTACAAGGGCTACCTCACGTTCGACGACGACGAGCAATTCGCCGAAGCCGCCGCCCGCATGATCAGCACGGTCAGGACGATCGCCGCGTATTCCTACCGCCGCAGCCAGGGGTTGCCGATCATTTACCCGAACCCGAAACTGCGTTACGTCGCCAATTTCCTGCACATGATGTTCTCGTATCCCTATTTGCAATACGAAATCACGCCGGAGATTGAGGACGCGATGAACCTGATTCTCATTCTGCACGCCGACCACGAACAAAATTGCAGCACCGCGACCGTCCGCGTCGTCGGCTCGTCGCTGGCGAACATGTTTTCGTCCTGCTCGTCGGGGGTCAGTGCATTGTGGGGATCGCTGCACGGCGGGGCGAACGTCAAGGTCATGGAAATGCTCGACGAAATATATGCGGGCGGTCTGACGCCGGAACACTGCATTGAAGCGGCCAAAGACAAGACGAATCCGTTCCGACTGTTCGGGTTCGGTCATCGCGTTTACAAAAACTACGACCCACGCGCCAAAATTCTCAAGGCTTCGTGCGACAAGGTCTTCGCGCAACTCCAACATCATGACCCGCTTTTGGACATCGCCCGCAAGTTGGAAGAACTTGCGCTTGAGGATCAGTATTTCATCGACCGGAAACTTTATCCGAACGTTGACTTTTACAGCGGCATCCTGCTCCGCGCGATCGGCATACCGACGAACATGTTTACGGTGATTTTCGCCATCGGACGCATGCCCGGCTGGATCGCCCACTGGAAGGAACAGCACGACAACCCGACCAACCGCATCATCCGCCCGCGCCAAGTTTATGAAGGCAACGACGTGACCGATTACATCCCGCTGAAGGAACGGTAAGGGGCGTGTTGCGTGTTAGCGCGGGGGCAAGCTCAAGCTCCCTAACACATCTCACCGCATCGTCGCATTGGACGGTGCGCCGGCTACGTTCGTACCTTGCGTTTTGCCGGTCAGGTAGTTGTCGATGGTCGCCGACGACACGAGGCGATTGAGAATCTGTGCCACTTCGATCTCCTTTTTCTGGTCGTAAATGTGGTCGTGCAGCTTCTGCTTGATTTCGTTATCATACGGCGTATGACTCTGCTCCATCATGCCGAGACAGAAGAGAATCACGTACTGTTTTCCGTTGATTGTGTCAAACGGAATGATTTGGGACATTTCCCCCGGCTGGAGTGCAAAAGCGATTTCCTCAACTTGCGGCATTCCGCTGTACTTGGCAATGGGGTCGGTCATCCCATAGTTGTATTTTGAGGTCTGTTCGACGGAATACTGGTTGGCCAATTGACCGAAAATCGGTTTGACGTGCTCGATTTGCTCTTGCGGTTTCTTGTTCGGATCGTAAGCTTTGCGTGCTTGCGACCAAACGTCATACGCTTTGCGTTCTTCGTTGAGGAAGACGGCCAATACTTCAACCCGCGGCCCATACGTGGCTTCAAAGGCTTTGATCATGTCTTCCTGCGTGACTTGGACGGAAGCCTGAGCCATTTTTTTCAACGCCAATCGCGGCCAAAGCACGTTGGAATAGTACGCCGCCGGTTCGACTTTCATCTCGCGGCACTGCATTTCCACCAGCTTGGCAACGTTCGGTCGTCCGTCGGGCATGAGCGGCAAAATTCTTTCCGCAATGCGTGCCAGTTCGGCGTTGATTTCCTCTTGACCGACCGAGATGTTCGCTTCCTTGCACTTCTGCTGAATGATACGATGGATCATCATGCCCTGCAACACGTCGCCGCCAAACCGAATGGTACAAATTTCGGCCACGGTTTGCGAATGAATCGCTTCGCCGTTGACCGACGCGATGATTGTCGGGTATTGCGTCACGGTCTGTGTTTGCGGTTGGTCGAAGAAATTCATGATTTGCGATTTTTGGACAATCTGCGTCATGATCTGCGACATGGCCTTGTTGACCTTTTCCTCTTCGATCATGTAATAGGTTTTGTCGGCCAAAGCCTGACGATCGACCGGCATGGCCGGGTATTTGTCGTTTTCGCAACGGAAGATGACGAAAAAGCCGCCCATGTTGATGATCCCCGTCATTTCCCCTTCCTTGAGGTTCATGAGCGTGTTTTCCAGTTGAATGTTGTCGGGCATACTGTACCGGCGAATCGGGGGAATCAGCCCGCCGGCGGAAGCGGAAACCTCGTCGTCCGATCTTTGTTTGGCCAGCGAAATGAAGTTCTCTTTTGTCGGGTTGGCTTGCAGTTCCCGCATCACCGCCTCGGCTTTGGCCTGGTCGAACAGCACAATTTGCCGCACCTGGACGCCGGGACCGTACATCGCGTCCAGCTTGCGGTTGATTTCCTCGTTGGTCACCTGAACGCTTTGACCGGCGATTTTTTTCAGGCCGACTCTCTGTTTCATCTGGGCAACGTAATGTTCGTAACTCAGCCCTTTGTCTTTCTTCACCACTTCGAGCCATTTTTCGACCGGCATGTTGAATCGTGAGGCAAAACGCTCGATTTCCGTCCTGGCTTCCTCGTCGGTTACGGAAATATTGAGCCGTTTGCACTCCTGCATGACCAAAGCCAGCCCGATCATCTCTTCGACTTCCTCCCGACCGTGCATTTTGATGCACTCAAAAGCCAGTTCCTCTTTCGTGATCTTGATGCCGTTGACTTCGGCAACCACGGAGGGCATGGTTTGGAATGTCGGCTTTTGCGAACCGGTCGGTTTCGCATTGGGGTGAGGCTGCCCATGGGTTTGCGCTGCGGCGAATTGCCACGAGACGCAAACGACGGCAACGGCCAACAACACAGCGGTGAATAAGTGATATCCTGTTTTCAACATGTCAACAATCCTTGTCATTGAGTGTCCTGTCACGGAATCATGGTTCCGTTCCTGAGTATTTTGTGTGGTTCCGCCGAAAACGACGCCGAAACGGAGTGATA
>Ga0082212_10012896_pt1 | contig 10500 bp, 6 predicted proteins | sample TergutNt197P3_FD_71548 | JGI IMG/M metagenome (GOLD analysis project Ga0082212, IMG submission 71548) | Neocapritermes taracua P3 segment gut microbial communities from Petit-Saut dam, French Guiana - Nt197 P3 | ecosystem: Host-associated > Arthropoda: Insects > Digestive system > Gut ...
CGGGCCACGCCGTCGTGCGGCGCAACCTCCAAAACGTCGATCCGGTACACCATATTTCGATCATCCCCCGCGGCATGGCGGGCGGGATGACTGTTTTCCTGCCGCAGGAGGACAAGAGTTTTATGTCCCGCAACGAGATGCTGGAGAACATCATCTCGGCGCTGGGCGGCCGCGTCGCGGAGAAACTGGTGCTGGACGACATCTCCACCGGCGCGTCGGACGACATCAAGAAGGTGACGCGGATGGCCCGCAGCATGGTCACCAAATACGGCATGAGCGAGAATATCGGCCCGATCAACTACGGCGGCGAGCATGAGGAGGTTTTCCTCGGCCGCGACTACACAACGGCGAGGAACTTCTCCGAGGAGACCGGCGCGACGATCGACAAGGAGATCAAGTCGATTGTGGACAAAGCCTACCAGCGCTGCGAGAGCATCCTCAAAGGCAGCCTGGAGATTCTGCACAATGTCGCCAACTACCTGCTGGACAATGAGACGATGGACAGCGAGACGTTTGAAACGTTTTTCAACACAGGGCTGGTGACCGAACCGCAGGAAAGCTGAGTGGACATCCAATTCCTCAAGGGAATAGGGGATAAAAGAGCCCGCTTGTTTCACAAGCTTGGGCTCTTTCGTGTGGAGGACGTATTGGCCTTCTACCCCCGCGCCTATGAGGACAGGACGAAAACGGTGACGGTCCGCGAACTGCGTCCCGGCGAAGCGGCCTGTTTTTCCGCGACGGTGGCGTCGCCGGTGACCGGCGCGCATATACGCAAGGGACTGGATCTATACAAGACAAAGGTCTTCGACGAGACCGGCGAGTTGTTTCTGACCTTTTTCAACGCGCCGTATGTGAAAAACGCGCTGGTTTGGGGCGAGACGTATGTATTCTACGGGCAGCCGGGGCCGAAACGCGACATGATAAACCCCGTCTTCGAGCGCGAGGCGGGCGGGACCACAGGCCGCATCCTCCCCATATACCGTGCCACGGCGGGCTTGACGCAGGGGGCGCTGCGCGGCGCCGCCAAACAGGCGCTGGAGAAGCTGGAACCGCCGGAGACGCTGCCGGACGGGCTGAGAGCGCGCTATACGCTGTGTACCGCCCGCTTCGCCGCCGAGAACATCCATTTCCCGCAGACGGAGGAGATGCTGTCGGCCGCCCGCAAGCGCCTCGTCTTTGAGGAACTGCTGCTGTTGCAGCTGGGGCTGGCCGTCCGGCGGGGGCGGCTGGTTAAGACGGCGGGTCCGGCGTTCGGGCCGGTTGATTTGGAGGATTTCTACGCCGCGCTCCCGTTTGAGCCGACCGAGGCGCAGCGTCTGGCGATAGAGGACGTGCGGAGAGACTGCGCGTCCGGCATGAACAGGCTGATTCAGGGCGACGTCGGGTGCGGCAAGACGGCTGTCGCGGCGGCGGCGGCGTATATGGCGTGGCGCAACGGGTATCAGACCGCGCTGATGACGCCGACCGAGATATTGGCCGAGCAGCACGCGCGGTCGCTGGGAAAACTCTTTGAACCGCTGGGACTGCGGGTCGGGTTGTTAACCGGGCGGAACAAGAAGGCGCTGGAGGGCTTGGCCGGCGGGGAGATAGACCTTGCCGTTGGCACCCACGCGCTGCTGTCGGAGACGGTGTCGTTCACAAGGCTGGGGCTGGTAATCACCGACGAGCAGCACCGGTTTGGGGTGGAGCAGAGGCGCCGGCTGATAAAGGCGGGGGCGGCCGAAGATCGCCCCCGCGTCTGCCCTCATAGCCTGGTCATGTCCGCGACGCCGATCCCCCGCACGCTGGCGCGTATCCTGTACGGCGATCTGGACGTGACGGTGATGCGCGGGCTTCCGCCGGGCCGGACGCCGGTCAAGACGTATGTGGTGGACGAGGGATACCGGCCCCGCATTGAGGCGTTTGTCCGCAAGACGGTGGAGGAGGGCGGCCAGGTCTACATTGTCTGCCCGGTTATAGACGAGAACGAGGAGTTGGGTTTGCAGTCGGCCGACGCTTACGCCGAGAAACTGAAAACCGGCGTCTATCCCGATCTCCGCGTCGGGCTGCTGCACGGAAAGGTCAAAGCGAAAGACCGCGACGGCGTTATGCGGGCCTTCGCGGACGGGGAGATCGACATATTGGTCGCCACCACCGTCATCGAGGTGGGCGTGGACGTGCCGAACGCGGCGCTGATGGTGGTGGAGAACGCCGAGCGCTTCGGACTGAGCCAGCTTCACCAGCTTCGCGGACGGGTGGGGCGCGGCGGCCGGGAATCCCATTGCGTGCTGTTCCGGCAGAACGAGTCGGCGCGGGAGCGTCTGGAAGTGCTGCGCAGGGAACACGACGGCTATGCCGTGGCGGAGGCGGATCTGCGGCTCCGCGGCCCGGGCGATTTCTTCGGAAGCCGCCAGCACGGCCTGCCGGAGTTTAAGATCGCCGACCTCTCCAACGATACCGGCGTCCTGGAAGCTTCGCGGGAGGCCGCCGAAACGCTGGTTGGCGGGTTGCGTGAACACGCCGCCCTGAAGGCGGCGGTGGAGGCGTTATTGGAACGTATCGAAAGCGGGGATTGAGGCAATTAACAACGGACGGATTGGAAGATGGGTTTGAAGTCCTGTATAATTCGTTCGGCGCCCGGGCCGGCGCGGAGTTTTTCGAGTTCCCGGGCGGTGACTTTTTTTGTCAGGTACCGCAGCGTGTCCGCGTGTTCCAGCAGCGCGGCGCGGGTTTGCTCCTCGACCGAAAAATCCAGCGCCGAGGCGAATCGCAGGGCGCGCAGGATGCGCAGCGCGTCTTCGTTGAAGCGCCGGTATGGGTCGCCTACGGCGCGGATTATTTTACTTTTTATATCGTCCCGCCCGCCGAACAGGTCTACGACGCCGCCGTCTCTGTCCGCCGCCATCGCGTTGACGGTGAAGTCGCGGCGGGCGAGGTCGGTTTCCAGATCGGGGATAAATTCCACCGAGTCCGGGCGGCGGTGGTCGGTGTATCGGCCCTCGCGCCGGAAGGTTGTGACCTGAACGCCCCGGACGGTGACGGTGCCGTATTTAGGCCCTGTGGCCTCGCCGCCTATGATTTCGATCACGGCTTCCGGATGGGCGGAGGTGGCGACGTCCCAGTCGCCGGGGAGAATTTCCAGCAAACTGTCCCGCACGCAACCGCCTACCGCGTATGCCGCATGGCCGCGCTCTGCGAGCGCGGCCATTAACTGACCTACATTTGCGGGAATGGCAATCATTTCGCAATCTCCGCGAGCCTTTTGACAATCGGCAGTTTCTGTGTGCAGAGCGGCTCGCACGCGCCGCACCCGGTACAGGCGGCGGCGTCTTTGTTCGACAGTCCCCAGTGCATCCCCAGACGGCCCGCGACCGATTGGAAGTCGCCGGACAGGATGTAGTTATTATACGCGTCCATCATCGGGGCGATCGGGACGCCGGAGGGGCAGGGTTCGCAGTATTGGCAGCCGGTGCAGAGGGCGTCCAACTCCTTCGAGAGGGAACGCGTCAGTTCGGCGAGGCGCTCTTCGGTGACGAGCGGCGCGTTATCGGCGGCGGCCGCGCACTCTTTGAGTTCGTCCAGATTGGAAATGCCGGGCAGGGTGACCGATATTTCGGGATGCCCGATCAGGAATTGCAGCGCCGCGGCGGCGACCGTCTCCTCCGGTCTTGTTTTGAGGAGCTGGAACTTATCGGCGTATTGCGGGATGACGCCGCCGCCCAGCGGGTTCATTACAACCACGCCCAGCCCTTTGTCGCGGCAGGCTTTGATCCCTTCCCGGCGGTAAGCGAAGTTGAGCGCGTTGTAGCCGAGCGTCACGACGTCCACCTTGCCGTCGGCCACGATCTCGGCGACCGTCGCGCCGTCGGCGTGGGCGGTGCAGCAGATATGCTCGATCAGGCCCTCCTCCTTGGCTTTCAGGATGCCGTGGAAGTTGCCGTCCTTGCGGGTCATCTGGCGGTACTCGTCCATGTTTTTGAGGCACCACATATTATAGAAGGTGATCTTGTCGGCGCCCAGGTCTTTTAGCGATTCCTCGATCCGGCGGCGGGCGCTGCTCGCGCTGTTGGCGTTCCACAGGCCGCATTTGGTGGATATGTAGGGCTTTTCGTTCATTTGCGCCAGCGCAAGGCCCACGATCTTTTCGCTCTGGCCGTCGCAGTAGCCGGGGGCGGTGTCGATGTAGTTGATTCCCAGTTCGACCGCCTTGACCACCAGTTTGGCGCAGAGGCCGGGGTCCTTGGTATACTCTTCCTTTTGGAAGCGCATCGCGCCGAATCCGACGGCGCTGACTTTTTTGCCCGTCTTGCCAAGCTGTTTATAGGTCATGAATATCCTCCTGTTCTGTTTCGGGTTCCGGCGGGGTGACAGGTTCCTCCGGCTCTTCCGGCGGGTCCGGTCCGGGCGGCGGTTCAGGCTCGGGGTTGGGGAGAGGTTCAGGGTCAGGCGCCGGAGGCGGGCCGTCAGCGCCGCCGCCGGGGATGTCGCCGCCGGTCGAAGGGCCGACTTCGATGACGGTGTTCACCCGCATATAGCCGGACCGCGCCTCCGGGTTGCGGTAGACGGTCTTGCCGTCGGGGCCTTTCAGGACGCGGTAGGTCTGCACCGTGTAGCCGTCGGAGCCGGGGATTTTGGTAGACTTCGCGCCCGGCGCGAGGGCGGGGTTATATTCGGTGACCGTCTCCGCCGGCCGGTGGGCGATGATCTCGTTTTCGACCGAGACGGTCAGATCGTCGGTCTTGGTACCCCAGATCTGTACGGTCAGGCGCGATTTTTCGTGCCACGCCGTGACGCGGATGGGGTAGGCGGTGTCGTTGGAGAAGACAAACTCGATCCGGCCCCAGTCGACCGCGGCGTCCCGGCCCAACGGGACATAGCCCACCGTCATCGAGTGGGCCTGCCGTTCGACGATATGCAGATTGGACAGGAGGGCGGCGTTGTAGAGGGTGGTGGAGGATTGGCAGACCCCGCCGCCGATGGCGTCCACGATCTTCCCGTTGAGATAGGAGCCGGCCATCTTGAAGCCGCGTTCCTCTGTCCGTTCGCCCACGACCTCGTTAAAGGAGAAATTCTCGCCGGGCAGGACGGTGGCGCCGGTCATATACTCCGCGGTCAGGCGGATGTTGGTGACGCGGTTTTGCGAGGAACCGACGGTGGAGGTGCCGTATTCGCCCAGCAGGTCGCGGAAGAGGTTTTCCTCCAGCGACGCCGCCGTGATCTCGGGGGTATGGTAGAGCAGCGGGATCGAGAACCGGTCCGGACGCTTTGCCAGCGTTTCCTCCGCCTTTTGGAGGTCGAACGATACGCCGACTACGTGCGGCACGATCGACGCCTGCCTGTCGCCGTCGAGGACGACGTACGCGTCCTCCGGCGCTACCTTGATCCGGTCGTGCAGCTCCCGCAGCGGAAGGGGCGCGGGCGGGACCGGCTCGGATTGATAGAAGAGGGGAGTGAAATCCCTGCCGGTAAAGGATTGGATCACGGCGCCGGTCATCGCCTCCGGGTCGGAGGAGAGGCCGTCGGTCCCGCCGGAGACCTCGATGGCGTTTGTCCCGATCTCCCACGTATATTCCACCGGCGCCAATAAATGTTCATCGCAAAGAGAGGAGACGGCGCCGCTCACAGCCTCCCTGTCTATGTAAAAGAGAAATTCATCCTCGGGCAGCTGGGCCGAACGCCCGAAATAGAGGGAAGAGAAGGCATAGGAGAGTCGGGAGAAAACGCCTCCGCTCCGGCCGGCGCGGTAGACGGCCTCGGCCGCTTCGTCGGCCGACAGCGACACCCGGGCGTCTTCGGCCGTGACTGTGACCGAATGCCCGTCCAGCGACAGGGTAACCGACGTCCCGGCGTACAGATCGCCGGTCTGCCGCGCGAGGGCGCGTCCGGCCTCTTCGCGGGTCATGCCGCCAAAATCGATCCCGTAGGCCGAAAGGCCGGGATAGATACGGTCATACGACAGCGCGTAGGCCGAAGCGGTGACGCCGGCGGCCAGCAGCAGGAACAAAACGCAGAGCAAGACGACGCCGAGCGGGGTAATCACCCGCCGCCGTTTGGGCGAAGCCTTTTCCGGGGTTTTCGCCGGAACGTTTTTGACTGCCGATTGCGACATTCTTTCCCTCCTTCCGCATTCTTCTATTATACGACGGAACCACCCAAAAATACAAGGCAAAAAACTGCCAAAAGAGTTACAGTTGGTGACAAAAAGTTATGTCAACATCTGGTTGTTATCGTCGGTTTCCACATCCTTCAGCGACCGGATGATCGTCCGCGTCCGGGTACCGACCAGCGTGTCCAGTTCGTCGCCGGCCTGTTCTAAACGCTTCTTCGTCTTGTCCAGCACGTCGGCGAACTTGACAAACTCGCCCTTGACCTGCCCGAGCAGCGCCCAGACCTCGCCGGAACGCTTCTGGATGGCGAGGGTGCGGAACCCCATTTGGAAACTGTTCAGCAGGGCGCCCATCGTCGCCGGCCCGGCGATGCTGACGCGGAAGTCCCGTTGCAGTTCCTCCACCATCCCCCGCCGCACCGCTTCGGCGTAAAGCCCCTCAAACGGGAGGAAGAGGATGCCAAAATCGGTGGTATGCGGCGGCTGTATGTATTTATCCTGTATCTCCTTGGCCGACTGCCGCAAGCTGCCGCGCATCAGCTGCGCCGCCCCCTCGATGGCGGCGGGATCTCCCGCGTCGTAGGCGTCGCAGAGGGCCGCGTAGCGGTCGGCGGGGAACTTGCTGTCCACCGGGAGCCAGACAGGGCCGTCTCCGCCGCCCGGCATCCGGATGGCGTATTCCACCGCCAGGCGGCTGTTGGGAACGGTTGTCACATTGGTATCGTACTGTTCCGGCGACAGCAACTCCTCCAAAATCGCGCCCAGCTGCACCTCGCCGAGAATGCCCCGCGTCTTGACGCCGGACAGCACCTTTTTGAGATCGCCGACCCCCACAGCCAGCGAACGCATCTCGCCCAGTCCCTTATAGACCTGCTCCAACCGTTCGTTGACAAGGGAGAACGATTGCGTGATCCGCGTATCCAGCGTCTTTTGCAGTTTTTCGTCCACCACGCCGCGGATCGCCTCCAGACGCCGTTCGGTGGTCTGGCGTATCTGCTCCAGTTTCTGCTCCTGCGCCAGCCCGTCCCGGGCCATCGCGTCCAGCAGACGGCGTTCCGTCCGCTCCAGCGGCTCGGACAAACGGTTCCGCTGCCGGACGACCAGCAGCAGGACGATCGCCGAGATCAGCAGCGAGAGGCCGGAAAGGGCCGCGGTGATAAATTCCATTCCGTCCACCCCCTAAGGTTCCGGCCAGACCGGAAGGGATTCCTCCGGCGTTTCGGCCGGCTCCGGCGGCGGCGAGGCGTCGGGCAGTTCCGGCGGCGGGGGCGGAGGATCGGCGGGGGGCTCTTCGCCGCCGGCGGCCCGACTGAGCAGGTCACGGGCCATCTCGATCTCAGACACCCCGGCGTGGCGCGCGCGCTTGGATACCGCGCGGCGCGCGGCGGCGCGGGACTCCTCTTCGAGCAGCGGGTAGGTACCCGCCGGGTCGCGCCGCAGTTCGGCGTCGAGCGCGGAGGCGGCGGCGAGGAGATTGTGGCGGGTGTCGTAGACGCGCAGGGTTTTCAGATAATGTCCGGCGGAAGGTCCGCTTCCGTTTTCGTAAAAGATTTCGGCGACGGGGTCGCCCGCGGCGTCGTAGATGTGCTCGAGGAGGGAGCCGTCGGTTTCGTTGAGGACGGAGATGATTTTGCGCGTGACGGGGTCGTAGGTGTGGAGCGTGGAGACGGTGTGCGTCGGGGAGCGGTGCGTGATGACGCGCGTCGCGCAGGGGAAGCCCTCGGGTTCGTAGAAGAAGTCCGTGGCGAACGCCGCGTCGTTGAGCCACGACGATACGGCGCGCCCGGCGTTGTCGTATTCGTAATTGTAGGTGGTGCCATCAACTCCGAGGCGTTGTGTGATTTTGCCGTGGACGGGGTGGTGTTCGTGAGATTCGGTTGTGAGCAGCGAATCGTCCGAAGCGAGGCGGCGGGTGACGTTCGCGATTCCGCCTTCGGGGGCGTAAGCGTATTCGGCGTAATACGCCACTTCGGGAGAGGAGACGCGAAGCAAGGCGCCCTGCGGGTCGCGCGTGAACTCGAGCGTCTGACCTGTGGAGTGGGTCGCGAGGATGAGCAGTCCGGACGCGTCGTATGAGAGCGCGACGGCGTTGCCGTTCGCGTCCGAGATGATTGTCGGCAGTCCGTCCGCGAACTCCATCGCCGAACAGTCGGGGAAAGTCACGCGCCATGCTCCACCCGCGATTTCCGCGAGCCGGATGTCAGACGCGTCGAAGGGAACGAAGACGTTTTGAAGCGCGTCATTCGTGAACGCGAAGCATTGCCCGTCGGGCGACGTGAGGAATTTGAACGCGCCCGCGACGCCCTTGTAAACCGTGTTCGTTTCGGGCGTGAGGCGCCAGTCGTAACTCCCGCGCCACGAGCCGGCGGACGTTGAGAACATCCCGCTGTTCCACGCGTCCATGCTGTTGTAAAAGCGCGTGAACGAGAGCCCGACGCCGATTGTCGGCGCCGCGATGTCAGTCACCGAAAAGAGCATCGCGGCGCTGATCACGTTGACAGGGTCGCCGCATTGGGATTCGGGGGAGCCGGCGTTGGGATCCAGACCCCCGCCAGTCGTCGGACCGCCGGACGCGCTTCCGTCCGGATCCGTCCCGTCACCGCCGTCTTCGGTCGGTGGATAAATCGTCGGCGTGTTCGTCGACAAGTTGGGAGGTGGAAGAGGAGGCGCGTGGATGAAGAGCGTCGCGGTCTTGCCGGAGGCGACGTTGCCGGCGGTGTCGTCGTTTGTGTGGACGTGCGAAGTGAGAAGCCCGGAGGCGTTCTCGGCGTGCCAGCCACCGCCCTCGACGATGTTGTTCGCGGAGTTGCGAACGGGGTCGTGAGTCGAAACGTAATCCCAAGACATCGTCGCCGGCAACTCTTCGATCTGCGCCGACCAGCAGTACCAGTACGGATTCGTGTGGGGGTCAGAGTTGAGCCAGTCCAGCGATATCGTGTATGAGGCGCCACGGCAGAGCGTCAGCGACTTCGTCACCATCTGGTTCGCCGCCGGCATGATCAGGCGCATCGCGCGAGGATCCGCGCCGTCGCCAACGACGTTCATCGCCCACGCCGCCCAGTCCCCGTACACGCTGAACGAAATCTCAACCGTCTCCAAACCCGCAGGAGGATCGCCCCCCAAATCGTCCTCCTCCTCTTCGTCATCGCCCTCGTTGAGCACCACCTCCGGATCCTCACCGTCGACGAAAATACGATAAGCGCGCGTCGCTCTCGTCTGATTCCCGAACTCGTCGAACGCCGCTCCCGCCATCGTCCCCAAACGGAAAAATCCCGACGACGGCGCAGACCACACAGTCTCGAACAACTCCTTTGTAACCACCGCGCCGTGCTCGTAGCCCGGCCCCAACAACGCCAACATCATCGCGTTGCCCGAGTAGTCCTCATTCGTCTTAACACTGTAACCCGCGAACACAGTCTCATCCGCCGCGAACCACGACGCGAAATCGTCAAGACGGTTGGTGAACACGCTCGACGAGTCCAGCGTGAACACTGCCTCCGACACGTTCGTCGCAACCTCGAAACGCGACATCCAACCATTCGGATTATGACCCGAACCCAACTCCGCGAAATGGAACACATCCAGCAGATTCGTCACGGGCAGCGCCCCCGCGTCATACCCCACACCGAACTCAAACGACATCGCCTCCCGGTCAATCCCGAACGACGTTATGCGCGCCACATCATCCCCTCCCGACGAAACACCCGACTGCGCCGCCGACGGCATTTTCAACGACTGCGCCGCCTTCAAACCCGCGAAATACGCGTCCGTTTCCGGCGAGAACAGGAAGATGAAACGATCCGGCTTCCAGATGTCCGGAATTTCCCCGTAGGGCGTGTCCGCAGACGCCCCTGTCGCCACCGCGTGGAACATCGCCGGAGTGAACAGCGACGCCGGAATCAACTCCACGCTCCCCGCAAACTCCCCATCCAACCCGTACGTCTCCACCACCCCAGTCACAGGATCCAACCGCGCCCACAACGAAAAATCCGCCTGCCTGCGTATCACCACAGGATCATCACCAGACGGCCACAACGGCGCCTCTCCCCGAAACATAAACGCATACGCCTCCACCGCCGCAACTTCCATCTCATCAACAGACGGCGACGCCGATGCGACAAACGCGCTTGTGAATGTGGAAATGATGATTGTTGCGAATAGCAATTTGAAAACCGCGAATGACTGAAGTCTCAAATATGACTTGAACCCGGAATTTGATTTGTTGAAAGCGCGCATTTTAATGATTTGTTTTCGTGTGAGTTGACTGCCGCCGCAGGTGCGACGCAGACATTATAACACACAATTCCGGAGCGCGGGTGTGTCATTACGAATAAATATATGGGTATTTTTGGGGGAGCAAAATCGCAGGACATGGTATGAAATTCGGGGAGCGCTGTCCGGCGCGTTCGGCGAAC
>Ga0082212_10012897_pt1 | contig 10499 bp, 9 predicted proteins | sample TergutNt197P3_FD_71548 | JGI IMG/M metagenome (GOLD analysis project Ga0082212, IMG submission 71548) | Neocapritermes taracua P3 segment gut microbial communities from Petit-Saut dam, French Guiana - Nt197 P3 | ecosystem: Host-associated > Arthropoda: Insects > Digestive system > Gut ...
GGCGCGATACGTTTGGGGGCTCCTCACAGGGAGCTTGAAGGCGTGTATCAGGTGCGCAGCTTCATCGCGCGCCCGGCGCCAGCGGTTGCCTGGCGGGCCCAGCAGAACCGCTCTCTGTGGAACACCCATATCTTCATGTTGAAGGCGGACCTCGCCCTGGCTGAGATGCGTGCAGCCGAGCATGCCAGTGATGAGCCGCGCATGCGTGCGGTGACACGGATCGCTGAGACAGCGCGGTTCTTTGTCTCTTTGGGTACTGAGCACTGGGGCAGCAAGGAAGCCGTTGAGCTGTTGGAGACCCTGCCGGAGCTCAGCTTTGAAGAAGCAGTCTTTGAGACCTCATCCGTGCTGGCCGCCGTACCCACCAGCATCGAGTTCGCCGACCTGACCTCTCTGAGCGGCTACGAGCGCTCAATTGAGCCAGATACCAGAGGTAACCGGACGCGCGGCAACGCGCTGACCCTGCAGACCAGTAATACCACTGTCTTATCTGACGCGGGTAAGCTGGTTGTCACGCTGGGACTGGATGACGCCCTGGTCATCGACACCCCCGATGCGACACTCATCGCAAGCAAGCAGGCCCTTGCATCCCTGCCCAGCGTAATAGCAGCCTTGCGCAATGCTGACGCCCCAGAGCTGTAGATTCGAGACAGCTCGTACCGTCCCTTTTGCCCCGAATCGTACCGTCCTTTTATCTGAAAGGCCCCGGCTTCCCAAAGAGAAGCCGGGGCCTTAGCTGGCAGTAAAATGTGATACTACCGGTTGTCAGAGGTGGCAAACTGCTCGGCAAGAGCGGCCTGGCCAGCGGCCAGACGGGCCAACGGCACACGGTAAGGCGAGCAGGACACATAGTTCAGACCTATCCTGTGGAAGATCTTCACGCTGTCCGGGTCACCGCCATGCTCGCCGCAGACACCCAGTGTGATGTCCTCATTCCCCTTGCGCCCCAGCTCACAGCCCATGGCAACCAGCTTCGCCACGCCAAAGTCGATGGTCTCAAAGGGGTTGCAGGGGATGATCTTGCGATCAAGGTAACGCGGGATGAATTTGGACTCCACGTCGTCGCGGGAGAAGCCGAAGGTGGTCTGGGTCAGGTCGTTGGTGCCAAAGGAGAAGAAGTCGGCATAGCCGGCGATCTCATCGGCAGTCACGGCAGCACGCGGCAACTCGATCATTGTGCCTATAGGCAGCAGGAGCTCAAACCCGTATTCCGCGGCAACCTCATCCAATACCTCCACTGCCTCACCACGCAGGGTCACCAGCTCATCGGTGACGCTCACCAGCGGGATCATGATCTCGGGATCAGGATCGAAGCCCTCCTTGATGAGACGGGCGGTCGCCACGGCGATGGCACGCACCTGCATGGCGGCAAGCTCGGGATGGACTATGGCCAGACGGCAGCCACGCAGGCCCAGCATGGGGTTCATCTCCACCATGGAGTCGATGCGTGCGAGCAGCTTGCGCTTGGTGGCGATAAGGTCGGCGTCGTTGCTGGTCAGCTCCAGGCGGGCGATCTCCACGTCAAGCGAGCGCGGGTCATCCAGGAACTCATGGAGCGGTGGGTCAAGCAGACGAACCACAACCGGCAGTCCATCCATGGCCTTGAACATGCCATAGAAGTCCTCGGTCTGCACTGCGAGCAGGTCAGCCAGGGCCTTCTCACGCACAGCGGGATCGTCAGTGAGGATGAAGCTCTGGATGATCGCCTTGCGGTCTCCCAGGAACATATGCTCGGTACGGCACAGGCCTATACCCTCAGCGCCAAAGTCACGGCTCAGCTGGGCATCCTCGGGATTATCGGCATTTGCGCGCACGCCCATGGTGCGGAACTCATCGGCCCACTCTAAAATGGTATCCAGGTCGCCGGAGAGCTCCGGCAGCACCAGGTCAACGGCGCCCAGCACAACAATGCCCGTGGTGCCGTCAATGGAGATGATATCGCCTTCCTTGATGACTATGTCGGTGCCGGCAATAGTGGCCTGCTTGGCCTCGGCATCGATCTTCAGGGCCTCAGCGCCGCAGACGCAGGGAGTGCCCATGCCGCGAGCGATAACTGCGGCGTGCGAGGTCTTGCCGCCGTGGCTGGTGAGGATGCCCTCCGCAGCTACCATGCCAGCCAGGTCATCGGGGTTGGTCTCCCAACGGATAAGCACGCATTTACTCCCAATGGCAGAGGCGCTGACCGCATCAGCTGACGAGAAGACCGCTTCTCCCACAGCAGCGCCCGGTGAGGCATTGAGGCCCTTGGCTACAACGTCGTAGGAGGCGTTCTTATCGAACTGCGGGTGCAACAGCTGGTCGAGCTGGGCGGGATCGACGCGCAACACGGCCTCTTCCTTGGTGATGAGGCCCTCTTCCACCATGCAGATGGCAATGTGCAGCGCCGCCTGTGCGGTGCGCTTGCCCACGCGGGTCTGCAACATCCAGAGCTTGCCCTGCTCGATGGTGAACTCTATGTCGCACATATCGCGGTAGTGGTTCTCCAAGATCTTGAAGACCTCTTCCAGCTCCTTGCCCGCCTCCTGCAGGCCGTCCACGTTCTTCAGCTCCAATATGGGTGAGGTGTTGCGGATGCCCGCCACCACGTCCTCGCCCTGGGCGTTGATCAGGTAATCGCCATAGAACTCATTCTCGCCGCTGGCGGGGTTGCGGGTGAATGCAACGCCGGTGGCAGAGGTGTCACCCTTGTTGCCAAAGACCATGGACTGCACGTTTACCGCCGTGCCCAGGTCGTCGGATATCTTGTTCTGCCTGCGATACAGTTGGGCGCGGTCGTTCATCCAGCTGCCAAAGACGGCGCGTATGGCCAGGTTGAGCTGGGTGTCAGGATCCTGCGGGAACTGCACCTTACCGTCAAGCACCAGTTCCGGGTACTCATCGGCGCTTACCTTATCGGCAAAGATCGCCTTGAACTCCGCCACCAGGGCCTCAAGGTCCTCGGCATTCAGCTCGTTGTCGCCCTTGACGCCGCGGGTGATCTTCTTCACGGTGATGGCGTTCTCAAACAGGTCGCCCTCCACGTCCATGACAACCTTGGAGAACATCTGGACAAAACGGCGGTAGCTGTCCCAGGCGAAGCGTGGGTTCTCTGTCTGCTTGATGAGACCCTGGATGCTCTGGTCGTTGAGGCCAAGGTTCAGCACCGTGTCCATCATGCCCGGCATCGAGAAGGGCGCGCCGGAGCGTACGCTGACCAGCAGCGGATCCTCGGAGTCGCCGATACGCTTGCCAATGCGCTCCTCAAGGTCCAGGCGGTACCTCTGGATCTCGTCAAGGACGCCTTCAGTGAACTGGTTGTTATTGTGGTAATAATCCATGCAGGTCTGACATGAGATGGTGAAACCAGGTGGAACCGGCAACCCAATCGACGCCATCTCGGCCAGGTTCGCACCCTTGCCCCCCAGAGTGCCCTTCATATCCTTGTTTCCCTCAGTCACATTGTTGCCCTGAGCGTCGGTACCAAAGGCGAAAACATGCTGTGTGTCAGGCATTTCTACTCCCTTACAGCGGGCTGCGCAAGCAGCGGTTGATATCCCCATCGCGTTTTCTATTTTTGCTGTGATTGCGATCCATCGTGCCGCCAGGCGGGCGATGTGGATATATGATACTGCTAATAGGGCATCTCGTGGAGAGGGTAAGCCAGATTATAGTAGCGGAGTATCTCCTGAGCGGTCTCTTCAATGGAGCGGCTGTCCGTATGGACAACAATACACCCCAAAGCGCGCATGAATTGCCGGGCTGAATCCAGGTCCTCCTGCACAGAATCGATATCCGCATAGGACGCCGCCACCTCGCTGGCGTTGCCCAGATGCCGCGCGCGTATCTGTGAAAGCAGCTCCGCGTTCGAGGTCAGCCCAAAGATCCGCTGCCGCTCCACCTCGAAAAGCTCGGGCGGTGGTTCGACCCCCAAAGCCAGGGGGATATTGGCCACGCGATAACCAAAAGTAGCCAGATAGACGGAAAGCGGCGTCTTTGAGGTGCGGCTGACCCCAATAAGCACCAGGTCCGCATCCCCAAGCTGCCCCGTGTTGCGCCCATCGTCGTGCTCCACCGCAAAGCCCATCGCCTGGATGCGCCGGTAATAACCTTCACTCAGCCTACGATAAAGACCGGGCTCTCCCTTGGGCGACCGCCCCGTTACCTGGGATATTGCTCCCAAAAGCGGCCCAAAGAGGTCGACGGCGAATACCGGCTTGTCCCTGATGTAGTTCTCCAGTTGAAAGCGCAACTCATCATTGGCAAGTGTGTACAGCAGCACTATGCCGTTCCCATCAAGATCCTCCTTAAGCGAGACCTCAATGAAGCCCGCGATCTGCTCAAAGGTGGTCACCATGGGTATGCGATGCACAATGCAGGGTATCTGTGAGAACTGCCGTGACGCCGCAGCCGCAAGCGTCGCAGCGCTGTCTCCCAGGCTGTCGGAGATGACATAGATCGTAGGAGGCGGCGGCTCGCGTAGCGGCTCACCAGGCGGCTCACCAGGCAGCTCGCGTAGCGGCTCGCCAGGCAGCTCGCCCAGCGGTTCTTTCTTCTCGTCTGACGCCATGTCCTCAGCCTTCCGCTAGAACCCGTAGACAATCAGGTAATAGATCACGTAGAACCAGCCAAGGAACCCGTGGAACAGGGTCCACAGGATAGAGTGCCAGGAGGTCCAGGAGATGATCATCGCCAGTATGCTGCCTATGCCAAAGGAGCCTATGCCGCAGCCGCAGCCGCGTTTCTTCTTATCGCTGAATATGGCCATCCCGTACCTGTCTTCCGTTATCCGGCAAGCTTGCCAAAATCAGCAACGTCAGTGAAGACCGCGACAAAGCGGTTGAGGAGCCTCAGTCGGTTCTCCCTGAGCTTCATGTCCTTGTCCATGATGAGTACATCCTCAAAGAAGGTGTCAACCGGCGCCCGCAGCGAGGCAAGGAACTCCAGCGCATGGTTGTACTGGCCCTTTGCCAGCGCGTCCTTCACGCCCTCCCCCACCTTGGTGATGGCCTCGTTGAGGGCCTCTTCCGGCGCGCCCAGCAACGACTTGTTGATCCTGGTGCCCAGCTCAGGGTCACGCAGGTTGTTCGCGCGGGCAAAGGCGGTTGCCAGGTCCTCAAAGAGCTCCGGCTCCTTGCTGCGCGCCGAACTGAGCGTCTCGCAGCGGGCCAGCACGTCTGCCGGCTCCAGCACATCGGTCGCCAGGACAGCCGCTACTGTGTCCGCCGAATACCCCTTGTCGCGGGCTATGACCTCCAGCCGCGTCTTGAAGAAAGCGCGGATCTGCTCGGTTGCCTGCTTTGTGTCAAGTTTCAGCGCCCTAAAGCGGGCGAGCGACTCGCTGATGGCGTCCTCCAGGGAGACGTCCAGGCCAGAGAGTAGGATGTTGATGATACCAATGGCAGCACGCCTGAGCGCAAAGGGGTCGGAGGAGCCTGTGGGCGCCTGCCCAATGGCAAAGATGCCGCAGAGCGTGTCGAGCTTGTCTGCCAGGGCGACAAGCTTGCCCTCCAGGCTTGCAGGCACCGCATCACCCGCAAAGCGCGGCCTGTAGTGCTGCTCTATGGCCTCAGCAACCGCGTCAGACTCACCCGCGGCTAAGGCGTAGTACCTACCCATGACGCCTTGCAGCGAGGTGAACTCCACCACGGCGCGGGTGACAAGGTCGGCCTTGCAGAGCAGGGCCGCCCGCTTGGCGTTCGCAACCTGATCTGCAGAGGCCTGCGCCCTGGTGGCAAGCGTTGTGGTGAGTTTCACCACGCGGTCGACCTTGGCGCGCAGGCTGCCCAGCTTCTCATGGAAGACCACCTGCTCAAGATCCGCCACGGCGTCCTCCAGCGGGCGCTTGAGGTCCTCATGGTAGAAGAAGGCCGCGTCGGACAGGCGGGGGCGCACCACGCGTTCGTTGCCGTCGATGATGGTCGAGTTGTAGGCCGGTGAGCCGTTGGAGACCATGATGAAGCTGTTGGAGAGCTGGCCATCCGCCTCATAGAGCGGGAAATAGCGCTGGTGCTTGAGCATGGCATCGATGATGATCTCAGGCGGGACCGCCAGGTACTCCTCGTCAAAGGAGCCCACCAGCGACGTGGGGTACTCCACCAGGTTGACAACTTCCTTGAGCGTGCCCTCAGGTACATAGGCGGTAAGGCCCGTGTTCTCCTCGATGGTCTTGATCTGAGCGCGGATGCGCGCAGAGCGCATCTCCGGGTTCGCCTCTACCCAGGACTTGATGAGCAGGCTCATGAAGTCCTCTGAATCGACAACCTCAATGGGGCCAGGCGCGATAAGTCTATGGCCATAGCTGGTGCGGCCTGCCGTCAGGCCAGCGAACTGCACGGGGATGACACCGGCGCCCCACAGGGCGAAAAGCCAGCGGATGGGACGGATGAACCGCTCCTCCGTGCTCCCCCAGCGCTGCACTTTGGGCCAGCTCAGGTCGGCGATAAGGCCGGCCAGCAGGGCGGGCAGCAAGGTGGCCGTCTTCTTGGCAAGCAGTTCTACCTGCGCAAAGACATATTCTGTGTCGGCTTCACGGGCACGGATGAGCTCGGAGACCTGCACACCCTTGCCGCGGGCGAAACCCTCTGCGGCCTTGGTTGGCTTGCCCTCCTCATCAAAGGCCAGAGAGCTCGCCGGGCCACGGAAACGCTGGACCAGCGGCGTGGACTCAGGCGCCAGGCGATTGACCTCCAGTATCAGGCGGCGCGGCGTACAGGAGACAAACACGCCCCCGTGTTCTATGCGCGCGCCGGTCAGGGCGGTCTCCGCCAGCTGCTTGAGCTGGACACATGCCGCGCTCAAGGGGGCGGCTGGGATCTCCTCCACCCCAATCTCGAATACCAGTTTGGCGGGTCTTGTTGGATACGGGGTCGCATCCACAACAGGGGCGCCACCGTAAGACGCGATGACGTCAGCCAGGTCTTCAGTGCGCTCCTTCTCGTTACCCTTCTGGGTCTTCTCGCAGACCTGGCGATAGGCCATGCAGCAGGCCTTTGCCAAGGTGCGGACGCGCAGTATATAACCCATGCGCTCGGTGGCCGATATTGCGCCCCGGGCGTCCAGCAGGTTGAAGGTATGTGAGCACTTGAGCACGCAGTCGTAGGCTGGCAGCACCAGGCCGGCCTCCAGCACCCGCTGGCATTCCTGCTCCCAGCTCCCAAAACTGTCAAACAGCAAAGAAGTGTCAGCGACTTCAAAGTTATAGGCGGAGAACTCGCGCTCGTTTTGCAGGTAGACGTCCCCATAGGTGAAGACGACGCCGTCCTCTTCCTCGGCCCAGACTATGTCAAAGACCGAGTCCACACCCTGGATGTACATGGCCAGCCGCTCAAGCCCATAGGTGAGTTCCACGGGGATGGGGCGGCACTCCAGGCCGCCTACCTGCTGGAAGTAGGTGAACTGCGTCACCTCCATGCCGTTGAGCCAAACCTCCCAGCCCAGGCCCCAGGCGCCCAGCGTGGGCGACTCCCAGTCGTCCTCTACAAAGCGCACGTCGTGCTCGCGCGGTTCGATGCCAATGGCGCGCAGGGAATCCAGGTAGAGTTCCTGGATGTTATCCGGCGAGGGTTTGATGAGCACCTGGAACTGATAGTAGTGCTGTAGCCGGTTGGGGTTCTCGCCGTAGCGGCCGTCCGTGGGGCGCCTTGACGGCTGCACGTAGGCGGTCTTCCAGGTCCCCGGGCCCAGTGAACGCAGCGTGGTCGCGGGGTGGAAGGTGCCTGCGCCTACCTCGCTGTCGTACGGCTGCAATATGACGCAGCCCTGGCGCGCCCAGAAACGCTGCAGCTCTAGTATTATCTCCTGGTATGTCACGCGAACTCCTCCTGCTATCGCTGAAACAGGGTTACCCCTGTCACCGTCACTTTATAGGCCCAAACCTGCTGAAAGGCATGAACCTGAACAGGGCGCGCCCAATCAGCTCCTCCTCGGGGATTGGGCCAAAGTACCTGCTATCCAGCGAGCTTGTCCGGTTGTCCCCCATCACCCAGATAGTTCCCTCGGGCACCACATAGGGGTAGTCGATCACCACGCCCTTCTTTGGGGTAAGCGGCAGCGACTGCAGCCCATGCGTGTAGGGCTCGTCCAATACAACGCCGTTGACCACCACCTTGCCGTTGATGAGGTCCACCGTCTGCCCCTCTACGGCAATGCAGCGCTTGATCAGCACGCGACCCTCCACCAAAGGGTCGTGGAAGGTGACAATATCGCCAGCGCTTGGCGAGGAAAAGCGGTAGCTGACCTTCTCGGCGAAGATCCGGTCGTTTATCTCTATGGTCGGCTCCATTGAGCCAGTGGGGATCTGATAGTTGTCCATGACAAAGGTCCGCAGCAGCCCCGTTATGATGAACGCAGCCAAAATGATGAGCAGAAGCTCGATGATCTCACGCCTCAGGTTCCGCCTGCGCAGGTGTTTCCCCCGATACACCGGGGCAGACGCCGTGCTGGGTTTATCCTCTGTGAGTTGCTCGTGTTCTTCCATCGTACCTAGATCTGCTTTCCCGGTTGTGATGGGTCAAACCCCAACGCGCTGAGCCTGCCCCACTCCGCCTCTGTCAAACCCGCTGCGGCCAGCAGGTCCGGGCGCAACTGTGCCGTTTTGATTATAGACTGTTCGCGCCGCCATTCTTGTATCAACCTATGGTTTCCCCCCAGAAGCACCTCGGGGACCACCATGCCGCGATACTCGGCAGGCCGTGTATACTGCGGGTATTCCAAGAGCCCTGACGAGAAGGACTCGTCCTGCGAGGATTGCTCATCTCCCAGGGCCCCGGGCAGCAGCCTGCAGACAGCATCCGTGACCACCATGGCCGCAAGCTCCCCGCCCGTGAGTATATAGTCTCCCAGGCTGATGCAGATATCGGCGCGGCTGTAGACCCGCTCATCAAAGCCCTCATAGCGCCCGCAGACCATGATGAGGCGTTCCTGCTGGGCAAGCGTCTCGGCCATGCCCTGATCAAAGGGGATGCCGCTTGGTGTGAAGAAGATGACGCAGGCGGGCTCTGAGGTCAGCAGCTCATCCAGGGCCTCGAAGACCGGTTCCACTTTCATGAGCTGCCCCGCGCCACCGCCATAGATCTCGTCGTCGGTGGTGTTGTGGTTGTCGTGCGTCCAATCGCGCAGGTCATGCGCCACAAAGTCGAGTATGCCCGCCTTCCGTGCCCGCCCAATGATGGACAGGCTCATGGGGTCGGCAAACATCTGGGGGAAGACGGAAAGGGTCTCTATGCGCATGAATGGCTCAGCTCCATGTGTGTTCCAACTCCATCAGCGGTCCAACTCCATCAGCGGTTCAACTCCATCAGCGGTTCAACTCCACCAGCCCCTTAGGCAGATCCACAAACAACGTTGTCTCGTCACACCCTCTGACAAACTCATCGACAGCGGGGATGAGCACCTCTCCATAGGGGCCCTCAAGCACCCAGAGGGTCTGGGCAAGGCCCTCCCGCTCCTCCACTACTGTGCCTATGAACCCGTGGGCCCTGTCCTCAACGCGCAGGCCCAGCATGGTCTCCTCGTCCCCCTCTTCTACATCACCACAATCCTCAACTGCAGCTAATAGAAAGCGCCCCGCAAGACGTTGTGCGGTGGCGCCGTCATCTATACCTGCAAGCTTCAGCAAAAGCATCTCGCCGCTTTGCCGTACCGCCTGTACTTGTGTCTCGCGGATAAGCCGGTGATCAGGCGGGACTACCCAGACCCGCAGGTCCTCCCAAACCAAAAAGGGAAAGCCCGTGACAGGCGCTGCCACAACCTCCCCTAAGAGTCCTTTGGCTCGGGATATCCGCGCTATTCGACGATACTTCGACATTACGGCTGACCGCCCATCTACGGATTGTCAGTCCACAACCTCGACTTCAATACGTGAGCCGCCCACATAGGATGAGGCAGCACGTGCGAGTGTCCGAATCGCCTTGATGATCCTGCCCTGACGGCCGATGACCTTTCCTACATCGTCCTCACTGACACGGATCTCAATGGTGAGCGTATCGCCATCCTCTGAACTGGAGATCTGCACCTGCTCTGGCTCATCGACCAGAGAGAGCACAATACCCTGAACCAGAACGACAGCGTCCCCCTGATTATCTGACATGGTCTATGCCTCTTCTTTAGCCTTGGCGATCAGCTTGGTAACTCTCTCAGTTGGCTGAGCGCCGTTCTTCATCCAGGTCTCGATCTTCTCAAGGTCAAGCTTGATAAGAGTGGGGTCGACGCAGGGATTGTAACGGCCGACTTCCTCAATGAAGCGGCCATCGCGGGTTGCACGGGCGTCGGCCACAACTACGCGATAGTAGGGTGCCTTCTTAGCTCCATGACGTGCCAGTCGAATCTTAACTGCCAAAGTGAACTCCTTTTTATCCTACTGCGGGCTCTCCGCAGCTGTACCATACATTCTATCGCCGGTAAATCGGCAACGCATTATTATACACTAGTGTCGCGCGGGCAAAGAGCTCGTGTCGCGCGGGTAAAGGGCGCACCCGCGCTTCTCGCCAGCTAGCTCCATCTCCGCTTACCACACCCCACTG
>Ga0082212_10012898_pt1 | contig 10499 bp, 8 predicted proteins | sample TergutNt197P3_FD_71548 | JGI IMG/M metagenome (GOLD analysis project Ga0082212, IMG submission 71548) | Neocapritermes taracua P3 segment gut microbial communities from Petit-Saut dam, French Guiana - Nt197 P3 | ecosystem: Host-associated > Arthropoda: Insects > Digestive system > Gut ...
GCTGGTAGCCCGGTTGGGGTTGCGGGGGTGGAGGTGGCGCAGCTGCCGCTGCCTGCATGGGCGCTGTCGCCTGCCAGGGCTGGGTCGGCTGCTCGGGCGCAGCCGGCATCGGCTGGGTCAGCTGCTCTGCTGGCGCTGGCGCCTGCTGTTCTGGCGCCGCTGGCTCTGGGGCGACTGGCTCTGTGGACATCGCTGCACCGCAGAAGGTGCAGAACAGCGCCTCCCCTGGAACCTGGTTGCCGCATTTGGGGCATGACTTATCCATTGCTGATCCCTTCTGTGAGTATCACGTTCCCCCTGAGATTGAGCAAAGTATAGCATGGGCAACTGGGCGCGGCCCAACGGGGACGGTGTGACAAAGGGGACGGTGTGACAAAGGGGACGGTCCCTTTTGTCATGTGCCCTTTGTCATGTGTCACACCCCTTGTCTCATCCGTCCCCTTTGTCTCAAGCGGTGGGTTGCTTTGGTATTTGAACGGTGCTAGTGTTTGTGTCGTTGGAGCGCACGGACACGTCAGATAGCCAAGGAGCGCAGTATGCTCATCACCAACGGAATCATTGTCAACGCTGGGGGCACACAGAAAGCCGACCTGCGCATAGACGACGAACTTATCGTTGAGATCGATACGGCGCTGGCGGTACAAAACCCCAGTGAGCAGGTCATCGATGCCCAAGGTATGTTGGTGCTTCCCGGCGGCGTGGACCCACATACCCACATGGACCTGCAGATGGGTGCGCACCGCGCGACGGACGACTTCTTCACCGGCACGGTTGCAGCAGCTTGTGGTGGTACCACTACCATCATCGACCACATCGGCTTTGGGCCCGCAGGCTGTAGCCTGCAACACCAGATCGACGCCTATCACGGCCTGGCTGGCGGCAAGGCGGTGATCGACTACGGCTTCCATTGTGCAATCGCCCGCGTTGACGATGCCATCCTAAAGGAGATGAGTCAGCTCCCTGACCTTGGTGTTACCAGTCTGAAGTTCTATATGACCTACGCCAACCGTCTCAGCGATGAGGAGACCGTCAACCTTCTTGCCCGTTCCAGGGAGCTTGGGATACTGTGCTGCGTTCACTGCGAGGACCACGCCATGCTCACTGAGCTGCGGAAACGCTTTGTTGCAGAGGGCAAGACCGAGCCGCTTTACCACGCCTTGAGCCGGCCTGCTGAGTGCGAGGCGCAGGCTGTCTCAACGGTCTTGAACCAGGCCCGCGCTGCTGGCGACGCACCTGTATACATTGTGCACCTGAGCAGTGCCGCAGGGTTGGCGGCCACCCAGGACCTGCCCTTTATCCCCAACGTCATACTGGAGACCTGCCCGCAGTACCTGCTCCTGGACGACAGCCTCTATGCGCAAGCCAACAATGAGGGTCTCAAGTACATCATGAGCCCGCCCCTGCGCAAGCGAGCTGATGCAGTGGCGCTCTGGCAGGGGTTGGCTGATGGGCGCATCGACACCATTGGCACCGACCACTGCCCTTTCTACTTTGCCACAGACAAGCAGGCGGGAAAAGATGACTTCACCCAGTGTCCCAACGGCATGCCAGGCGTTGAGCTCCGGCTTTCCCTGATTCATTCAGAAGGTGTGGTCAAACGTGGGTTGGGCCTTGAGCGTTTTGTCGAGCTCTGTTGCGCAGCACCGGCTCAGCGCTTTGGCCTCTATCCTAAAAAAGGCGTGCTTGCTGTGGGCTCAGATGCTGATGTGGTGATCTTCGATCCCGATAAGGAAGTCACCATAACCCATGACCTCCTCCACGAGCGGGTGGACTATACCCCCTATGAGGGCATGCGTATCACCGGTTACCCCCGCACCACCATCAGCCGCGGCGAGATCATTGTGCAAGATGGCAGGTTCAACGCGACGAAAGGCCGCGGTCGATTCCTCAAGCGCGGTTTCTCACGGCGATAGCTAGATACTAAAGAGCTGTTGCTGACAACGTGTTTCGCCTACGGGCTAGCGACGTCTTCTCCGTAACACCACAAAGAAAACGATAACTGCAGCTGCAAAGACAAGCAAGACGCCTGCGGTGAGCAGAATGAACGTGTCTACACCTTTTGAGGGGGGCTCCTGTGCAGCGTAGGATGGGGACATGTCTTCCACGGGTAAAGTAACGGCAGGCTCAGACACGGTTGGTCCATCCTCGGTTAAACCGGGGGGGTCAGGTTCTTGGTCAGCCTCTCCTGTTGTTGGTTCCTGGGGATCAACCTCTGACATCGGGGTTTCTTGAGGTGTTTTCTCTGTCACGCTGTAGCTTTTATCCATGTCAATTGAAGGCCCAAACTTCACAGGCATGATCTGCGGTAGGACATAATAACCAACACCTGCTAAGAGCACCAGGCAGGCAGCAACGGGCAAAGCGATCTGCAGCAATGGTCGGCGACGGGACCTCTTCTTTTGCGGCAAAGGCGTCAACGCAGGCGTTGGCGCTGGCGCCTGCACCGGCGCCTGCACCGGCGCATCATCCGCATCCTCCTGCTCCTTCCCGGCGGCAGCGAGGATGTTATCAAGCATGCGTTGCTTGGCCTTATCGTCAGGCTTTAGTTGGTCATATGCCTCTTTGAGCCTGTTGTCGCTGTTACTCATCGAAGCTGCCTTTCAGTCTCTTGCCCAGTTCCTTGCGTGCGTCGCTCAGGTAGTTTCTCACTGTGGAGTTGGGTCGGTCGATCATATTGGCTATCTCGGCGGTGCTGTAGCCCTCGTAGTAATACAGGTAGACGCATATCCTCTGGTTCTCTGGCAATTTCAGCACTTCCTCAAGGGTCTCATCTGGAGCCGCATCCTCGGTGAGCGGCTCGGGGATATTCTCAAAGCCGGTCCGCCGGTTCCAAGCGCTTTTCAGCACATCCTTACAGTGGTTGCTTGCCACCCTGATCAACCAGGCCTTCTCGTGTTCATCGCTTTCAAAATCCCTTGGCGCGTTGAGCAGCTTGATGAATACGTTCTGCACTGCGTCCTCTGTGTCCGCTGCGTTGTGCAGATAGGTGTAACAAACGCGATAGACGGTGTCTACGTGGCGCTGGTAAAGGGCGATGAAACCGCTGGTGTCACCGGTTACGCTGTGCCCCCTTGTCGCGCCTTTCTCAGCTATAGCCACTCATGCTCCATCAACAATACGATTCACCCCGCCTAAATGCCGGGTTCTGCAGATCTTTGTGCTTGGGCTGCTCTCTGCCCGCCTGTTGGATTCACCTTATTATTCCAGAATCACCGCCCCACGACGAGAGCTACCTGGTACTTGTTTGAAGAAACCCTGTATTCGACTCTGTGATATATTTATGACGTAGCTTTTACTTGTCTACAAGGAGGAACTATGCGCTTTGAATTTGATCCTAAAAAGGGTGTCGCGAATAAGGCCAGGCATGGTATCGACTTCTTTGAGGCGCAAAGCCTGTGGCTTGATGAGGATTATGTCGAAGTAGAAGCGCACTCTGAGACTGGACAAAGGTTTGTTGTGATTGGCATGATTGGAATGAGGCATTGCTCGGCGCTCATTACCTACAAGGACGAAGTGATACAAATAATCTCGGTACGGCGCTCAAGAGAGGGGGAGGTGGAGATTTATGAAAGCAGAAGAGCTGGATAAATTATTCGACGATGGCGAAGACATTTCGCCCTATCTTGATTTGTCTTCTATCCGCCACCCAAACAGACAGGAAATAAAAGGGGTTAACGTTGATTTCCCCACATGGATGGTTGAGTCCCTAGACGCTGAGGCAAAACGTGCAGGTGTCACCCGACAGTCCCTGATCAAAGCCTGGATTGCAGAACGGCTTGAGCAACAGGACTCATAGGGACTGGTTCCGCCTTCTTCATTAACCGTTCAACTGTTCTAAGAGGCAGGGGATAGTTGGTGTCCCCTGCCTCCTACTAATCTGTTGAATCGCAGAACCTACTGAATCCCCGGCAGCGACGGGATGGTGGCAAAGCCGCGCTCCAAGTCCTCGTCTGTGGGGATATAGTCCGTCATGGTGCCGCTGTTGTACTGCTCGTAAGCGGCCAGGTCGAAGTAACCGCTGCCGGTCAGGCCAAACAGTATCACCTTCTCCTCGCCGGTCTCCTTGCATCTGAGCGCCTCGTCGATGGCTACCCGTATGGCGTGCGATGACTCCGGCGCCGGCAGGGTGCCCTCGGTGCGGGTGAAGAGCTCGGCGGCCTCAAAGACGGCAGTCTGCTCCACCGCGCGTGCCTCATCCAAAAAGCCGTCGTGGTAGAGCTGGCTTAAGATGGGGCTCATGCCATGGAAGCGCAGGCCGCCGGCATGGTTGGAAGAGGGCATGAAGGCGTGCCCCAGTGTGTACATCTTGGCCAGCGGCGTGACCTGGCCGGTGTCGCAGAAGTCATAGGCAAAGCGACCCCGGGTCAAAGACGGGCAGGAAGCCGGCTCAACGGCGATGAAGTGCGGCGCCGGACGTCCCGCCAGACGGTCCTCCATGAAGGGCGCCATCAGGCCTCCCAGGTTGGAGCCACCGCCCGCGCAACCAATGACAATGTCGGGGTATTCGCCCAGCTTCTCCAGGGCCTTTTTCGCCTCAAGCCCGATGATGGACTGGTGTATGAGCACCTGGTTCAAAACGCTGCCCAGCACATACCGGTAGCCCTCGGTGCTCACGGCCACCTCAACGGCCTCGCTGATAGCCGTGCCCAGCGAGCCTCCCTTGTTAGCGGCGTTCTCCAACATCTTGCGACCGACGTTGGTCCTATCGCTGGGCGAGGCGATAACATTGGCGCCATAGGTCTGCATGACTATCTTGCGGTACGGCTTCTGCTCGTAGGAGACCCGCACCATGTACACATCCAGGTCCAGCCCAAAGTACACACAGGCCATAGCCATGGCGGTGCCCCACTGGCCGGCTCCAGTCTCAGTGGTCAGCCCTTTGAGCCCCTGCTCCTTGGCGTAATATGCCTGCGCGATAGCCGAGTTCAGCTTGTGGCTGCCGCTGGTGTTGCCGCCCTCGTACTTGTAGTAGATGCGCGCCGGAGTGCCCAGGGCCTTCTCCAGGTAATACGCGCGGATGACCGGCGACGGCCTGTACATGCGGTAGAAATCGCGCACAGCCCCGGGGATCTCGATGAAGCGATCCGTGGCGTTGAGCTCCTGCTCAGCCAGGGCCGTGCAGAAGATGGGCTCCATGTCTGCCACCGTCACCGGCTGCAGCGTGCCTGGGTGCAGGATGGGCGCGTGGCCAACCTGCATGTCCGCCCGCACATTGTAGTAATGCGTGGGCAGCTCGTCCTCACTCAGATAGGTCTTGTACGGTAGATTGTCCTTGCCTGCGATACCTGTGGTGCTCATGGTGCTCTCCTTTCTTGGGTTTCCCCAAATCCCTGGGAGAGTCCGGGCATATAAAAAGACCCTTGTCTCCCACTCATTTGCAGGGACAAGAGCCTCGAGCTCCTGCGGTGCCACCACTGCTTGACGGCAAAGCCGTCCACTTAGCGAGATGCTATCACATCTCTGTCCTTTACGCGGACACACGTCCAAGACTACTGAGCGCCAGCCGTTTGCCTTAGCCCTCAAGGGCCCATTTGTCGGTCCGCTTCCTGCCAGGATCCCAGCACCCCTGACTCTCTGTGAGCGCGCCGCCGACGTTACTTCCCTCTCAACGGTTTACAAGCGAGCATACTACCACAGAGTGTTTTTAGAAGACAACCCCTTACATAACGAAAAGGACGCCCGCATCGCCCAGCGCTCCCACCAAAGAGGCGCGACAGCACCCCGCCAGGCGCCAGTTCCACATGCGCCTCCAGACAGAATAGCGGACAGAATGGGGGCGGTCCTATTCTGGCTTCTTCAAAGCCAGAATAGGGCCGCCCCCTCCATGCTGGGCATACATAAGGTGAAATCGAGAAAGAGGCAAAGGTTGTCCTTCGCCTCTTTCCCATAAGTCGGGAGGCTGCTACTCCCTATAGGTTCAGCGAATCGATATGAATGGGTCCGAACCGTTGAGAATGAAGTCAACGCTGTACGAGCTGCCGTTGTAATCAAAAGTCATCTTTGCGCTTTTGTCAGTCTTGAGCAGGTCGATGATATCGCCAGCCTTTGCGGGCATGGGATATATCCAGTTGTTGGACTGCATTCTGACATTGCTTACACCTTCAGGGACCTGTGTCTGATAAAAGACGCTGTCCGCAAGGTATACGTAGAGGACGCCGTCTCCCAAGACCGCGTTACGAATGACGGTATGGAAACCAGACTTGTTGAGATTTACCTGGTAGTTGCCGCCATTATCGAACACCTTGAACACGGTTGTCCCACTTACCACAGGAACTAAATTCTGATATACCCAATTATTCTGCACAACGCTCAGCGTGCAGCCATCACACCAAACACCCATTACCCAGAGCTCTTTTATCGGAACAGTCAACGTCACGACCGCGCCACTGCTGGTGTCTACATTGTCAAAGGTGTAGGTCATGCCACCCTTGTATACCCTGATGGTGGTTGGACCAAAAGTAGACTTGTCTTGATCTGGGATACTGAAGGTGCTAGTACTGTCAAAAACGCCCACGGTCTTCCAGCCTGAGATGTTGGTGTAATACTGAACCGTCACCCCATAAACATCCTCGAAGTCTACCGTGTATAGCGTATTGACGGGCTTGCACTCCGGCATCAGGATCCAGTTTGCGGAGATTGCTGTTGTTGCTTCAAAGGGCACCCATAGTCCGCCAACCCAGGCAAGCCAGTTGCCGGTGAAATCCTCGCCCTGAGCCTGCTTGTATGCCAAACCCCACTTGATTGTGTCTGAGAAATCCGTGGGTAGTGAAAGGATTGTGCCCTCTTCAACAACCTCGCTGTCACAAGGGCTGCCAAAGAAATTGTAGTAGGTGATGGTATAGGTCGCCGTGGGCTCGGGCTCTTCTTCTTCCACCAGGCTTATGGTGTAAGTGCCGATGAGCTTCAGGGTTCCTGCATCGTTGAAGTAAATCTCATAGTAGAAGTTACCATCCCGGCTGGTAGCAGGCCAGGACGCGTTGTACAGGTTGTCTAGGCGATACTGCCCTGCTGCGTAATCGTACAGCGCCATGCTGTAGGAGCGGTTGGTGACTGTGCTGACTATCCCCACCTGGAAGTTGCGGATGGAGACGTTGTCGATCCCAAAGATCGGGAAGGTGCGCAAGGCGCCGTCTATGCCAGCAACATTGTAGACTGCAGTGAAGTTACCTGCTCCGTCATTGGTGAACTCGCCTTCGATTCCCTCAAAATAGGGCTCGGTTATGCTCACGATCACCGGCAAGGGCACAGGCTCTTTCTCCCATTTGGCTGTGAGAGTGATGTTCGCGGTTATCGTCGCATTGAAGTCGAATTGAGCGTCATCAAGATACCAGCCCAAGAAGTTGTAGCCTTCCTTTTGTGGGTCTGCTGGTTGTGTTGCTGAAGCAGGATACTGTACGGAAAGCGGGAGCACCAGGCTGCCTCCATCACTATCAAAGCTTACCGTATAGGTATTCGCGTTCCAACGGGCGACCAAAGTGATATCAGAGGTTACCCGGACACCATAGACAACCCCGAAGACAAAGGACTCATCGTCAAGATACCAGCCTATAAAGCTGTGACCTTCTTTGGTGGGCTTGGCTGGCTCGGATACCCAGTTACCGTAGTTCACGCTGGCAGGAGCAACCGCAGTTCCGCCATCGCTATCATAAGTCACGGTGACAATGGGGCCAGTATAGGAGATCACAAACGTACCAATGACCACGCCATCAATGGAGAGCCTGTAGACAGCAGAGCTCGCGTTCATATTGGTGGTCATCAGATGGGTGTTGTTGTGGGGGCTGCGGAAAAGGTCGCCGCCCACAGCTACCAGGTTCATCTTGTTGATGGGCGAAAAGGAGATTTCCTCCAGGGCTTGTCCGGCGCTTTGCCACCCAAAGTCACAGACTAGAGTCTTACCAGCAGGGACGTTTGCTACCTTGAAGACGATGTTCATGAAGGCGATGCCACCAGGATTCGAAACGGCATCGACTTCAAGGCTCAAGGTCCCATCTCCGTCGCTTACCACAGCGCTGCTTTCAAAGGTGAATCGCGTGGTGGTCATGCTTTCGACACCTACTAGAAGTGTTCTGGGATCAGCTATCTCGATTTTCTCAAAATGAGACATGATCTCTGGAAAGACCTCATTCACTGCGGTATCGAGCGTTTCCTGTAAGCCAGGTGTGCTATCTGGGAAACTCAGTATCATCTGGGCAAGCGTCACATAGCCGGCCAGTTGTTCCCGCCAGTAGTTCTCATCATAGGTATCGGTGGTTCCTACAACCAGATAGTCATCCTTGTTTCCCAACACATCCTGAGCTATCTCGATGGTTTCGAGAAACGCGCTTTTGTCGATGTCTGAAGTACTGGATGTCGTAAGCAAAGACTGTTGATCACCTTCTTCTGATGCAAAGGCAAAGCCTGCTGGTAAAAGCACCAGAGAAAGCGCTACCGTTAACAATATTGCCCATAGTTTGCTGCTTTTTTTCATTACACAACACCTCCCACTCACTATTTGCTACTTAGTTAATTCTATTTATTGAAAATTAAGGGCTGCTTAGCCTGAAGTAAAAAGTAGGTAACAAAGCGTCTGGACAGAATAGGGATGGCTGTGAAGGGGGACGATGTCCCCCTTCACAGCCGCCTATGCGCTAGTTCCCCGCTAGTTCCACGTTCTGCCCCGGTAAAGATTCATGAGGTGCATTCTGTATCGAAATCGAACTTGTGTTGTGTCTATAGCCTCAATAATCCCAGAATTTCACAATATTTAGTGATTTCGGTCCTTATTTAGGGCATTTGACACCCCCAAGTTCGATTTCGCTGCATTTTTATGGGTCTTTGTCTTTCTTGTCTTTTGATACCGTTCTGTGTTAATAATTGTCCCATCATGGTTGAGCAGCTTACAGAGAATCGGGATTGCGCTACGCGGTGGCCGCTGTTCCTGGTTCATGGGATTGCCATCAAGCAGGCAGAGCGGCTGCGTTACTGGGGTCGCATCCCTGAGACGCTGCGCCAGCGCGGGGCAACCGTCTGCATCAGTCGACAGGATGCCTGGGGCAGCGCTGAAAGCAATGCCCAACAGCTGCGCACAAGACTCTTTGAGATCCTCCAGGAGCAACAGACGGATAAGGTCAACATCATCGGCCACTCCAAAGGTGGCATCGATGCGCGCGTGTTGGCCACGCTGCCTGGCTGCGCTGAGCATATTGCATCAATCACCACTATAGCCACCCCGCATCATGGGGCGCGCGGCCTGGACTGGATCTATCATGTTCCAAGCCCGATCAAGTGGCTCGCTGGTCTGCCAGTTGACATCGCCTTGATACTGCTTGGTGAGGACAACCCCCACTATGTGCAGGCCTGGGAGGGCGTGGGGGCAAAAGCCATGGAGGAGTTCAATCAGAGGTATCCACTCCCCAAAGACATCCCCCTGCAGAGTTATGCCGCTGTGCAGAACCGCTTGCCAGGCGACCTCTTCTTTTTGACGATCACGCCGCTGGTCCTCTTGCTAGAAGGCCCAAACGATGGCCTTGTCCCCCAGCACTCAGCTCAGTACGGTGATTTCAAGGGCACGATAAATGCGGAAGGCAGGCTGGGCCTCTCTCACATAGAATGCAGCGATACCGGCCGCTCCCCACGTGCGCGCAAGCTCAGCCGCGACGGCTTTGACGTGCTTGCCTGGTGGGTAGAGCTGGTCAGGGACCTGAAATCACGGGGTTACTGAAGTAACGGGGAAGCGGTCTGGGAGAATGATTCCAGCCCTGGCATAGATAGCCTGTGCGCGTTCATTCGCCTCCTGGATTATGGCGTCTTCATCAAGCGTGAGCAGCTTGCGGTCACGCATGAGCCACACCCCGTCACACATGGTTGAGCTGATATTGCTCGAATGCATCGCGGTCACCAGGCCTGCGATCTTATCGTTAACCGGCATCATCGAGGAGCCATAAGGGTCGATCACGATAAGATCGGCCTTCTTCCCTGGCTCAAGGCTTCCACAGTCCTTCTCGTCCAACAGAGCGCGGGCGCCATGGCTGGTAGCCATGCGCAGGACCGCCTCAGAGGGGACAACCGTGGAGTCCAGGCGCCAGCCCTTGTGGATGAGCGAGGTCAGCCACATCTCATCGACAATATCCATGCGGTTGGAGGAGGAAGCGCCGTCTGTCCCCAGCGCAACGCATACGCCCTTCTCAAGCATCTGGGGGATCTTCGCAAAGCCAAGCACGCGCATGGCCGAGGCCGGGTTATGCGATACCTTCACGTCATGCTTCTTCAGCAGGTCGACTTCTGTGTCTGTCAGCCAGACGGCGTGCACGGCCAGGAGGTTTTTGTCCAATACGCCCAGGCGCTCAAGGTGCATGACGGTGGGCTCCCCGTACTGGGCCTGGGTGTAGTCGATCTCGCTTTTCGCCTCGGCCACGTGCATGTGGACGCCAACCCCGCGGGCGTCGGCGAGCTCCTTGGTGCGGACGATCAGATCGTCGGTGTTGTTGAAGATGGTGCGCAGCCCAAACCACACCTGGATC
>Ga0082212_10012899_pt1 | contig 10499 bp, 10 predicted proteins | sample TergutNt197P3_FD_71548 | JGI IMG/M metagenome (GOLD analysis project Ga0082212, IMG submission 71548) | Neocapritermes taracua P3 segment gut microbial communities from Petit-Saut dam, French Guiana - Nt197 P3 | ecosystem: Host-associated > Arthropoda: Insects > Digestive system > Gut ...
GCCCCAAGTGTTCGTGAGTGCCCGATTGTAAATGTGCAAAAATTGTTCGACATCCCGCTGAAAATGCTTTACATCTACCGGGCGTACTTTCGCACCCGTACGTTCTTTAATCTGCTGACAAATCGGCGTTAACTTTTCATTGATCTTCGGCAACATTCCGATTTCTCCCCAGTAGGCGTATAAATCCTGTGATTTGGTAAAACCGTTTTCCTCGAAAAGTTTTTCGTAGTACGGCGGATTGTAGGTCATCATGAACATCGGTGAACTGTTGAAGCCTTCGATGAGCAAGCCGAGCGTGTGATTGAGCGAAGGATTAACAGGACCTCGAAGAATGGTGCAGTCTCGCTGTTTGAGCCAATCGGCGGAGGCACTAAAAAGTCCTTGAGCAACATCGGTGTCGTCAATACAGTCGAAAAAGCCGAGAAAGCCGACTCCGTCGTTGTATCGGTCAATGTGTCCGCGATTCCATATTGCGCAGACTCGTCCGAGGACATTTTTACCGTCGATTGCAAGAAAGGCTTGACATTCGTTGTGTTCGTAAAAGGGGTCTTTATGTCCGAATGTTTTGAATCCGACGAGTCCGCTCTGTTCCATGCGGAGTTGGGGAATCCAATAGGGGTCGTCTTTATAGATTTTCCAGGGAAAATCCAAAAACTTTTTTTGCAACGACCAAGGTTTAGCGGGAACGATTTTCATGAGCGCAACCATTGTAACCGCCGCTCGGAGAAATACAACGGCGGCGGGGTGCGTCAAAATATTTCTGCACTATTTTGCTTGCTGCCAGTATTTTTCCCCCTGGTTGATGTATCTCAGAGCGCAGAGGCTTGCCATCTTTTCCACTCTTTCCACCTTCCACTTCGCCCACGTCTGCTTCAACCTCTTTCCAATCACGTGCTTGCACGCCCCCTCAATCTGTCCACTCCCTATCGCCCGCCCTTCCGCCAATCGCTCCCGATAGCCCAACCGCTCCCGATGCGAATCTAAATAGTCGTCTCTGAAAAAGCCTCTTTCGTTTTCACTCGCACGGCGAGTTCGGGCAACCACCCAGCAACCACCTCCTCGCCCCAACCAAAAATCGACTCGCCAACAACCCAAAACGCCAAAATCCTAACAGCGCGCGGGAAAATATTCCCGTTCCCAACAGCCGCAACAACTTCAGCATATTATATCCCGAAGCACTACCAATCAAATTCAATTTATCACCAATCCGCCCCTGCAAAAAACATCTGTCCAACCGATGATCCGATTTCAAATGTCCAATCACCGGCTCCACCGAACTCCGACGACGCTTACGCCTTTTCTCCGACCAACTCAAACCCTTGTTACTCGTTCCAGCAATCCGAATCACTGCCGTACCCTTGTAATCATGTTTGCGATAACCTCTGTCAACATCCGCCTCCGTTACCGTAACATTCGTGATTTTTTCCGCTCCCGAAATCGATACCGCCAATGTATGACCATCATAAGGATTATCCGCCAAGTCCTCCACATTCACAATCCAATCGCTACCATTCGTTTTTACGATTGCCGCCTTCTGTCCGAACTCGTAACGAATACGTTCCTTGCCTTTGCCAATGCAACAAACCTCTGGTTCGTGCAACGAATAAATCTTTTTCGGCGTGTTCTTTTCTTGCACCAACAACTTGTTCGCTAGTTCAATCATCTGCAAGAACTTCGGCGAAAATGCCTTGTTTCCCCGCTTCCTTTCAATGTCTCGCAAGAGACGACCCAACCAATTTTTCAAATCTTGAATGCACGTCTTCAATCGACCGTATTGTTTTGCCGCACCGTAACCCGATGCTTTGCGTGCCCATCGCTTCGCTTTGCGAGCATACGATTGACGCAACTTGATCTCATGCAAACGAGCAAGTTTACCCAACTTGATGATGGAACGAGCAAGAAGTTTGGCATCGGTCGGAAACGTGATATTTTTCTCTTGCACTGTTGTATCAACAACGACTTGCGAAAGTTCTTTTTGCGTCACGAACTTCTTCTCGACGGCAACACGGACGGTCTCGTCGAGAACCAATTTGAGTTTTTCTTCGCCGATGCGTCGCCGCCAGATACCGAGCGAAGTCGGATCGCAGGGGAAGTCGGTTTGAAAATGTGTCTCGCCGCAAAAGTATTGCCAATAGGGATTCTCAAGCCAGCGGTCAACGAGGGCTTCGTCGGAAAGGTTGTAAGTGTATTTCAGATAGTTGAGTCCGACCATCAAGCGGGAGCCCCGTTGTCTGGGCAGTAGAGTGGGGCAAAGGCTTCGTTGAATCGTTGCCATTGGATGATGTCGGCGAGGTGGCAGAGCGGATGATCGAGGTTGAGTTGGCTATCGAGTCGTGCTTGGAAGAGTTGAAAGGTGCTGGGCTGGTCGTGGGGCGATTTTGTAGGTTTCATCGTGTGTCGAATTTGCAAGGTGTTTTGGAGAAAACGCCGGTTTTTTGAAAAATGCATGGCAAATTGTAACACGCTTTTTGAAAGCCGCAATAAAGGATTCAAAGAACCAAACGACTTTTTCAGAGACGACTAGATATACTGTAAACGGGGACAAACTGGTTGTTTTTTCTTTGTGTGAATTCTCTGCGCCCTTTGCGTACCTTGCGGTTAAAGAAGAGTCTTACCGCAAAGGCGCAAAGAACGCAAAAGAACCATTTGATACCGTTTATGGTATACCTTATTCCACGGCGCAATGAGGTAATAAGGTTGCCATTCGGGAAACGCTTAGGCTACGGAGGTTGTTTTGTCAGAAAAATAAGGTAAAATGAGGTTGATGTTGCCCTTTTTTAGCCGACACTCCTGCGAAGTGCAATGACAGAAATCGATAACAATAGCATCCTACAAAAACCATCCGGTCTATCGAAAACCGAGCGACTACCTTTGGAGTACTTCATTTTGCCACTGTGTCTGTCCTTTCAAACGCCACTCTTTTTCTTTGGATTTATTATTGGAACACTTGCAGCGATTACGGATCCCATTAGTCCGCAATGGATGGGATTTGATGAAATGAACTTTATTGCTCGCATTATCCTTCTGATTGGTTTTGTCGGAATGTGTTATCGTCAAGAATGGGCATTATCATTGATTGCAGGTGTACAGATTATCTGTACGCTGTGGGTAATCACTGCGATTTTCCAGTCGGGACCGGACGAATTTTTTCTTTTATGGTGTGTGTATGTGACATACGAAATGCTAATTATCACTGCCTGCTTTTTTGCTCTTTGGCAATGTGTACGATTCCGAAAAACACCAATTCACACGCTGAATACAGGCTAAATATCCGGTTGCTCCGTTTCACTGCGCTCCCGGCTTTCATTATGCAATCTAAACGGGTAGAATCGTGCCATGCGACATTTGGTTCCATTCCATCCGAAGCGGCATCCGCATTTTTTTACCGACGTTCTCGTCATCGGCGGAGGACTTGCCGGTCTCCGCACCGCCCTCGCCGTTGATCCGCAGTTCCAAGTCTTTCTCCTCTGCAAAAGCGGACTCGAAAACTCCAACAGTGTGTACTCACAAGGTGGAATCGCCGCCGTCTGGGACAAAAAAGACTCAATGGCGGGACACATCGAAGACACGATCACCGCCAGCGGCAATCTGTGCGACCGAAATGTCGTCGAACACGTCGTTCGTCGAGGTCCCGATGAAATATGGTATAATGACACAAGTATTATTTTTGCATTAACGACTCTTTTATGCCCACGATAACGATAGATTTACCGGATTGTTTGAATGTGCCATCGAATTGGAATGCACAGACATTCGTGCTGGAAAAAATGTACGAGGCAGGTTTTATTCCGTCCGATACTGAACCAGTCAAAAATTCTGTACCGGCAAACACGGAGTCTGAATCGTGGTTCACGCTGGAAGAGCACGCCCAATTTCGAGCAAACCGACGGCGATTGGAAGAGGAACTCGACAATGATCAAACCCAAAAAAATCAAGAGGAACTTTACCAATTGTTGCTCAATGGTCCGATTGCCGATGAAGAAACGATTAAACTACAAGACGAAGTTAGGGAGCACATGAAACAATGGAAACTACCATGGTAATGATAGATGCTTGCGTATTCATTGACTATTTTCGTTCGAAGAACAAGGGAAACACGTTTTTGGCGAAATTGACCAACGGTTCGCGCAAATGTTGTACTTCCGCCGTCGCCAAGTACGAAGTACTTGTCGGTGCAGACGAAAAAGATACGGAAGAGTGGCGGCGAATTTTCGATAAAATCACTGTTTTCGCCTTCGGTGATGCAACGATCAACTCGGCAAGAATGATCTATCGGCAACTGAAACGGGAAAGCAAACTTATTTCTCTTGGCGACATTCTCATTGCGGCGACGGCGATTGCCAACGATCTGCCGCTCGCTACGTTCAATCGGAGTCACTTTGAACGGATACGAGATTTGCGGGTGATCGGATAACAGTGTCCGCAGTGTCAGCAGGGCGAATGCAAGCCGGGAGCGAAACGAAGTGGAGCGACCGGATTCCCCCTCTTGCATTTTCTCCCAATCGGTGCTACACTCGAAAAAGAGTTTGAAATCGGGTGGCGTTTATTGAGTTGCAGAAAAACGAATAAAATCAGTCTGACGAAAAGTCATGCAACTTCAGCATTTTTGACACAATGCTTGGCGTACAGGGGCACGAGCCATTCGGAACGAAAACATCCGGGACATGCGACAATCTCGTGATACTGCTCTTCCAAAATAGGCAAAACTATGGTACGGGAGCGTTTTCTGAAAAGGGGCGAAATTGCTCTTGCTTTTTTGTTTGGATTTTTTCAGAATCCCTTTTCCCTCTCTCTGCATAGTCCATTCCCTTGATAAGCCCCGAAAACAACCTCGCCGATATTCGCCAACAACTCGACGAAGTCCAACGTACCTTCAACACTCTCGAAATGAGACCCAAAGAATCTCTCCGAGATTTCGAATATCGAGTCAAACGACACTCCGATAAACTGCTCTCTCTCAAAGTCGCCGAAAAAGTTCAACAAGAACAAATCGAACAAGGAGCCCGCGAAGCCGAAGAACTACTCAAAAAAAAGATTCCTTGACCTTCGAGGAGAAATCCCCCTTTCGCATCCGCGGTTGGCGATCAACGAATGTTCTGTTTCTCGGTGGTCATGGACATCCCATCGTTTCCCGCTTTTTCGCCAAGAATAAAACTCGCAATAAGAAAGGCAAAGGCTTCTATCCGGGACTCGTCTTACTCGGAATCTCTGAACGCATGTCACCGGCGATGCTCGACCTGCTTGCCAAGTCCGCCGCCGCGCTCGGTTCGATGAGCGATGCCCAAGGTGCCCTTGCCGATCAAGGGATCAATGTTTCTGTTACCAGAATATCGACTGCGGTGCGTGCGGTTGCTCTTGCAGCAAAGAGTCTTCGTACAAAAGATAGTTCTCTTCAAACACTGGACATACAAGGGCGAAAGATCGTTGTCTCTATTGACGGCGGTCGCATTCGTATTCGCAAAGACAAGAAAGGAAAGAAGACGAAAAAGGGTCGGTCTCGATACAACACTGATTGGCGAGAGCCGAAGTTGTTGTGCATCTATTTTTTGGACACGGAGGGGAACGTTGATCGAACGATTGCTCCTATTCTTGATGGCACGATGGGTAATGCGGATGAGATTTTCAAAATGCTGTGCGAGTATCTTTCAATGCTTGGCATCGATGCAACGACAGAAGTGTTATTCGTTTCTGATGGTGCGACTTGGTTATGGGACCGGGTCCATCTTGTCGAGAAGGTGGTACAAGACAAAGGCGGACGTTTTTACTGCCTACTCGATTATTATCACATGAAGGGCTACTTGCATGACATGGCGGGAGCGGCAAAGGGCTGGTCGAAAAAGAAGCGGACACAGTGGATTCGCAAACTGACAAAGTTTTTGTTTGAGGGCAAGAACGAGTTGTTCGAACAGGAGATAGAATTGTTGCGAAAGGGGAGCAAGAAGAAGAGCGTTCTTCGGTCGGCAGGCAATTATTTATTGAAACATTCGAGGGCGGGACACATGGATTACGCGGCGGCGAGACAACGAAACTTACCGATAGGCAGTGGGGTGATTGAGAGTACGGTTCGTCGGGTGGTCAATTTACGATTGAAGGGAGCGAGCGTCTATTGGAAGGAAAGGACGGCGGAGGATATGTTGCTCTTACGATGCTTGTACAAGGCGAGACGATGGAAAAGCATTGAAAAGCAAGGATTTGCAAGCGATACACTCGCCGCATAAAACGCCACCAAACGGAAAACGCTCCCCCTTCGGGTATAGAATTTTCCAACGGGAGCCTAAGCCGGTACTCTGGTGCAATTTATTCCCGCACTGGCACGTACCCCACCGAACGCACAAGTTTCTGCCCCTCATCGGAAAGCAACCACTTAACGAGCCGTTCCACATTTTCGCCCGGATTTTTACGATGTACCAACACACATTCGTAAACGAGCGGATATTTGCCCGATGCTATCGTCTCCGCATTGGGAAACACGCCATTCACCCCCATCGTTCGAGTATAAGCATCGAACATCATATATCGGTCAAAGTAATAGACCGAATAACCAATGCTGCCGTGCGATTGCGCCAGATGCTCATAGAGTGCGGTCATTCCATCAATCATCATCGGCGAAAGTTGGTATGGAATCGCAACTCCCTTCATCACAAGCGATTGCATCAGTTCCTCGCTGCCGGAATCCCTGTCTCGTGTAAATGGTTCAATAGTTCCGCCAAAACCGCCGACATCCGCCCATGATTGGTACTTAAAATTGAAAACCTGATCACCCCACTGCTCTTGCCGTTCCTGCAAATACTTACCGCTGAAAATGCCCTGATACTGTTCCAACGTCAAACTCCGTACTGGATTGTTCCGATTCTGCAAAAAGACGAACGCATCCTTCGCAAAGGGGACTTGAACGAGTTCCACCCCTTGCTTTTCGGCTTCGTCGAGTTCCGATTGCGAAAGCGGACGTGTCGAAAAGGCGATGTCTTTTTCTCCTTTGATCACCGCCAAAAGTGCCGGATGCGTGTTGAGAAGTGCCCTTGCCGGTTGCGGGATGGGTTGAGCAGGCATACCCAATCCCATTGTGCGACCCGTGGTTATTTTGAGCGGTGCGAGGTTGATTCTCTCACACCGATCGGCAATGGCATAGATGAGCGGATGCAAACTGAACGAACCTGCCCAGCGATCCACTTCTGCTTGGTCGATGCCGAGTTTTGCCAGTTCCGGCGTTGCACCGACGTGCCATTTTTCTCGTTCGGCATCGCGGGCGGTTTGCAGGAATTCATACGTATCAAATTGGGGGAATTCGGCATGATTCAAAAGTTCGTGCGAAGACATTCCGAGCCAAAGCGGTTCATCATTGAGGAGTCGTGTTTTTTGTGCGTCGGTCAAGGGCAAGACGAGACCGCTAAGATCGTCCCACGCGAAACGATGTCCCGGAGGCATCGCACTCGGATTTTTGTATTCTTCGGCTCTTCGTTGATAGCCTTCGGTTATTTTTTCGTACAGAAGAAGGGTGTTTTCGGCAAGCGCATTCCAATACTCGGCTTGCTTTTCGGGATCACGCATCGCAGGATAGTGGTGAAATTTTAACACCGTTTGTTCCAGAAAGAACGTCGCATGCCTGCGAATATTTTTTTCGGTTAATTCGACGGAGACATTAGCACCGAATAGTTTGACACGAGTCATCTTAAAAGTAACGATTGCATCGCTCAGTTTGGCGTAGGCAGCGAGATATCTTTCGTGGTATTCTGCCGGCATATTGCCGAGAATCTCCTTTCGGATTTCGTCGTTCCATTCGGCGGGGTCAGGGGAGATGTCGCCGTCGGACATGGCTTTCGCAAAACTTTTCGGCGGATTGACTTCGGGCGTTTCGGACAGTTGTGAGGCGGCGAGGAAAATACCTGCGGCGAGAAGGAATGAAAGCATGATTTTTCTCCGAAGTGTTAGGGCGGTTTTCATTGTCGCTTTTTAGGAGGGAAATGTCAAGTCATATCATTTAACCGATACTCCAGCGGTATTCATCCCGTAATTTCGGAGTTCGGAGTTCGCAATGCCTCTCTGTCGTCCTGTCGATAAAACACTCTCATTTTTTCTGTGTCTCAAAACCCGGTAGAATACGGAAGAAAACTCGACCATCCTTGAGCAGAATGTTTTGACCAAATGCCAAACGTGCAGAAATTTGTTGTCCAGATGTAACAATCAACACGGAATCTGCCAACACACTCATGTCCGACTCTAGCAATGCGTTCCATTCCCGTATACGTATGTGGTCGTTGGATGAATAGACATCAACAGGAGGATGATTCGTAGGATCAAAGATACTCTGCGCCGCAAAGGCAAAGTACGTTCGCTGATCATTTTCGGTAAACAAAGAAAAAGTCTCTGCACCCCACTCCTGCCAACCGCTCGCTGCCAAATTGTAGGGGGGTAGTTCTTCGCCGTTTGTCCCGCCGTTTTGAATGATATGAATTTGCTCGTATTGACCAACTCTATTCTGGATTTCGGTCTCCCAACTTTCCGCAACGTAAGATCGTGTCGAGCGTTTGACAAATTCAATCATCGGAAACAGGAAAATGGCAATCACCATCCCCACCGATACCGAGGCAACCAATCCGATCCAATGGGAGGACTGACGTGGGGGTTCATCGTCGATTTTGATGTTTTTCGGCACTTTTGGAACATCTGGCTCCGGCTTTTCCGATTCGGATGCCCCCAGCAGATACGAGGCGGGCAAGAACGTTTCTGGGGAGAAATAAGCGGAGTCCAAAAAAGTCCCTGAGTTTGGCGTACATTCTTGTTCCTCATTATCGATGGTTGCCCAAATTTTTGCGCACGTTCGACTTGCCAAGTTCGGCGGTGGTTCGACAATTTCGTCGCCGTTCAGAGGATTCAATAAATGTTTCCGTGAAGGTTCCATTTCCAATTTTTGTATTTCCATCTTTGGCTCCGTCGTCCTCTTCCTTTTGGGGAGAGGACGTTAATTTATGCCTATCCCACTTTTTTCAGCAAAAAGTTCAATTTTTTGATTGCACTTTGCAACCGCAACGAAATCGTCGTAAAATGCAACCCGACTGCATCGGCGGCTTCCCGATAAGTCAAGCCCTGAAAGTAAACCATATAAACCGCTTGTCGCAATGGTTTTGGCAACTGTTCGACGGCTTCCCTGACTTTATCGGCTATTTCTCTATCCATCGGTTCTTCAAAAGGTTCCGGTTCGTTTCCGATGATGGCATCCGCTATATTGACCGTATTGGAATCATGTTCCACTTGGCTGATCACGCGGAAGCGTTTTGCTTGCCGCAGGTGATCGATTGCCTTGTTGGTGGCGATTCGGTACAGCCAGGGGCGAAATTTCCTATCGGCATCGAATAGGTCGCAGTCTTGCAATACTGCCAAAAAGGTTTTTTGAAAAACGTCTTCGGCATTGGCGGCATTACCGAGGTAATGGTACAAGTAGTTGTACAATTCCCGTTCATATCGATGCACGATTTCCTCGAATGCTTCTCGAATGCCGGTATATCGGTATTCTAATAGCAGGTCTTCATCTGTCCAGTTCGTCCATTGGCATTCAGTGAGGGTCGTCGTTTCATTTGCGATGCGGAACATGATCCACCTTCCTTTCCGTAGTGTAATAATTTTTTGCAAGTAATGCAAGTTTGTTTTACTGAAAGAATAGTAGAATCACATTTCGTGCCAATTCGGGCGAAAATCTGCAAAATTCTTGGCGTTGGTTAAGGGAATCCCTCAAAAACACTACGAAAATAGCGATCAAACGTATTGGAAAAATTTTGAAAATTTCCTATTTTCGTAAGATTTGCCGAAAAATTACCTGCGAACAGAAATGAAAACATTACAAAATATCTCATTTTGTAAAATAGTTTTTGTACTTTTTACTCTGAAACAGTCGCAAGCAGTGAAGAGAATCTATCGGCATCTGCTACCATCTGCCGTTTTTTTTGCCCAGCGTTGGATAGCCAGTACCACGTGCAATCGCACAAGAGCAGCGGACGCAAGGCAAGTCCGCTTGGGGTTTACCAACTTGTCGTAAATCCGAGGTTACCGCTACACAATGTCTGGCGACTGTTCGTAAACAAGTCTCCGCCCAAATACAGCCGCGTACTGTTCCGATCCATATTCAAACCAAGCCCCAAATTGAACCAATCTTGCTTCGGGTCATTACCGTCGATTTTGTATGTTACATCTGAAAACTGTGTTCCATAATTGCCGCCGCGATTGCTAAACCGACCCGTATAGTCTCTGTCACACTTGCCTGCAAAATCATGAAACCAAGCGATATTTTCTGTAACAGCCAACTGTCCCCAGCGTAACGGAATAGGTTGCGAAGAAGCCCGCAAACCAATCGCCATCTTGTAACTGTTCGTAATACCTTCAACGCCTTCTAAACCGACGTTGGCGTACCGACCAGTCTCATCCCGCATCGTTTCGGTGAATTTATTCTGATGAGCAGAGACAATTTGGAAACTCGTATACGGTTGAACCGTTGCGTAATAGACCGG
>Ga0082212_10012900_pt1 | contig 10498 bp, 10 predicted proteins | sample TergutNt197P3_FD_71548 | JGI IMG/M metagenome (GOLD analysis project Ga0082212, IMG submission 71548) | Neocapritermes taracua P3 segment gut microbial communities from Petit-Saut dam, French Guiana - Nt197 P3 | ecosystem: Host-associated > Arthropoda: Insects > Digestive system > Gut ...
CCATCCCTGCTGGCCGAAAGAGCCTGGCCCCTGGAATCTCCTATCCTAAAAATTGAGGGCGGCAACAGCGGTCTGATACCCAAGTTCCAGGAAGCATTGTCGAATATTTTGCGCCTAAAGGCCGAAAACTCCATTGACCCAGCCAAGCGTGTTCCTGCACTGTGCAACTTGCATGAACTCGAACCCTTTTCTGATGCATTTAAGTCACTGGCTAAACTCGAATCCATAACATTCAATAGTGGCGACCTCTCATCTCCGACCCGTGCAGTGGCTATAGTGGAGGGCGGCCTGGTGGCCCTAGAACTGGCTAATGTCAAAGACCCTGCGGCTGAAAAGGCAAAACTGGAAAAAGAGCGCGACAAATTGACCCAAGAATTAAATTCACTAAGAGCCAGACTTAATAACCCTGACTTTTTGGCCAAAGCCGCACCCAAGGCCATCGAGAGCCAGCAACAACTTGCCGCTGAAAAAGAGACCAGATTAAAGACCATATTAGGAGTATTGGGAGGCACCAATCCATGAAAAGCATATCCCTGCAGCATCAAGCCATTATGCAATCACTGTTCGCAATCAGGAAATTCAGAATGGGCATCGGGTTACAGACGGGGCGTTCTGGGGAAAAAAAAAATGACCAAAAATACTGATTCGGGCGATTACCTTTCTTGGGCGGCACCCCCTACCAAGCATTCATAGGCTTTTTTCTGACAGGATGCTACCCCTATACTGTTGGTTGAAGCCATACAATAGCTTTTGTGTACGGGAGAATGCATGCGGCTTAGCCCAAATCTGACAAAGTGGTTGAAGTGCTTACACCTGCTGGCGGCTGCGGGATGGGTAGGAGGAGCTGTTTCGTTGCTAATTTTACATTTTTTACGCTTCAAGGGTGTTGAGAGCAGTGAAGAACTGTATGGCATTGACCGAGCAGCCCACCTGATCGACATGGGGGTGGTGGTTTATCTTGGAGCCTTTGGATGTCTTTTGACGGGCCTTCTTTATTCGACCTATACAAATTGGGGTTTTTTTCGTCACAGATGGATAATTGTTAAGTGGATTATTACCATTCTTTGCATTCTCTCTGGCACCTTTTTCCTCGGCCCGTGGGAAACCGCAATGGTGAATATTTCCCACCAGTCAGGTGATGCATCCTTGTTGGATGGTAAGTACCTTTCCAGTATGTATTTAAATTTTTGGTTTGGAATAGTTCAACTCGTCTTACTTATTTTTGCTATGTTCATCTCAGTGTTCAAGCCATGGAAACAAAAAAGTTCAGTTGCGAACAAGCTATGAGAGAATGAATTGCTACCAGGCAACAACTGAAAGGGGTACCCTCATGGCAATAACCGGCAAACTGTTGGCATCTGCTGTAGTATTATCCGGCATGATAGCCTGTCAACCAGACCAGAGTCCGGAGCGTGCATTGAAGCTGCACAACTCCATATTTACCATTGATACCCACTGCGACACGCCAATGTCACTGGCCAGGTATGACATCGGCGTGCGCCATGAAAAAGGGCAGGGGTGCTACGACTTGCCGAGGATGCTGGAGGGGGGCCTTTCTGCAAGCTGCTTTGCTGTCTATATAGGGCAGGGGGCAAGGACTCCAGAGGGGTACGCATCAGCAAAAGAGCGTGCAATGGCTACTTTCGGAAACCTTGAAGCGATGTTTGCAAAATATGCAGATCAATGTGAACAGGCATTTTCTCCAGCTGACTTTAAGAGGATAGATAAATCAGGCAAGCGCGCCATTTTGGTAAGCATGGAAAATGCCTACTCCATCGGGTTGGATATAAATAACATTGATGAATATTATGCAAAAGGTGCCAGGATGATGGGGCTTGTTCATGGCAGAAATAACGATATTTGCGACAGTGCGACTGACAACGCTGTCAGGGAGGGGAATGACAACGGTGTTTCTGAGTTTGGCAAGACAGTCATTAAACATATGAACGACATGGGCATCGTCATTGATGTCAGCCATGCTTCCACTCAGAGTTTCCTTGACACATTGGCACTGAGTAACTCACCCATCATGGCAAGCCACAGCAGTGCCAGGGCCATATGCGACCATCCAAGGAACCTTTCTGACGAAGAACTCCTCGCCCTAAAGAAAAATGGCGGTGTAATTCAGCTCTGCATTCTTTCAGACTATATTAAAGTCAGGAAAGTTGATCCAGAATACACAAGATTACAGGAAGACCTGGAGGCACGCATTCAGGCATTTGGCGGCAGGGAGGCGTTGAGAAACAAGCCTGGTGGGGATGACTTACTCAGGGAATCCAGGGAACTCAGGGCCAGATTCGGCGGCCCAAAGGCAACCGTCAAAGACGCTGTTGACCACATCGACCACATAGTCAAGCTGATTGGCATTGACCATGTTGGCATTGGGACGGATTTTGACGGCGGTGGTGGTCTGGTGGACTGCATGGACGTTACCGAACTGCCAAATATCACAATTGAGCTGGTACGTCGTGGCTATTCCGACAAAGCCATCAAGAAGATTTGGGGCGAAAACGCGTTGAGAGTATTTGAAACCGCCCAAAAGAACAGGATACGCAATTAGTTACAAGTTTTGAGTTACGAGAGCAATTGAGGTCGCCTCACAGCTTGTGCCATGGGCTTGTCTAAAGGTCATGCAAAAATAATAAAAAAACCATCTGCACTTTTCCCTCCAATTCAGTATTGGTATGTATGGAGGGGAAAAATAAATGCCGACTGCCGTTGAGAGCATGGATGGTGTGCTGATGGAAGGCGGCATGGCTAAGTTCCAGGGAACGATAAGTACTCTGGATGCAATGGTTTTGCGTGTCAGGAATGGCGAGATTGAAGCGTTTGACGAACTCATGGCAGAAACTGAAGGGAGGGTATTAGGGCTTGCCTGGCGATTACTTGGCGATAGGGAACTGGCTAAGGATGCCTGTCAGGAAGGGTTTTTGAGGGCCTACAAAGCTCTGCCATCATTCTGCATTGGCGAATCATTTACAGCGTGGGTGATGACCATAACGGCCAACATTTGCCGTGATTATTTGAAAAAGAGGAATTATAGTGCTGCCGACCCCCAAATACTCGAATCCATGCCAGCCCCCAGCGATGTCCACGCTGACGAGATAGTGTTGCAGGGACAGCACCGAGAGCTTGTTCAAAAGGCTCTTAATGTCCTTACTCCAGCCGAAAGACAGGCGATAGTACTCAGAGATATGGAGGGAATGTCAACGAAAGAAGTAGCGGAGGTGCTAGGAACCAGGGCTGGTACCATTCGCACTCAGATTTCTGATGCGAGAAGTAAAATAAAGGCATTTTGTCAACGTGTTCTACATAAGCCAAATGGAGGCCGTCCATGAAGACTTACCATGTCTCTGAAAAATTGGCACTCTGGGTAGGCGGAGACCTATCGGAGCAGGAGATGGCATCAGTACAGGCACACCTGGACGTTTGCGACAAGTGCCGATCAGAAGCCTTGAACTACAAAGAGGCAATGTCGTGGTTGCAGGCACCAGCCGAAATTCGTTTTACTCAGGAGGAGTGCGCTGACATCCGCAACAGCGTGATGGCAAAAATCAGGTCAGACAAACAGACGAAGAAATCCCATATCAAACCCTTCATACCCTTGCTAATCGCCGCTGCCGCTTCAATACCTGTCTATTTATTGTTTAGTAATAGTGTGATGGGAAAGTCAGAGCTGCCAACGGCGGCGGCAAGTGCCAAGCCGGATAGCCCGATTACTGACATAGTTAGCGGCGGCACGGATGCTACGCCCCAGGCTAACGAAACCCAGACAACTTTTGCCAGTGCGGTGACTGCCTTGGCCAGGCCCAGCACGAGCAGGTACGCAAGGCGCGCCGCAAAAGATCAACCGATTCAGCCGTTAAATTATTGGCCCGATCCATCAATAACCCGTATAGAAATACAAACCGAAGACCCGAGTATCAAAATTATTTTGGTTCCGCCTTCAACAACCACAGACCTTATAGGAGATACACATGAACAACCTAGCTAAAATCACACTCACCATCTTGGCCACTTGCCCGATGCTGTTGGGGCAGGATACAACACAGGGTGCCAAACCAACATCCACTGAGACAGCCGTCTCAAATGGTGTTGTGAGCAAACTTTTTATACTTAGGTACGTAGATTCCAATGAAATGGAAGGTGTTGTCCGTGGACTGATGGGTAAGGATGGGAGTGTAGCTAGTCGAATCGTGGGGTCGCGAAATACTCTGTCAGTGAGTGCTCCACCTGAAAATATGTTAGCAATAGAGGCTGCCATAGCGGTTTTAGACGTAAGGCAACCATCAGCTTTACCGGCCATTACTGCTGAACTGCGTATCAGCGTTCTTTGGGCAGGCAATGATCCAAACATATTGGGGGGGGATCCTGTGCCCTCTCATCTTTCGGGCGCGACTTCCGCAATTTCCGGTACTCTGGGGTATAAACAGTTCCGCCTTGGTGGTGTATTCACTCAGCTTGTGAGTAGCAATACAACCTCCGCAACTGGTGGCGGAAAAATGTTGGAAGTTAAGAGCAATATTCCATTAAATGATTTTTCATGGATAATGAATAATTGCAGATTGAGTGGGGACAAAGATAACGCTGTTCTTTCCGGTATATTCGGAGTTAACTATCATAGACAGTCAGTTATTTCGGGTGCTGCGATTAATCTAAAATATGGCGAAAAAAATGTAATCGGTTCCACAACTGTTGGGAATGGTATTGCGATGATCATTCTTGTATCATTGGAAAAACCGACCGACAATATCTGATAAATCCAGGTTAGCGATTAGGCACTCCCCTGGCATCTGCAGCCTTAGATAGCGAATGCCGGGGCTTCTGCGTTAAACTTCAAAAGTAAGATTGGGGGTTACACGTGTCCACAAATATATTCGTCCCGGCCATTGTTTCGATGGCCTTGGTTCTACCCCTATCCGCCCAGTCAGACTTTGAATATAACCTGGCTCGACGAAAGGGTAACAAAATTGTCTTGCTGGGACAGGCATCCGCCAATGATCTGGGCAAATGGAGACAGGTAATAGATTCAGACGAAATTTTTGGCCATGGCTTTACTTTATTGAATCGCCAGGCACTTGTAAGTAACACACTCTTTGGAATTAGCGACAGGAACATTGACGACTTTGAACGCTGGTTCAGGCAACATTACGGCCTCAGCAATAGTGCCAGATGGGGCGCGCTGGACATGAAAAATAATTTGATCGTCTCGGGAATCCAAACGCCGGAGACAAAAGAATTCGATCAAATGCTGGAGCGGCAGGGAATCAAAACCCCTGCCCGCCAACTCAGGGACTTCTTGCGTGAAAACCCTGACCACATTGATGCAATGACAGACCTACTAAACGAAGTCCGCCGCCGTGCCCTCCACGTTATGCCATCAAGTTCCAGCGAAGATCTGGACACCGAAACCGACTTACGCACTTGGGCTGTCCTCGCTAATGAAACGGATAAAGCGTTCTCCGGTTCATGGGTAGGCATTGACATTAATTTTTTCAGGCTTGACCAGGAACAGCCTGAACGCCATAGCAAGTTGATGAGGGATGTATTCCGTAAGCATATATCAAAGGTTGAAATGACTGTCAGGGAGCAGCCGCTGAATGGGACGCTGTGGAATATCTGGGCATGGATGGCCCGCAGCAGCCCTGAGTACAACTGGAAGTTATTCGTCAGTACCATTGAGCCAGTCCGCTTTCCCTACTCGAACATTTCTCACTATCTGCCCCCGCCGGAGGTCTGTGCGTGGTTGGTAGAAGAATCCAAAAATAAGAGCGACTGGGAAACTGTGATTAAATATGCGGTAATTGCAAGGCAATTTTCGGGACATTCAGCAGGCAGAACAAGGGTGGAATGGGTTCCAGGCGGTGCCTACAGTGCATTTGCATCCGATACAAATCACATTAAAGACTACCCCGCAAAGTCGGCCTACGCTCCTCATCTTGAAGCACTATTAAAGCTGGGCAGGGTTGACGAAGCGAATGATGTCTACGATGAAATGATTCGCATTGAGGGCAAGGAAGACCATTATGCCAAGATGGTTGTTATCGATGGCAAGAGCGAGAGATATAAGGCGAATAACGCCCTAATTGCTGCCGATGCAGCAAGATCGGCGGGAATGGAGGATGTTGCCATAGTGTGGGAGCAGGGCGAACTTATCAGCAAACACCCATGGCAATACTTTACTCCTATGTACGTGAGCGGCTTCCCCTTATTTTTTATTAATGCAGACGGACAGAGCGATTATTACAAAAAATTTTATAACTTGGTGAGCGGCTTAAGTGCTGTTTTCAGAATTTACGCAGGGTCGAGCCAAAAAGAAGACTTTGAATCCTTGGGATGGAAAAAAGAAGACGGCGACCGTTGGGCGATAATTGGCAGCGATTTGCGGGTAATTGAACAGGGTGAGGGTATGCCGGATGCTACTGCCTTGGAGTCCATTTTGTATCGCAACAATCTCAGGGACGAAATAGGATCACGCCGCGCCTATATGTCAGAATATGGGGCACAGCCAGGGCTTGAACTTGACCTGGCCCTAATAATGATAGGACAGACAGACAGAAACCTTGATGCCGCTGAGAAGAATCAGACAGGCAGTCCAATGAGTGCCGAGGGGGGCGATGACCCATTTGCGGAGGCTGCCAGGACTATGAGCAGATTGGTGAATGACCGTCATGACCTGATGATGAATCTGACATCCTTTTACTATTCTTCCAGCAATCAAATAACGAAGAGTCAGTCTATGTATGCGATAGCCGGGAGGCTCTTGCCGCATCTGGAGACGTTGCTGGCAAGAAAGCCATCATCGGGAGTTTTGTGGAACCAGTGGCTTTTCTGGAGAGGGATACAGGGTGCTAATCGATCCATCGATTTGCTCATAGAGGAAATCAAGTCCAGTCCGGTCAGTCAGCCCGGGACAGTACCGCCTGCTTCTGTTTTCAACACATACTACGATGAATGCAGAAGAGAAGGGAAGTGGGACAAGGTAATTAAATTGCTGAGAACAGTCTGGGATAGAGAATTTACCAGAGTTGTCGACCTTCAGAAAGAAAACCCGAATTTCAAAGTGTCTGAAACTCCAGCCGACCGCTACACCTTTTCTTCCATCGAAGATTTGACTGCTCATTTTATACAGAGCAACAGTGCGGCATTGGGAGACAGGGTAGGCATTCCGCTCATTGAGGCCAACCTTAATGATAATAAGCCAGGCGATGCCAGTGAAATATTTGATGCCTGGTTCAATTGCGGCGGTAAATTTACAAACTTTGCAAAGACCATCGAACTGGCAAAAGAGAAGGGCCAGGAGAGGCTTGCGAGGGAGTGGGAGAGGAAATTGGGTATTAGGGAGTGATGAGGGGACTATAGCAACTAACCACGCAACGTCTAAACCAACGGATCTTCGCCGCCCTTGTTGAACGGGTTGCATCTCAAAACCCGCCAGACGGTTAGTGCCCCGCCTTTGAGCGTCCCGTATTTCTGTATAGCTTCCAGTCCGTACTGACTGCAAGTTGGCTGAAATTTGCAGATCGTTGGTAGGGCAGGGCTGACTGTTATCTGATACGTGCGTATCGCACCCCTCAATGCCCAGGCAGTGGGTTGGATGCGTACCGGCATCAGGCTCTCCAACAACAGGTAGGCGCAAACACAAAACCAGGGATGTGTCCAAATCCATGCCATCAGTGCCATTTTACGCGCCATTCTCTTTCACCAGCTTGCTTGCTTCCTGAATAAAAGCAGCAACAATTTCATTTTCCGGGACTTTGTGCAGTAATTGGCCTCGGCGGAACAACAATCCTTCTCCATTGCCGCCAGCCACTCCAAGGTCGGCTTCCCTGGCCTCCCCTGGTCCATTTACTGCACAACCCATGACGGCGAATGTAAATCTATCGGCATTTATAGTTTGTAGTTTGCTTTCTATCTCCTTGGCCAATTTATGCAGGTCAATTTGCAACCTACCACAGCCTGGGCAGCTTATCAGCCTGAAACCACCGCGGCGCAGGGACAGGGAGCGTAATAGTTCATGTCCAACTTTACATTCTTCTTCACCGGGGCCAGTGAGTGAGATGCGGATGGTGTCGCCTATGCCTTCGGCTAACAGGATACCCAGCCCAATGCTGCTGCGGATGGTCGCGCCCCAGATTGTTCCGGCTTCTGTAATACCCAAATGAAAAGGATAGTCCACACGTTTGGCTAACAAACGATAGGCCTGCACTGTTCTTATCACGTCAGACGCTTTGAGACTGATTTTGATATTGTAAAAACTCTCACGCTCCAGCAAGTCAATATGACCGAGAGCGCTCTCAACCATTGCTTCCGGTGTGGCGTGGCCGTTGAATTTATCCAATAATTCCTTTTCAAGGCTCCCACCGTTCACCCCAATACGGATGGGTATACTCCTCGACCCTGCCCTGTCGGCGATTGCCCTGACCCTGTCCTGTCCGCCTATGTTGCCCGGGTTAATCCTAAGACATGCCGCACCTCCATCTATGGCTGCCAGCGCAAGTTTGTAATCAAAGTGTATGTCTGCCACGACAGGAATTGGAGATTGGGCACAAATTTCCGGAAAAACTCTGGCAGCCTCGGGCGTAGGAATGGACACTCTTACAATTTCACACCCAGCGTCTGAGTATTCATGAATCTGCCTGACCGTTGCAGCCAGGTCTCTCGTGTCAGTCTTGGTCATGGACTGCACAGTGATTGATGCATTGCCCCCTACCAGTACCCTACCTACAGAAATCTGTCTCGTCACCCTTCGAGGTGCCAGAGGTGCAAGGCGGTCTTGGGGCATATGACTATCTCCTGATTTCTATAAGAATAGCTTAATATATGTTTCCAGAGTTGTAGCAAAGCTGAGGCATCCTGAGTAGAAAATCCAGCATAAAAAAACCACATGCCGAGGGAAGTGACTTTTTCAATAGGAATAAAGTTTTACATTTTGGTATTAGACTATTTTCAGGAGGTCAGTTTATGAAAAATTATCCAGCCGAGCCGTACCGTATCAAGGTTGTTGAAATGCCAAACATCCTTACGAAAGAAGAGCGCTGTGCTGCCATTAAGGCCGCCGGTTACAATACCTTTCAGTTAAAGAGCGAGGACTGCTACATAGACCTGCTGACAGACAGCGGCACAAACGCGATGAGCGACCGTCAATGGGCAGGGCTGATGATTGGTGACGAGGCATACGCAGGTTCCCGCAACTGGCTGCACCTGGAAGCTACTATTAAAGAATATTACGGATTTAAGCACGTCGCCCCTACCCACCAGGGCAGGGGCGCGGAAAACCTTTTGTCAAGGCTGCTAATCACCCCCGGTACCTACGTGCCAGGCAATATGTACTTTACAACTACCCGCTATCACCAGGAAGCAAATGGTGCCACATTCCGCGACATTATTATTGATGAAGCCCATGACCCAAACATTGACCTGCCCTTCAAAGGCAACATTGACCTTGGCAAGCTGCAGGCACTCATTGACGAGGTTGGTGCCGACAAAATCCCCTACGTCTGCCTGGCAGTCACTGTAAACATGGCTGGGGGACAGCCTGTCTCTATGGCCAATATGCGCGCCGTGCGGGCACTGTGCGACAAGTATGGCCTGAAAATTTTTTATGACTGCACCCGTTGCGTTGAAAACGCCTATTTCATCAAGACCCGCGAAGAGGGGTATGCCGATAAGACCATCAAGGAAATAGTGCTGGAGATGTTTAGCTACTCTGATGGTGCAACCATGAGTGGCAAAAAAGATGGTTTGGTAAATATTGGCGGCTTCCTTGCCATGAATGATGATGATCTTTACACCAAGTCACGTGAAATGGTTGTTGTCTTTGAAGGAATGCCATCTTACGGAGGTATGACGGGCAGAGACATGGAGGCATTTGCCATAGGCATTAAGGAAGCCTGCCAGTTTGAATTTATTCGGCACCGTGTCGAACAAGTGGCCTACTTAGGAGATAAGCTCATAGATGCCGGTGTTCCGATAGTCAGGCCAGTAGGTGGGCATGGGGTGTTCCTGGATGCACGCCTTTTCCTGCCCCATATTCCTCAGGAAAAACTCCCAGCTCAGAGTTTGGCGGCTCATCTCTACATGGAGTCAGGTGTGCGCTCGATGGAGCGCGGTGTTGTTTCTGCAGGGAGGGACACTGTCACTGGTAAGAACCACATGCCAAAACTTGAAACTGTACGCCTGACAATTCCCCGCAGGGTCTATACCTATGCTCACATGGACGTGACAGCTGAATCGATCATCAATTTGTATAAGAACCGAGACATGATTCGCGGCCTCAAGTTCGTCTATGAGCCGCCTATGCTACGTTTCTTTAACGCCCGATTTGATTACTGTGACTAGTGTCGCGTCCGCAAATTAACTATAATGTCCAATTGCTTTTTCGCCACATCTTCAGAAGTGCGATAAACACTACAAGGATGCGACACTAGTAGGGGGCGTGGGGGAGGCGAAAGGAGCGCAGCGACTAGAGTTCCCCCACAAAGCATTCATTAGCTTT
>Ga0082212_10012901_pt1 | contig 10498 bp, 8 predicted proteins | sample TergutNt197P3_FD_71548 | JGI IMG/M metagenome (GOLD analysis project Ga0082212, IMG submission 71548) | Neocapritermes taracua P3 segment gut microbial communities from Petit-Saut dam, French Guiana - Nt197 P3 | ecosystem: Host-associated > Arthropoda: Insects > Digestive system > Gut ...
CCGTGACTTTGTCAAATTCGGTTAAGGCTTCCTTGAATTCTTTTTCAAGCCGCGCGCGTTCCTTGCCAAAATCTATAAGTCCCTTGAGGGGCATATAGATTTCGATATCGTACATTACTGCTGAGGCGTCTGTTTTGTCCGGAATATATGCCGGATCAATAATTATATTTTCCAGTTTTGCCAAAGCCTTCAACTGAGCGATTTCTGCGTTGACTATGGCTGTAAATTCGGCGTGGTTTGTCTTGAATACGACGTTTGCCTTTATGTCGGGGGCTATGTTCATCTCGCCGCGAATATTCCTTATTTTATATACTGCCTCTTTGAAAAGTTCTGTTTTATCGGATTCAGCTTCAAAGTCAAACGCAGGATTTGCCTCCGGCCAGGAGGCTGTGATTATGTGTGGCTCATCTTTTTCTTTTATATTGCTCCATATTTCTTCTGTTATGAACGGCATAACCGGATGCATGAGTTTGAGGGTATTTTTCAAAATATAGAAAAGCACCTGCCTGGCAGCCGAAGAAGATTCTTCTTTTGTGTACAGGCGTTGTTTAACAAGCTCTATGTACCAATCGCAAAATTCATGCCACCAAAAGTCATATATCTCCTGCGCCATATCGTTGAATCTATACCCTGAGAGACTTTTGTCAACAGCACGGACTGCTTTGTTAAAGCGGGCCAGTATCCAGCGATCAAACATTTCAAGTTTGCCGGCATCGATATTTTGCTTAAAATCCGGTTCTATATTCATTAAAACGAAACGCGATGCCTGCCATATTTTATTGATGAAAGTTCTATAGCCCACAACCCTTTTTTCTGAAAAGACAATGTCGCGTCCCTGCGCGGCAAAGGCTGCAAGCGTAAAACGAAAAGCGTCTGTTCCGTACTGGTCCATCATCGTAAGGGGGTCTATTACGTTGCCTTTCGATTTGCTCATTTTTTGGCCCTCTTCGTCGCGTATCAGGGCGTGTATGTATATGTCTTTGAACGGGCGATTATCCATAAATTTTAGCCCGAACATAATCATTCGCGCTACCCAGAAAAATATTATATCGAAAGCAGTGACAAGAACGCTTGTCGGGTAATACTTTTTAAGCGCTCCCGTATGTTCGGGCCACCCGAGCGTTGAGAACGGCCAAAGTCCTGATGAAAACCATGTATCCAGGACATCCTCGTCTTGCCGCACATTGCCGCTTCCGCATGAGGCGCAAGCCTGAGGCTCTTCCAGTTCAACCATTACGGCTTCGCAATCGGCGCAGTAATATGCCGGTATTCTGTGTCCCCACCAGAGCTGCCTTGATATGCACCAGTCCCTGATATTGTTCATCCACTCAAAATATGTTTTCTCCCAGTTCTGCGGAACAAAACGTATATCGCCAGACTTTACGGCTTCAATGGCTTTTTCTGCGAGGGGTTTGATTTTTACAAACCATTGTTTCGACAAGCGCGGCTCAATTACGGTTTGGCAGCGGTAACAGTGTCCTACCGAGTGCGCGTGATTATCGACTTTTACAAGAAGACCGGCAGCGTCAAGATCGGCGACAATCTTTTTTCTGGCCTCGAAGCGGTCGAGTCCCTTGTATGCGCCGCCATTTTCGTTTATAAATCCGCGCGAATCCATTATGTTTACTTCTTCAAGGCTATGGCGCTTGCCCATCTCGAAGTCATTGGGGTCGTGCGCCGGGGTTACCTTAACTATACCTGTACCGAATTCTTTATCGATATAACTGTCGGCAAATATGGGTATTTCGCGGTTTACCAACGGGAGCGCAGCCTTTCTGCCTATCAAATGGGCGTAGCGTTCATCCTCCGGATTTATCGCTATGCCGGTATCTCCCAGCATCGTCTCAGGCCTTGTTGTTGCTACGACTATATAGTCATCCGAACCGGGAAGGGGATATTTTATGTGCCAGAAATGTCCGTCAATATTTTTGTATTCGGTTTCAATATCAGACAGAGCCGTTTCACAGCGTGGGCACCAATTGATTATACGGTAGCCCTGGTATACCAGGTTTTCGTCATAGAGCGATTTGAAAACGCCGCGAACCGCCTGAGACAGACCGTCATCAAGGGTGAAACGCTCGCGCTGCCAGTCAAGCGAACTGCCGAGGCGCTTTAACTGTCCCTTTATTTGCCCGCCCGATTTTTCTTTCCACTGCCAAACTCTCTCCTGAAATTTCTCGCGTCCGAGATCTTCCTTGGCAAGGCCCTCTTCGCGGATGAGGCGTTCAACTACATTCTGGGTGGCTATGCCGGCGTGATCCATGCCCGGCATCCACAGCACGGATTTTCCGTTCATGCGCTGCCAGCGCGCGAGAATATCCTGCAAGGTATTGTTGAGCGCGTGCCCCATGTGCAGACTGCCGGTTACATTGGGCGGTGGGATGACGATGCAGAACGGCTCCCTCGTGTCATTTTCGTTGGCGTGAAAATACCCGTTGGTTTCCCAAAAAGCGTACCATTTCTCTTCGGCTTCACGTGGTTCAAAAGTAGCGGCAAGTTCCATAATACTATCCTCTATGGCAAACGTTAACGAAAATCATTTTTAAAAAATAGGCGGCAGTGTCAAGCGGATTTGCTGGGAGGATTGTCTGATTGTAATGGACGCCGTCAGGTAAGGGCCATTACCGTCACCTTCTCTTTATAAGCTATATACTATGGGCGCATAACTTATTGGTTTGCTCAACACAGTTTTTGCGCAGTCTGAATTCCATATTGAGGGGTTTTCCTGATGCGATGCCGTTGATAAAGTTTTATCTTAATTTTTATTCATCTTTTTTCAGCTTTAGCCCGCTTTGCCATTTCTAAATTATTTTTCGCATTAGGAACATTAGGGTTAATCCGCAGCGCAGATTCATAGTCTGATATGGCGCGGTCATAGTTTCTTTTTCCATAGTACGCAATACCGCGATTATTATATGCGTCAGCATAATTAGGGTCAATCTTGATTGCCTGAGTATAGTCGGCTATGGCGCGGTCATAATCTCCTTTCTTCCGATACGCAATACCGCGATTATTATATGCAACGGCCAAATTAGGATCAATCTTGATTGCCTGAGTATAGTCGGCTATGGCGCGGTCATAATCTTTTTTATCAGAGTACGCATTACCGCGATTATTATATGCATAGGCATAATTAGGATCAAGCCTGATTGCCTGAGTATAGTCGGCTATGGCGCGGTCATAATCTCCTTTCTTCCGATACGCAATACCGCGATTATAATATGCATAGGCATAATCAGGGTCAAGCCTGATTGCATTATTATAGTCTGATATGGCACGGTCATAATCTTTTTTATCATCGTACGCAACACCGCGATAAAAATATGCTTCGGCAAAGTCAGGGGCTAAGGCGATAGCCCGCCCGAATTCCCGTATAGCGTTATCAAAACTCCCTGCGGCATAAAAGTCCTTGCCTCGGTTTAGGCAGGCAAGCGCTTCTTCGCTGACGTACTTTTCAGGCGCAGAGCCGAAGGGGGCGACAATGCCTGCCAGCACAGAGTCGCTGTTGCTTATACGAACCTCGTACGCGGTAAGCATGGCTGACGTTTGCGCGTCAACGGCTCGAATCCTAAGCTGACTAAAGCCGGCATAACGGTCAAACGTGCCGGTTATCACCACCTTTGCGCTCAAAAGGCTGCCGACCTCTGCGGCAGACTTGTCTGTTACAATGCCAAGCATCTGCAGTTCCTGCTCTTTTAATACGGCTCTTAAGGCCTCCCCCCTCGCCAGCGGTTTTAGCTTGCCGCTTAGGGCAAATCTGTCGTTCAGGTTCTCACCCATGTAGTCTCCTATTTTGTCATGGGATGCGACGATTTTGTAGACCGCGATCTCTGTTCCACCGGCAACTTTTGCCTCGACAGCCGCAACTGCAGAACCTATCGCCTTATCAAGACTTAACAGCTCTTTGGATTCTATTGAAGATGGGCTGCCCGCGCAGCTTGTTATTAAAACTGCTATTACTATTACAGAAAGTTTATAAAGTTTATTCATGGCTGACATTGTCTCCTGTTTTGCTGTTTACAACGTTATTGGCCGACATGTATTGCTTATGCTGAACTTGCCGTTTTTCAGGCAAGATTATAAGGTGTATCGGCGATATTTCTTTCCCGCCAATATTCCTGCCTTTTAATAAATGCAGTATGCAATTTCTCTTTGCGTTCTGCAAGCCGTTTTTCCATCCCGCCGTAAAAAACATCATCCGGCGTTAAATACCTGAGCGCGCTATGAAGACGCTCGCTGTTGTAATACGCAATCCACTCGCCCATTCTGACATTGGCGTCTTGATAGTCAATATACGCAGACCTTCTTACATGTTCTGTCTTTAAAGTACGATTAAATCGTTCTATCTTCCCATTGCTTTGAGGGTGATTGGCCGATGTTAAAGTATGTCCGATATTCAGAAGCACAAGCAATTCCTTAAAATCCTTTGATATGAATTGACCGCCGTTATCGCTTATAATCCGCACTCCCTCGGCATCAGGATACAATTCCTTAGTCTCGGTAACCAATATTTCCGCATTAATGCCTTCCATGTTCCAGCATAACCTAAAGTTAAGCATTCTCCGGCTGTACCCGTCAAGAATGCCCAAAAAATAATAAAATGCACCTCCTATTTTAATATACGAAAAATCGATATGCCATTGTTCATGAACGGCATTCGGCTGATCAAAGCCTTCCTTCTTCATCTCAGCAGCTTCAGCCCATTTTTTGCCTAAATCAAAGCGCTTTATGACGTTATATACGCTGCTACAGGACACAAAAGCTATGTTTTTATCCACCATCTCCCAGCATTGTACCCGATAGCCCTTTAGCGGATTATCCGTACAATATGCAATTATAGAGCTGATCTCATCAGGCGTAAGATAATACACCTTAGGGATATTGTTATTATGACCTGTCTCAATGCCGCGCCTTTTAGCCCATTCCCGCCATGTTCGCTGTGAAATACCGGCATACTTCAAAAGGGCTTTTAAAGAAAGACCCGTTTTGCTCTTATAGCGCATTATTTCATTTTCAGCCGTTTGCCTCATTTTAAGACTCACTTTCTCTTTACCTACAGAGGGCCAAAGCGCTTTTTTTTTAATCCTAAAAGCTCTTCCGCAAGGTCAGCTATAACCTCATCTTTCTGTTTAATCTTTTCTTCAAGCGCAGCTACCTTTCGTTCTTCTGCTTTAGCGCTTATGTCGGACCTTTTAACCTGAAAGGTTTGAATTCCACCTTCAAAAAGCTGCTTGCGCCAATTGAAGATATTATTCGGATGAAGCCCGTACTGATCCGCTATTTGGCTGATTGCCTTCCCGTCTTCAAGCACTTCTCTGAGAATCCTAATCTTTTCTTCAGCAGTATACTTTTTTCTTTTACTCATTTTTAACCTCCAAAGGTTCTTATATACCACCTTATTAGCTACCTCCTAAAACGGCAAGTTCAGCGTGGGCAGAACACCCGAAAACTTATAGAATTAAATAATCTAATCTTGTTGAAATTAACGATATGTTTAAAATTCCAGCTAACTAATATATCAACATGCGAAACTGTTGCAATAGCTATATGCAAAGCGTCATTATAATAATGTTCGCCAATAATTTTCTCTGTCATATATTTTAGAGATAATTCGCGCATTTCATCCGTGACAGCTTGAACCTCACAATCTATCGTGCCAAGAATGTCGATGACTCGCTTTGGGGCTCCGCTATGTAATTCAACAAAGACATGATCGGAAACAACAGGTACATAAATGTCCATTTTAAATAACTCAAAAAGTGTTCTGGTAGGATTTTTGAATTCTTTGTCAAAATACCCACCGATAACAGAATTTTCTATATAGACCCGTAGTTTTTTCATATAATTTCAACAAAGGCTGACTCTCATCAGGTGTTTGTCGTTATCTTAAAAAAGAAAAAGATATTACCATGACTTACAATGATTTATTGAAAGTTGTCAATAAAAAAACAGCAGGATTCTCAAAATAGAATATTTAGGTCAGCCTCAAGACATACACTAAGGGAACCCTCGGCGCACCGTAATTTAATCACACAAATCATTGCAATCAAATAAATCACAGTTCAGACAAGAGAGTTGCAACCGCAAAAAATCTCTTGACCAAAACCCCCTGCCGCCGCACAATTGCAAACATGATACAAAAGGCAACCCAACAAACGAAAGGTAAACCAAAAATAAACGCCGTGCCCGCCGCTGCCGGACAGGATGTCCCAATGCCGACGCGCGGCAGGATGCCGCAAAAGCGTCGGTCGTTACCGGCGCAGACGGCAGACGGCAGACGGCAGACAATTTTATAGCCTTTTCCTAAAAGTCAAGACTTTACTTCATTTAACAACAACCGCAAATAATTTAACACCAACGAGAAGCCGTGCGAGTCCGCACGCGCATACCCCCGCGCATTGTGCGCCCAAAGGCGTATTCCCATGCGCCATAATATTTTTTAATAACAAGGGAGAATTAAAATGAAAAACAAACTTTTCGGTATAAGCACGGTAATAGCTGCAATAGCGTTAGCCGGCATCGGTTACGGCACGGCAGACAATGCCGGAACCGTAGAGATGGTTAAGATAAACGGCGGTATGTTTATTATGGGCAGTCCTGAAGATGAGCCGGGACGTTGGCCTGTTAAAGATTCTGAAACTCAACATCCGGTAACGGTGAGCGGTTTTTATATAGGCAAGTACGAAATAACCCAAAAGCAGTTTGAAGATGTAATGGGGTATAACGCAAGTTATTTCCTATTTAAGCTGCTTAAGAATATATGGGGAGATAATGCAAGTTATTTCATAGGAAATAATCTTCCTGTAGAAGGGGTAACATGGTTTGATGCTGTAGCGTTTTGTAATAAGCTGAGCGATAAGGAGGGATTGGAGAAGGTTTATACGATAACAGATGTAAAGCGCGATGGCAACAGTATAGAGAAAGCTACAGTAACAGCGGACTGGACTAAGAATGGCTATCGCCTGCCTACTAATGCCGAGTGGGAATACGCCTGCAGAGCCGGTACAACAACGCCATTTAACACGGGAGATAATATAACAACCGATCAGGCGAATTACAACGGGACTGAGCTGTATTATAATAATCCCAAAGGAATATACAGGAAAAAACCTACTCCCGTAGGAAGTTTTGCCCCCAACGCTTGGGGACTGTATGACATGCATGGAAATGTGGGAGAGTGGTGCTGGGATGGGTATGAATACTATTCTACAGAGGCGCAGACGAACCCTAAGGGGCCTGATAACGGCACTGACGCCTCTATGCCTTATAACAACGTCAATGAGCGTGTGCTTCGCGGCGGGTCGTGGGGTGGTTTCGTTCAGTTCTTGCGTTCTGCTTCTCGGAGCAGTGCCTACCCGCAGTTCAATAGAGGCGGCGGTATACGTGTGGCGCGCAACCAGTAAGGCGTTTTGCGGGCGTTTCGCCCGCTGATACATGAATGAGTATAATTCAAATTATACATAAAAAATAAAATTTAAAAAGGAGCTTTTATAATGAAGAAACACAATATTTTCACATTGGTAATGCTGTTGGCATTTGTGACGCTCTTTCTTGTGGGTTGCAGTACCACCCAACCCATGACGCCTACGCTTGCCGCGGACGCGTCTCAGGTCGGAGAGGTTGAGGAATTTCAATACTATGTGTCAACAAATATCCTTCTTAGAAGGACCGATACTTCCAAAGCTACCGGAGGAATAGACGGAAGCGGAAGAATAGATATTCAAAAGACGAGAAGAACGTTTGAAATACTCAGCAGTCAGGAAGGCGAATTGTTGAGAAAAGTCAGAAACGAAAAATTGGGAGCGACATACTATTATATTGCTTTTGAAGAAACCAATGATAACACTCTGACTTTTGTACATTACGATGACTGGGGGCCGGGTGAAAAGTTTTTTCTGGAGTATGATGATAACGACGCTAAAACGGTCAATTACGGCGGCGTCATGTATGTAGTTGATAGCGGAGTCAGTGCCAACATCATCTCAAACCTGAATAATCTTGTGGAGAAGGCGGCAGGAACGGTCAAAGGAGTAACCTACGACGATGGAACGCATCCGCATTTACTCGTAAAAATGGACAAGGTTGTAACGGAACGGGATGTTTACGAGAGAGCTTCCGGGCGCAAGGTTAAATCAAAAAAATAGCGTCAGGGGCCAAAGCCCTTCGCGGGTGCGCCGTTTGGCGTGCCAACGAAGAGGCTAATAATTTTAAAAGGGAGTGTAATCAAATGAAAAAGCTAATACTCTTGTGCATAATATGCGGCTTCGCAAGCGGCATCGCGATAGCGCAAGATAAAACGATTAATTATCCAAACGGAGACAAATATGTAGGTCAGGTTAATAATAAGGGCGAACCGCATGGATACGGAACGTTGATTTATAATGAGATGATTCATACGGACGGCAAAAAATATGCGGGTCAATGGAAAGACGGTGAACCGCATGGCGAGGGAACCGCTATTGAGAACGGTATAGAAATTGTAGGTCAATTTAAAGACGGCAGACTGCACGGGCAGGTAACGATGATTTTTCCTGATGGTATAAAATTTGTCGGCCAATGGGAAGACGGGGGTAATAGCAAGGGAACGCTTATCTGGCCTAACGGCAGAAAATATGTAGGTGAAGTTGAATTTGATTATCATAATGCTATTAAACCGCACGGACAGGGAACATTGTATTACTCAAACGGCGAAGTGCATCAGCAAGGAACTTTTGAGTACGGCAAATACGTAGGCAAATAATTCACGAATCGTTATTGGAGACTACAGCTAAGGGTCAGAGCCTCGACGAATACGGGCGTTTTATGCTAAAAACAGGCCGTATTCCGTAGAAAACAGAGCAAAGTCTAAAGACTGCGCGATAAAGTCTAAAGACTGCGTATCAAAGTCTTCAGACTGCGCAACAAAGTCTAAAGACTGCGTAACAGAGTCTAAAGACTACGCGTCAGAGTCTAAAGACTGCGCAACAGAGTCTAAAGACTACGCGATAGAGTCTAAAGACTGCGTAACAGAGTCTGAAGACTGCGCGTCGGAGTCTAAAGACTGCGCAACAAAGTCTGAAGACTGTGTATCAGAGTCTGCAAAAAATAGAACATAATGGAGAAATTTTATGAGAACAGATTGGCTTCCCGCGAAAAGGAGCGAGCAGCTTGCTATGGCGAAAACATGGAAAACCGTCCTCGACAAAAGCGGGTTAAGTTGGGACGTAACCGAAGAAGAGACGCTTCAACTCGGCGTTCTTGTTACGGAGGCGGATGCCTTGCTTACACAAGCTATGTCGGTAAACCGCAACGCGGTCATCACAGCCCGCTGTAACGAGGCGTTCGGCGCCCTTACCGCGTTTATGCGCAATCTCCGCAACCGTCGCTTTTTTGTGCCGCCATTGACAAACCCAGACCTCGTGTCGCTCGGCCTCCACCCGAAAGACGACATCCGCACGCCGATAGCCGACCCCACAGGCCAGGCCGAGGCGGATATTACATACCCTGGCCCGCACCTGTTGATGCTCCACATAAAGCCGCTTGAAGGTACCTTAGTGGATTCACGCGCAGACCACGGCTACCGCATCTACTTCGGCGTAATGCCGCAAGGCGGGGCAAGCATGGAAGAGGCAGCCGGGCCGATGCGCTACATGATGAAAGCAATCGTAAGCGGCGAAGAATTGCCGCACAGCAAATTTTCCCGGCGCCGCCGCGTTCTAATGGAATTCCCCGCCGAAGATTCGGGTAAAACCGCCTATTTCGCCATCCGCTTCGAAAACGCCAAAGGCGGCAAAGGCCCGTGGGGGCCGGTATTTTCGGCTGTTATACCATAAGTTTTTTTCGGCAGGTGCGGCACACCTCTTTTGTCTGAACTGTGATTTATGTGATTGCAGTGATTTTTATGATTAAATTACGGTGCGCCGGTATGCAAAACGGCCAAGCAATGATTTTGGGCGGGACAATCATTTTAATCACCTGAATCATATAAATCATAGTTCAGACAATGAACATTTTCAGTTTGCCCGAAACGTGAACGGGTTGCAAGGTGCGCGCAAAAAAATTTAATCTCCGCCTGCCCTCATTCGTTGCCATTGAGGGAACTAATTATCGCGACGCGCAGTCTATTGATATAAACACCCTCGAAGACATTATTTATATCGGCATGAAAAACGATATATCGTTTTTCATTGATGATACTTTAGTCCTGATTCAAGACTTATTGTGCTATACAATGGCAAAGAGGATTACCCCGCGAAAAAGGTTTTAAAACTTTCGGAGTTAGTCAAAAAAAAGAAAGGCAGGAAAAAATTTATTGACGTGAAGGTAAAGGTAGAAGTACTAAATATAAATAAGGGACGCAACCCTGAATTGGAGCGCAGGAGCAAGACCTTATCAAGCTATGCAACCCTTATAGCTAAGATCAGGGAATATGAAAAGAAACACTCTTTAGAAAAAGCAATAGAATCAGCAATTAAATATTGTATAGATAACAACATACTCAAAGAATATTTAGAACAAA
>Ga0082212_10012902_pt1 | contig 10497 bp, 6 predicted proteins | sample TergutNt197P3_FD_71548 | JGI IMG/M metagenome (GOLD analysis project Ga0082212, IMG submission 71548) | Neocapritermes taracua P3 segment gut microbial communities from Petit-Saut dam, French Guiana - Nt197 P3 | ecosystem: Host-associated > Arthropoda: Insects > Digestive system > Gut ...
GGGGGTTGATTCTATTGTGCAAGGTGATGGAACTGACTCGGGACTGACCGAGGGTATCTTTGCGCTGTTTCATTTCTTTGATCATGACACGCTGGAATTTGTCGAGGGTTTCCTGGTGTTCCAGGGTCATGATGTCGGCGGTGTGGGGCAGGGTTTTTAAGGGTAACAGGCTGTTGCTGCCGAAGTCGAGCAGGTAGAAAACAGCTTGGCTGGGGGTGTATTTGAGAGCGAGGCTGAGGGCGATGGTGCGGAGAAAGGTGGATTTGCCGGAGACGGCGCTGCCGTAAATGCCGACATGGCCTTGGGTTGTGAAGTTGATCATGAGGTAGGTTTGGCACTGCTGTTCGACTTCGTCGACGATGCCGGCGATCACCTCTATGTCGTCGCTGGGAAGCTCGTTGGGATGTGAGAGATTGGTGGCGGGAGGTTGGAGGGTCCATTTCCCGCTTCCCATATCCCCTTGTTCTGCCCAATCGGGGATCAGCGGGTTTATGTCGGGATCGGTGTGTTCTTTGTAGACAGCGATCATGTCGGGCAGAAACAGGATTTCTCCTAAAGGAGGCAGCCAGGGGCTGGGAACAGGCTCCAATCCGGTGGCGGCGAAGGTGTGAGCGATAGCTTGAACCGTGACGTCGAGTTCTGTTTGGGGATTGGCTTCTACTTCCTCCTGGAGAGTCATAAAGCTGAAGTCTTGGGTGAGGAGCTGGGACTGACCGAGATCGTTCCACAGATAGATGTTGTCGTCAGGTTTTTCCTGGGCGAGGTCTTCGGCGCTCTTGTACTCGGCGCCGGAGTAGGCGCTTTGGAAGAGTTCGTAGATTTCGTTGTTGCCGACTTGCAGGTAGCCCCGGCCGGGCAGTTTAATATCGGCGGCGTCGGGGGTTTTGATCATTTCTTTGCTGTCGGCGGGGTTCTGGACTTTGAGGCAGATTCTGAAGTTGGAGTTGGACCAGATTTGGTCGTCAACAACACCGGAGGGTTTTTGGGTCGCGAGGATGAGATGGACGCCTAACGACCGGCCGATCCGGGCGGCGGAGACAAGTTCTTTGATGAAGTCGGGCTGTTCGCGTTTGAGTTCGGCGAATTCGTCGGAGATGATAAACAGGTGAGGCATAGGATCCATATCGGGGGCGTCGGCGCAGAGTTTTTGGTAGGTGTCGATATGATTGACGTCGTAGTGGCCGAGCTGGGCCTGGCGGCGGCGGAGTTCGCTTTTGATAGCGACGAGGGCCCGGGTGGATTGGGGGCCGTCGAGGTTGGTGATGGTGCCGAGCAGGTGCGGCAGACCGTCGAAGAGATTGGCCATGCCGCCCCCTTTATAGTCGATGAGCAGGAAGGTGAGGTCATGGGGGTGGAAATGGATGGCGAGGGAGAGGATGTAGGTTTGCAGGATTTCGGATTTGCCGGAACCGGTGGTGCCGGCGAGCAGGCCGTGGGGACCGTGGGCTTTTTCGTGAAGGTTGAGTTCGAGGGGGGTGTGGGCGGAGCGCATCCCGATGGGGACGGTGAGGGTTTTGTAGGGTTTGTGGGTCTGCCATCTGTCGAGGATGTTTAAGCCGTCGGGGGTCGTGACGTTGAACAGTTCAAAGAGGGAGACGGTTTCGGGCATGCTTTCGTCGGCGGAAGTCATGACGTGGTGGATGGGGGCCAGGGATCGGGCGGCGTGTTCGATGTCTTGTCCGGTCAGGGTATCGGGGATATAGGTTCGGGGGATGGGGGCGGCTTCTTGATAGAGGGTGGCTCCTTCGGGACTTAGGGTTAATAAGGTGGTGGCGGATTCGGGCAGTTCGAATTCGTTTTCACTTAAGAAGATGGCGTGCAGGCCGAGGTGGGTGTGGTCCAGGCTCAAAAATTCCATAATGGCGTGGTTGTAGATGAGGTCGAGGTCGGTGACAACGATGACCAGAGGGGCGAACTGGATCTTGGAGTGGGTAGTGCTGTTTTCGTGTTCGGTGCGCCGGTGCTTGAGGAGCTGCTGGATGCTGGTGAGGATGTTTTCCCGGGTGGTCTGGTTATGTATGAGGCCTTTGTAGTGGCGGTCGCCGAGCCAGGTGTGGGGCATCCATTTGAAGGGGTGCAGGTAGGGGGCGTCTTCGGGGGAGTAAATGACGACGAGGGTCATGTCCAGGTAGCTGTGCAGGATGGTCAGCTGAGCGAGCAGGGCTAAGGTGTGGGGCAGGGTCTGATCTTTGGGCCCGATAATGCCGATGTTGGCGTCTTTGAGGGAGATGCTGAGGGGGAGGCCGGGGTTGTGGGTGAATTTGGCGGCGAGTTTTTCGGCGTCTTTGGTGAGGGGATCTTTTTCGGCTTCTTTGGTTTCCCGGGGGGTATATTCTACGGTGAAACTGAGGGGCTGATCGCCCAGGCCGATGCGAATATGGAAGAAGTCGCTGTGGTCGGCGGCGCGTTCCCAGAGCCGGGGAGAGAAGGTTTGGGCGATTTTGAGGATTTCCCGGGGGGTGGGGTGGGTGAGTTCGAGGGCTTGGCGCTGTTTGGTGAGGAGTTCGCGGATGTGTTTGCGTTTGCGGTTGAGCAGATTTTCGTAGAAGGCGACGCGTTCGAGTTCGTCTTCTTTTTTGTGTTTTTTGTCTTTGACGTACCGATAGGCGGTGACAATGCCGGTGACGGAGATGGCGACGGCGAACAGGATCATGTACCAGCCCCGGCCCCACATGGTGCCGATGACGATCCAGATGAGCACCATGGCGAGCATGGGGGCGAGGCGGATGAGCAGGCCGAAACGGTCTTTCTGGGCTTGGCCGGGGGGATGGGGTAAGATGACTTTGTCTGTGGGTTCGGGATAGATTTTACGGGGGGGCCGTTGGAAGTCGGGGTACCGGGTTTCGGGGGGATCGGGGCTGGTATAGAGGGTGAGTGTGCTTAGCAGGTGAAAGGCGTTTTGGTGGTGGAGGGTGAGGGAGATGTCCCGCATTTCAATGAGGTAGCCGCCGCTCAGGTGGATGATGTCGCCGGGTTTTAGGGGGTTCACGCTGTCCCAAAGGGTGCCGTTGACGTAGATGGGGTTTTCGGCGGTGTCGGCGATTTCCAGGGTCCAGGTGGCGTCGGCGTCAGTGTTGGTGTCGGCTTTGACCAGGGTGCAGGAGAAAAGATCGGTGCAGTTGGTGAGAACGATGTCGTTGTTGAAGTGTTGGCCGATGCTGAGTTTTTCTTCTGTTTCCAGATAGATTTCTACGGTGTCGCCGCTGTGCTCTTCTATGTGGAAGCGGATGCCGTCAAGCGTGGTGCTTCGGTCGTGTTGGAGTGTGATGGCTTCGCTGAAGCTGCCGGTTATGACCATGACGGTATGGAGGGTTCCGTCGTCACTGAATCCGGCGCTTATGGAGTTGATTCCTTGGCTGGGTTCGCTGTTCTTATAGTCGGGGATATAGATGTCGGCCCCTACGCTGTCGGAGAGGGTGTAGCTGGGTTTCTCCGGGGTCAGCGAACATTGGTAGCGCTGGTTTTTGTAATCGGCGATGAGCAGGGTGTGTGTGTTCATCTGCTAGTGCTCCTCTTGCTTTGCGGCGTCTTTTGCTTTTTCTGCGTCTTGCTTTTCTGCTTCTTCTCGTGCGGCTTCTTCTTGGGCTTTTCGCTCTTCCCGGGCTTGCTTGAGGTCTTCTAAGAGCTTAATGGTTTCGTCCAGGGATTTAAGGATATGGCTGTTTTCCGGAGCAATATCTTTTTGGGTTATTTCGTTGCGATACCTGGTATAGGTTTCTAAAAGGGATTCGGGGTTGCCAAGGGCTTCTACAATGGCTTCGGCTTTGATGTAGTCGTCTACGGCGGCGTAGGCTTTGGCTAACAGGAGCTGGGCTTGGGGATCGGATCTCAGATGGGTGTAGGTTTCGGCTAATGTGACGGTTTGGGCATAGTTTGCCGTATAATAGGCTTGGTAAAGCTGGGTTTGGGGGTTTGTGGTGGGGAGTTCGGCTATGGCGTCTTGTTGATCGAGCAGGTTGAGCTTCTCTATGATCTCGATCTGGCGGGCGGCGTCAAGGATAAAGGCGCGTTTGAAGTTTTCGGGGTCGTTGGTAGCGATAAGGGCGTCGGCGACGACTTTTTTCAGGTTATCGTCCATGTCCTGGTCGCTGAGCAGGTTGGCGTAGTCAACGACGGCTAAGGGGTTGCGGTCGTAATAGTTCTGGTAAATGTACATTTTGATGCCGAAGGTTCTGGTTGTGGTGATATGGTCGTAGATGAACCAGGTGAGGGCGCTGGCAAAGAGCAGCGCTACAACGGCGATTATAATGCTGAACCGGCGGAAGCCTTTGGCGTTAAATCCTATGCGGTTTTTACGGATGGTGTCATAGATATGGGTGTACTCAAACAGCAGTATTTCTTCGATTTCTTCGTGGGTTTTGGCGGTAATGATGTCATGAAGGAGGGTTTGTTTGTGGGAGAGGGAGCTGCCTTTTTTGGCTATTTTTAAGCCGTAGCTCATGAAATGGCTGAATGTGTACTTCTTTTGAAGAAGGGAGAGCAGCAGGGCTTTATATTCGTAAAGTTCTTCTTCGAGGGTTCGGGCCGGGCCTTCCTGAAAGGTGTCGGGCAGAAGGCGCAGCAGGAAGGAGATGTCAAAGGTTGTGGCGGTGAAATAGATGTTCCGGGGGTCGAAGCTGACGCTGTGGGTTCGTTTGGTGTCGGTGAGTATTTTGCCGATTTGGATGAGGATTTGATATTTCTCGGGTTTGGTATAGCGGTTGATGTGGGATAGGGGCCGGTGAGTTTTATCGATGGTATAGGTGAGGGTGGTGGTGCTGTCTGTCATTACGATGTCTTCGCAGGAAAAAAACAACGGACTTGGCTGCTGCAGGAGAGTGACTTGATCGGGTGTCAACTTCATGCGCAGACGGAGCAAGGTCAGGTCTATGCCGGTGGGGGTGGGGGTCATATTGGAGAATATGTCCATATAGGGTGTTGCGGCAGGAAGATATTTCTTTTGGAGTTTTCTGTCGGTGCGTTTGGTGATGAATGAGAATGGGTGCTTGCTCATGTTTTCCTCCTTGAGAGAGCCTACAGGATGCGGAGGATTTCTCCGTCATAGATGTTCTTGTCCCTTAGGGTGTCTGTGGGCATTAACAGGGTGCGGGTGACTTCTCCTTTGGCGTAATAGCCTTGCAGGGTTGTTTTATCTCGGGATAAGGCGTCAAAAAGGTTGCGAATGATTTCTTTCACGGGCATATCCCGGCTCACTCTGATGTCGATGGCGCCGAAGGTGTGGTGTTTGGCTGTGATTATGGCGTATTTGGTGGTGTGTTCCATGGCGGCTTGTCCTTTTTGGGGTTTGTGTTTGTCGGATAATGTTGAAAAGGTTCTCTTTATGTATTATTTATTTGTTTCCGGATAATGTTTGAAAGATCTTTCTTGTTTATTCTACAAAGAAGGGGGACTCATGTCAATGCATTTTCTCAAGAAACAAATTTCATATATCTATAAATATTTCTTTGCGCCTCTTTGTGCCCGGCTGAGATAACTTTTGTACAATAAAGGGGAAGATCGCCACCCTCATCAAGATCCTCCTGGTATCAGACAAAGAGAAAAAAGAAAAATAAGAGGAGTCTCCTCAAAAACAAACACCCCAGCAGCAAAAAGAAAGAGAAATTTATCAAGTATATTAAGAAATATAATCAAATAAAAGAAATTTTTAAAAAATAAAATAAATATATATTTTGAATGAAAAAACTGTTGACAATACCAATATAATGAGCTAATCTTGAGAAGAAAGGGTCAGGATGCATTCGATTTACAAGGAGCAACAGCAGATGCAATTCAGCAGGAAAACACTAATCTCGCCACACTGGCCGCCTCTGCAGGCCTCTTTATGGAAACAGTGACGCTCTGTATTGGCAATACCTTGGAAGCCCAGGTTCTAGTAGACCAAACAGCATCTCAACAGATACGCGGCGAAACAATTAGCCAGATACGAGGAGCACTAGGTCGCCAGTGAGTGAGGAGGAGAGCATGAAAAGAGTTTTTGACACACCCACCTATACCACTTTCTATACACACATCATGGAAAGCCAAACAGAAATTGAAGAACAAAAAAGCGGCTTCGCAGGGTGGTCAGGTCATTCCCCTGATCCAGTGTCGGAAGTGAAAGGATTCGACATAATCTATAAGTACTTTAATTCACTTGCGGACATTCAAAAAAAAGCCGATCCAAAAGTCCGAGCTATTTTCGAAGGTGTTGAAGCAGCTGATTATGAGGGTGCGCAGCAGATACAAGGCATCGGCCAAGATCAGATCGATCCCTTAGTCAATACATTTATGGGATACCTAGTTTGTATTGTCCCGAATGACGGATCAGCTCCATATCACTCATTTGATACTATGATGAGTAATATGAATCATATCGATGACATATTGCTTCGGATGGATGCTGCTTCTATGGCCAGCCGGTTAGTCATTGAAACTATGGACGCGAACGGCAACATAGTCAAAACCTATGACTGGGAAAAGATTGGAACAATTGTCGGGCAACAAGACATAACCCAGCTGAATGACATGCAGATACTTGCTGTAGCCATGGTCATGGAAAAGATGACGACCGTCGATAAAGACGGCAATGTGACCACCGATTGGAGGGCTATGACAAAGCTTATCGAACTGTCCTATGGAGAAGTTAATCGCTTTGACACAATTGGAATCCCCCTCATAGCAGGTTATGATGTGTATCAAATCACTCCAGCTGCCCAGGCCGTATTCGAGAAATATAGGGAGGAAACCGATAAGAAGATAGAGGAGTGGGGCTATCTTCTGCCTTTTGATCAAACTGACCGTTTAACACCTGAAGAACAGACAACTGTGAATGCGTTAAGAGAAGAAATGCTCAAAGTTGGCATGACTCAAGCACTCACGGAAAACTACAACACTATTGTAACAAGTTCACCGGATATTAGGATCACCTCTGAAACCCTTTCTAACGGAGATATTCAGTATCATCTACAAGTTAGCAGGGGCATAGACCCCGTACCTGTCAATTCCTACAGTTCGCGAGCAGATGCTAAAATCCGGGATGCAAACCTTAGTGTTATTGAGAGTCTGCGCCGGGAACATGAAATGGGCCCCGATCCTTGGTATGCAGCAGATATGGCTGAAACAGTTACGACTAATGTTCTCAGCGCTACTGTGATTGGTACTCCAGTAGCCATAGCAATAGACGCGGCATGGATCACCGGTCGCAAAGCTTTGGATGATGTAATGACAAGTGCCGAGGTTGCGCAACACAATTCCAAAGTCGACATTGCTGTGAAAAATTATGAGTTAAGCAATGTATATGAAGCATATAACATGAGAGGTGTCACCTATACTAATCTAAATGGCAAATCAGGTGGATATGTCGTTCCCAACATGACGGAGCTGGAGATTCGCGCCCGCGCTTATGGTACGACGGGATCGGAGCTTCTGGCTAATTCAAACGACCCATCTCAAACCAAGGCGTATTCGGGGTGGTTTCGCTCAGATAAAGGGAATCAGGCCTATGAGGGTTACAAATTAGGGTTGAGAGATACCTTAAAAGAAAACCCCCAATTTTCCAACAAGCAACTTGAGGACTTGACTCCAGCCGAAATAGGTGAACTTGATAAAAAATATAATGATGCCACTTACGACCTGAAACCGTTAAACTAGAGTGGTGCATCATGAAAAACATTAAAATTCCGCTCATAATTTCACTGGTTACATGTTGTTTTATTATCGGTGTTCTCGTTATTGGCGTTATTAGCGTTTGGAAAATGGGGTGGTTTCAGTTGCCCCTTCCGGAAGAAATCCCTGATAGGAGGATAGGAATGGAAGAAGATATGAAAGAAAGCATTTTTAAACACATGTCAGAGACCTCCCAAGAGGCATTAATCCCACTTGTCACTATTGGTGAGAAGGGCCAGAAAGACTATGTTTGGCAAACTATTGAGGACCTCTTGCATAGACAGTCTGAGGACATGGAAATTGCGGATTATGTGGCTTTACTTCAAGTTGTGGAAAGCATGACAGCAGTTGATGCTGATGGCACAGTGACTATGGATTTTGAGGCCATAGGGCAAATTCTCCAAAGGGGATATAAGGGGGCCTATCTGACATCTACAATGGCTAATCTCTGTATACTTTATAAGGAGTGGGTGGAGAATTATATCTTGCTCGCTCCTCAAACATGCACCCTTTTTTTGAGGAGAGAAACAGAAGAAAAGAAAGCCTTTGCAGAGTACTTGGAACAACAAATGCTCAAGGCCGCTATGCTAGATGGAATTCTAATGAATGACAATGAAATAATTCAGAGTACGGACCGCGTTCCTCAACACATTCCGGAAATTAATATTGTTTATTACCCAGTGGAGGAGGGCCGCGTTGATCATCACTACCTGCTACAGATTGGAGATAAAAATGTCAAGATATCTCCTTTACACCGCAAACCTGGACATTATGCCGTGGAGGAAGTGAAAAATAACATTAAATCTCTTTCCCTAAATGAAATGCAGAAAGAAAACAAACTCAAGGAGTTTATTATGTTGCAACGGATAGTCGACGCTTATGCTGTGGCAGCTGCCTTATCTATATCCGAAGATTGCAACATAAAGTTGGTAATCTGCTTTAAGGAAACGGAACTGGAAATTCGTGCTCGTAGTTATGGCGGATATATGTATAACGAGCAAGGAGATCCTGAATATCTGAATGTGACGGCATCGGATCTCAAGACTCAATACCCTTGGGATAATCAAAACCCGATAGACCAGTATACGATGTGGTGGGAATCTCATGATGGAAATATGAGTTATGAAAAGTATAAAAGAGATTTGAGAGATGTTTTGAAGAATAACCCCCACTTTTCCAACAAACAGCTTGAGGAATTAACCCCAACCCAAATCAGTGAACTAGATAAAAAGCTAAAGGATCCAAATTACGAACTCAATTTGGGTGATGTCCCTTGAAGGTCTTGCCGCTTCTGCGGAGTCAAGCCAGAAGCAAGAGCCGGAACAGAACGCTTGAAGGAGGATTTCATATGAAGGTTCCTATTCGCATTGTCTTCGCGGCCCTGATCATAGCAGGAGCCCTCTTCAGCTTTGCCGGCTGTGATAAGACCCATGATGTTGAATCGGAGACAACAACAACAGCATCTTCACCCTTCCAAGGTACAGTAGTTGACCTCACCAACTTCGTCGACCGGACCGACACGGCAAATTACTGGGTCACGATAGACGATATACAGTACAACACAGGAGACCCCTACAGCAAATTTGTAGAAAAATACGAAGTATTGTTCAATTCGCCTGACGAAAAAATCCGACCGAGGACTCAAACAACTCTCTCATTCTATAAGCAGAGCAACAGGGGTAGATTTATCGTTGAAATCCATAATCCCGCCACATCAGCCAAACCGCGGAAAGAATGTGTTATTTCTCAAATAACCATTGACAACGAAGCAGCCGAAAAATTTGACCACCACTTCATAAGCGGGATCAAAGTTGGCATATCAACATCAGAAGACGTGAGAAAAGTATTTGGTGAACCCACACAAAGGAGCGGAGTATTATGGGTTTATCAATGCAGCATGGAAGACGCTGTTGAGTTGTTCTATAAATTCCAATTCGATCCGATAACAAAGGTTCTGACATCTTGCAGCGTAGGATATGAGGCATTGAAAATATAGACAAGAGTAAAAGGGGGAACTTCCCATGAAAGTTAGCATCCGTTTAGTTTTAACAGTACTGCTCATAGCAGGAACACTTTTCAGCTTCCCAAGCTGTGGAAAACCCCCTGACGATGAAGGAGGCGATACTGATCAGCAGATACCGCCCCCTTCATCCGATTTCCCCAATCTGCTTACAGTAGATTCTCCGGATTCCCTGCCTCCAGGCACCATTATTAACCTCAACGACAAAGAAAATTACTGGATCTTGGTAGACGGCATACAATACAAACTCGGAGACCCTTACAGCAAGATTTTAGAGAGTAATTTCAAGGTATCAAAATTTAGTCCCTTTAAGGTCGACAGAGAGGTGCAGCCAGAAGAATCAGTAAATATCAAGCTTGAACACCAGAGCAGCGAAGGAGAATTTCTCATTTGGGTTCGTAATATTGGCACATCAGCCGCCCCTGTGACAAAATGTATAATTACCTGCATGGACCTTAGCGGCTATTACGAATCCATTCTCGAAAAATTCGACCACACCTTCATAGGCGGGATCAAAATTAATAAATCAACAATAGAAGACGTGAGAAAAGTATTTGGCGAACCCACAAGCAGATTCCGAAACGAAGAGAGCTTGCGCTGGATATACAAGTATAGTGTAGAAGAAAACGTTATGATGACTTACGAATTCTTCTTTCACATTGAAACAGAAGTGCTGATATATTGCAGGATGAACAATTGGTCTTAACCCTCCCAGAAAGGAACCCACCATGCCAACAAACCTCGCCCTCTTCACCGACCTCACCATAGACGACGCCCAAGTACACCTCACCCTCTCCCGGCGGGACATGCCCCTGCAATCCCACCAAGCCACC
>Ga0082212_10012903_pt1 | contig 10497 bp, 2 predicted proteins | sample TergutNt197P3_FD_71548 | JGI IMG/M metagenome (GOLD analysis project Ga0082212, IMG submission 71548) | Neocapritermes taracua P3 segment gut microbial communities from Petit-Saut dam, French Guiana - Nt197 P3 | ecosystem: Host-associated > Arthropoda: Insects > Digestive system > Gut ...
CCCCAGTATAGCATGAAACCGGTAAAAACAAAAGCGCCGGAAACGGCGCAAAATCGCACAACACAAGAACACAAACCAAGGTATCCCGCGGTTGCACGCACAATTCAGTAAAAAACATTAAACCCAGTCCACAGTCCGGCATCATCGACCAAGCCCCAAAAGGCGTTTCGTACCGGCGAAAAACCACATGGGACCCGCGTTCACTGGCTAGCGCCGGACGCGAAGATCTCCCATGTGGTTTGTATAGGTCAGATCGCAGTCAAGCTTCGCCGATCAGCCAGCCGGCAACTCCACAAAATCGGAATCCAGAGCGGCCGAGTCCCCAAACCATGCATAGAGCAGTGCCGAAGCCCAACTGGAATGCTGCATGATATTATAGTCCTGCAGATCCAACGGATAGAAGTCGAAATAGACGTTCGAGTACAGAGGCGCAACCGGCATTAACTCGGCAAATCTGTTTTGGAACCGAATCCAAGCCTCGACATATTTGCGCGGGTCGGACGGGTTGGTTGTGCGCATATCATTGGCATGATCCATCAGCTTCTCGTCCCGAAGACCGGTGGTATTTAACTGACCCTGATACTCGTCTTCGATATGGAAATCAAAGTACGGATCGAATACGGTACCAAAGTTGGAAGCGAGGAAGAACATATCATACGTGCGCTCTGTCTCGCGGAAATAATAATGCAGCAACTCGCTCATCGGCATCTCCGCTATCAGCAATCCTATTCCGAGCTCCTGGAATGACTGCTGCACCATCTGCTTCAGAGTCTGGGCGACAACGCTCTCATTCGGGATCGCCCACTGAATCGTCAACGGAATCAACAGCCCGTCGGCTTGAAGATGCCGTATATCGTCCACTCCCTCGACAAACGGCTCGCCGCCTTCGTTCAGCGTCCAACCATCCTGTACAAGGAAATCCTTTGCACTTTGTATGCTGTAATCATATTTCAGCGCATCAACGGCTTCCTGAACGATCAGGCGGTCAAGTCCCGCTTCCGGATCGGCTGGGAAGGTGGTATTGATCATCCATTGTCCGATACCGTAATAACCATGCACCGGCACCCCGTTCACTACGCCGAGCGCGTCCTCAATCAACTTCTCGCGGTCGATAGCCCTTGATATGGCTTTGCGGACGGACTCATAGGACCCGACGCCTTCTTCGCAGGCAAAACTCAGGAACGCCAGGCCGCTCCTTGGATAAATGGTCCGGTTGACCATGCGCTCACTATCGGCAAGCTGCAGACCATCGTTTACAGGCACGAGATTCGATACCTTGTTCAACAAGCCGATTTCACCGTCTCTGAGCATGCCTATCATCGTTTCGTTGCGCACAAGCCGAAATTCTATTCGTTCAATGTGCGGCTGTTGCCCCTCAAAGTTTCCATGATACAGCTCGTTGACAACGAGTGTCGCATGGTTTACAAGCGGGTTAAACGCTTCGAGCTTATACGGACCGGCTGTGACCTTCGGATTGAAAACATATCCCGTAGCGGGGTTCAGCATCGTCTCCAGAAGCATGTCGGCGTTAAACTCACCTGGTGTGTAGGGCAGGTTCGCGGCATTCATCAGCTCCGCTGCCGAGGAGCCGATGTACACGCCGTCCCCGTCGTCCAGAATGTCGCATCCCGGCGCTATAACGCTGTACGGATACGGGGTGATGTTCAGCATCGCCATCCCATAGAAGTATGGAAGATACTGACTGCCAATTCTGACGGAGAATGACGTGTCCGAAATATACCTGGCGCCTTGAATCAGGTTGGTTTCCCCGGCGCGATACGCGTCGATACCGACCACCTGTTCGAAAGACCCGCCCTGCATGTTAAGTTCCGGGAGCAGGGGGCTTGTTGAAAGCAGAATGGAAAACAGGTAATCCTTTGACGTGATCGGCGTTCCGTCACAATAGGTCAAATCCGCGTTCAGCGTGACCGTATATGACCTGTCTCCGTTGCTCTCCTGGGCCGTGCTAACATTTTGCACGGCGGTACCGTCGAATACCATCTCCTGTGTTCGGGTCGTCGCAATCGTCGAATATCCTTCGATCAGATCACGGACATCCATGTCCGCTGTCGTTCCGACCATAAGGCTTGTTCCGAACAAGCCGGACATCGGCGTTGTCGTTCCCACAACAATCTCTGTACCGGCCTGCAGCCCAATCTGATCCACCACGCGTTCCGGCCGAGAAATGCGCGTCATGCCATCCCCGTTCGCCGCATTCGCCGTGTCCGGAGCCTGCGCCAACGCCGCCGTACTAGAAACCGCAAGCAAAAGCGACAGCAGCATTGCCAACCATTTCCTCATTTTCCGATCCCCCAATTCTATCCGTCAGATTTACTTTCCCAAACAACTATATCATAACAATCCCTGGCGGATTTTGCAACATTTTGTTGCATTTCGTTCGAAATCTCTCTCCGCTTCACGCCATTACACCCAAAGCAATACAATGTGTGTATCACCGCAAAATATATCCGCAATCGAAAAGCAACAGTTGTTACGCAACCTCTCCATCGCTGTCAATCACCGTTGCGATTAAACGCCAGCCATAGTTTACCGTTTCCATGTTCGCCGTAAACGAGTGGGTTAATTCCGTCGCGCCCTCGGCATCAAACCACGCGCCGTCAAAATACTGCCACTGCAGCGCCGCGTCGATCGCGTCAAAGCCAACCAACTCCGCCCACAGATCGATCGTGCTGCCTTCGTTCATGCACGCGCTGTGTGTTGAGAAGATATTAATCGAAAGGGTGGTCTGCTCCGTGGGCACGATATCATCCGTCAGAACAAGTTCTTCATCATCCTCGTCGTCGTCATTCTCATCATCATACTCGGGATCGTCGATGAGAATGATCACAAGGCCGTTTCCGTCATCGTACTCGTCTCCGTCCCATCCGTCGGTCGGATCATCAGAGGTCTCACGACTACCCTTGACTTTTAGCTCGTTATCGTCCCATGGCAGGAGAATTTTCCCGCCCGCAGGAGCTTCCTCATCATCGTCGTTTTCTTCAATCTCTGGAATTTCACTGTAGAACGGCTTGAGCACGGTGTTCGCCGCTATGGCTTCGCCAAAGCGATACTCGACAATACTGTCCGAATCTTCAATGGTCGCCACATCATACCAGAACTCAAAAACAAATCCGTCCTTTGTCGGGATGAAGAATGGAGCGACAATCCTGTCTCCGAGCTTTAATTTCTCAGAGAAAAGTATCTCGTCGTCATCTGTCAGGAAAGTCAGCGTAAACATCGGCTTTTCTTCCGGCGCTTTTACGTCTTCATAATCCACCGTGACTTCTTTCACTTCTACCTTCTTCTCCGGGACAACCGGATCCTGCTCTACAACGACCGGAGCTTCCGATTCATCAACCGTGGGTGCGTCCACATCGATTTCTTCCGCACTCGCAAAGCTCAGCATGCTGATGCACAGTAAACCGACCAGCAGTAAGCTCCAAAGCAAATTCGTCTTTTTCATGTCTATTGCCTCCCCTACAGATTTCAGTTTCTCTTTTGTTGCAATCGGTTCGGATACCCTTGCAACCAGTTTTCTCGATCGAACTGATGAGATTATAGCGCACATACATTACATTTCGGTTACATTTTGCTTTTTTTTCTAAGAAATTTTACTTTTTAGTTACGAAATTTCGTTTTTGTCGTGAATTTCGCACTTTCTACCTATTAGTAAGCGTTTTTTACATGTTTGCATCCGTGTTTCGGAAGCGGATAGAATGCTTACGCGAAAAGATACATCCATTGTTGACCCACTGCGCACGCGCATGCACGGCCTCCTATGCCAAAGCGACGTTCGTTCATGGGAAAGGTTTCCCCTCGCTTCGCAGTCATCCCATGGTAAACCGTCAGTCGGTACAACCGTTCTTTTTCGGCATTACACAGGCGCTCATGCAATCACCGCGCGCCACACCGTTCTTTGCCAACGAGGGACCGTCATGCCGACATTTCCTCGCACAACAGTCCCTCTATGGTTTAACAGATACGCAGCGCTATCGCGCTCTATAAAATATACAACAGCCCTGAAAGTTTGGTTTGGGATCGAGTGCCTCCATTGTATCCGGTAACGCTCACTCTCCTGACGAGTACCGAAGAATCACGGCCACGTCCTCTTTTGGCATTATAAACGACCATCCCCACGGAACCATGCTCGCCCCGACCCCACCTGCGGGGAACACTAGCGCATATCTGCCGGTGAATCCCGGCAGCCCGAACAACGCGTCTGATACCTCGACCGATTCGCCCACGTCGTATTCCGCCTCAAGCGGAAGCGGATCCACATGGATATTTACCTCACGCACCCAATCCTGATACTGGAACGTTGCCTTGAAAGTGACATTCCACTTCGCGTACAGCGTGACGCTGGTATTCCCGATTGGCGAACCGTCCGTGAACGCGGTACTTCCCGCCGTGTCCGTGGCCCAGCCCAGGAACTCGTACCCGTGATCCGCGATTCCCAGCTGCGTGGGCGGCTTCACCTCAATCCGATCTGACGGAGAATCATATTTTTCCGGCGCCGTAACGACCGTGTTCGACTCCCCCGCCGGGTAATTGCTGTGATATGTCACCTGTCCGTAAATGCTGGCGCCGCCCTTCAAATCATTATACACAACGCTGTAATTCGCGAGTTCTTCCGCGCCGCTGAGTTTTACGATGTCAAGAGACTGGCCAATCGTATTGGTTCTGGTATAATCTTTCACAACATATTTGATATCGTTCGGGCCTGCCGAAGTCATTGAATCGGCATACCGGTACCCGGAGACAGTCGCCGTCACGGTGTATTCCAACGAACCCTGTGCGATTTCCAACGCGTCCGGCGTCACCGTCAGCGATGCCCTCGTTATCAGCATCGGTTCAGACTTTACCAGTTGTATGCCCGTAACCTCGTAATTCGGGTTGTCCAACGGGAACAGTACCGGAGCATACTCATATGTTCCAACATTCCGGACTTCTTCATCCGTTAAGACCGAATAGACAAGACCCAGCGCGTTAAGCGGCGGAGGACTCAATACGGCAGTCGCTTCCGGGATCGCCGCGCCGTACACGTACGACGCGCCCGGTCGCACCGCGGTCAATGTCCCCGTGACAGCTTGTTTCTCGATCCTCATCAAGCCTTCAACAGTAAAGACATCGAACTGATTGGATACGTCGACACCGCCGATCAAGACCGTCACATCATTCGGATCCAGGGCGATCGGGTAATCGCCCGCGTCCGTGCCCTTGATCTGCTTATGGATGACGACAGCCCAATCGGTGGGATCATATCCTTCCGCCGCATCAAGGATCACTCCGTCAAGTTCCGTAATCGTTTGCTCTGTTCCGTTATAGGTTAACGGTTCCGGATCCACAACGCCAACGGTAATTGCGATCCTTCGATGCATCAGTGGTTTGATCGAGAACAGGCCCTCATCCACGAGCAACTCGAACGCGTCGGTTACGTCAAACCAGTTGTCCTCCGCGTCTTTCGCCATGACCTTGAACTGCGACAAGTCGGTCGGATCCTGAATGGTGATCGGATGGTCACCGACTACCGTACCCGAGCCGGTTGCCACGAATGCTACCCGGAGACTCGTTCCAATTGCCAGACCGTCGACCGTAATCGGAAGCCTGGCGTCCGTCACAAACACTGACTGCGGCGAGCCGGTAAACGGTTTTTCCGAGTGGCTCGGCGCAATCAGCATCTGAATCTTTTCGTCGGCGCCGGCAGGGTGGATCGTGAATATCGCGTCGATCGAGGTGAGTTGATAACACGATGTAATATCCAAGCCGGTGCGCTTGTCGATCACCTTCCAGTCAACCACGGTCACCGCGTAGCCGCCAGGCGCGGTCGCTTCAGCGCTTTCGGCGACAAACGTCACGGCGATATCGCCTTCGTCGATCGGCTCCTGCAATATACCGTACGTAACGTTCCCTTCCGTAACCACCGCCTTCTGCGGTTTTCCGGTGAAGGTCACGCTCGGCGGCGTATTTGGCTCAATCTGTATCGGAATCTCCTGACCTGGCTCCGGCGGCGTGATGGTCAGTGTTCCGGGCTCCGTTATAAGGAGATACTGATCTGTTGCATCCACGCCCGAAAGCCAGACTTTTACAGCCTGCGGGAATGCCTCATAAAGTCCTGGGGCCATCCCTGTCACGCGGGCTTCAAACTCCACCGTCGTGCCTGAGGGCAGAGGCAATCCGTCGATCAACACAGTGCCGTCATTGTCCGAGTTCAGCGTATACGGTCTGCCGGTAAACGGCGCCGTCATATCGTTTGGTCTTATGAAAAGCGGGATTTTCTCGTCGGTTGGCAAGATCGATAGCTCGCCCGGATCAACCGTTAGTTTGAATTGATCCGTCACATCAACGGACGAGCCGTTCATGCCCTGCGCCATCGCCTGGAACTGGGCCGGGTCCGCCGGGTCGTCGATATCGATCGCGTATGTTCCGACGGCAACGCCTTCGCCCCTTGCAACAAACGTTACGGTAAGGCCGCCGTTCATCGCGTTTCCCTCCACCAGGATAGGCTTCCTTGCCTCCGTAACAGCGACCGCAATTTTCGAGCCGTTAAACAGACGTTCCGCATTCTCCGGGAACAGCTCCATCGAAAGCTCAGCGCCCGGTTCGACCTTTCGAATGATGAACACACCGTCGTGTAAGTCGAACTCGAAGTTCTCCGTTACGTCGATCTTGTCATCACCCTGCGTAACGTATACTTTGATCGAGGACTCGTCGACCTCAACGGGATATGAACCCGGCGCGACGCCTCCTTCCGCTTTTGCGACGAACTCGACCGTGATCGGGCCGCCTGCCGGCAACGGCTGGCCATCCAGCGCAATGTCGCCGGTATCGACCGTCGCGCCCTGCTTTTGTCCGTTAAATGTAACGCTTTGCGGATTGTCGGGAAGGATAGACAGCGTCATTCCCGTCTCCCGCGGCTTGATGATAAACTGTCCGGGCGCCAGTATGAGATCGTAGTTATCGATCATATTCTGGCCGTACACAAGCACCTTAACATTCCGCGCGTTCACCGGATATGTGCCGGGCGCAGTTCCCTTGGCGGAAGCGTCAAACAGTACCTCCAAGCCGTCTGGAAGTATAGGGTTGCCGGCAATCCAAACGGTTCCGGCGTTGTCCGAAACAAATGATTGCTCGGTACCGTCAAAGAATACATCGCCGCTATCTGGTTTTATATAGAGCGGAATTCTATCCTCCGGATCGGTGATTGGCATGATCGAGAATGTACCGTTCGTAGCGGTCAGAACAAACTGATCCGTCACATCCGCGCCGTCCGCCATCACCATGAACTGGGCCGGGTCGTTCACGTTTTGAATCGCGATTGGATACGTCCCGACGGTGTATCCAGTCCCGGTCGCCCTGAAGACGACCGTAAGATTTGTATCGATCGGCATGCCCGAAACCATGATCGGCGTTTTGGTCGTCGTCACCTCGACGGTGAGATACGCCCCGGTATAAACGGCAACCCGGTCGGCAATATCCATCGTCATCTCAATCTTCTCACCGGGCGATACCGGCGTAATCGTGAAATTTCCGTCCGTCGCGAACACATCAAAGTATATGGTCAAATCCTCACTCTTCGGTCCGAAAACCGCGTATGATTCAAGCTTTACAGGATATGTACCCGGGGCGGTTTTATAGTCGCTCTTTGCCGTGAACGCGATATACAGATCGCTGCCGCCGGGCGTCCACGGGATTTTCTCATCGCCCACTTCCACCAAGCCGGTCGTCACGATACCCTGCTGCTGCATACCGTTAAACATACGGTCGTCCGCATCGTCCAGAGCGATGAAGACGGGAACCTTCCTTCCGCTCTCTGTCGTGCGCAGGATCGTGAAATAGCCGGGTTCGGCGACCAGCTCAAAGTTCCCGGTTATGTCCTGCGTTCCAATCATCACCTTGACATCTGTCGGCGGCACTTCATATGTGCCCGGTACGAGTTCGGTCCGGCGCGCGTTAAACGTAACGTTGATGTCGTCGGCTGGGAGAACGCCATCGATCAGCACGGTTCCCTGGTTGTCTTTGTTGTACGCTTGCATCGTTCCGCTAAAATGAACGGTAGCGTCATCCGGACGAACATACAAAGGTATTTTCCCATCCGTCAGCGTTCGAATCGTCAGCGTACCGTCATCGCTGACCAGCGTGAACTGATCCGTCACGTCCACGGGAGCGCCGCCAACACCGGGCGCCATCACCTCGAACAGGTGCATGTCGGCGGACTCGACTGTGATCGGATATGTGCCTTCGGTATGCCCACGGCCCCTGGCAAGAAAACCAACGGTCATGCCCGCCGGCATCGCGGAGCCGTCGACCAGCGCCGGACTTCTGGAATCAGACACTTGAACCTCGACCGGAACCAAAGCGAACGCCGCTTCTCGGTCAGCTGGGAATACGGTCATCGTACGCTCGCCGCCGGCCTCGACCGGCAGGATCGTGAACAAGCCGGTGCCGTGGTCAAATATATAGTTGGCCGTCAAATCCGTAAACAAGCCGTCGTTGGACAGTACGGCGACGGAAACCACGCGGACCGTATAGGCGCCGGGCGCGACTCCGGGGTCCGCTTTGGCCACGAACTCGACTTTCACGCCGGACGCGGCGGTAACCGGCACGCTGTTGGCAAAGACAGTACCCGTACTGGTCGTCGGTTCATGCAGCATTCCATCGAACACAACGCTTGGAATATCGTCCGGAATGATGCGGAGCGTGATCTTCTCATCCTCGTTGGCGGCCCTGATCGTCAACCAGCCGTTGTCGGTCAGGAACATATAGTTGTCCGTCATGTCCATACCGTCTACATAGACGGTATGGCCTGTCACGTTCACCGGGTATTTTCCGATGTTGGCGCCGGAGCCGCTCGCCTTGAAATCAACAACGCTCCATGCGTTCGGCGCTTTGCCCGAGATCCAGAGAATTTCCGGGTCGTTGTCTCGGACAAGCGTCTGCAAATCGCCGTTAAACGGCAGGATTCCGCCGTTTGGAACGATATAGAGCGGAAGTTTCTCATTGCCGGTAAGCGGGCGGATCGTCAACGTTCCCGGATCGGTAACCAACACAAACTGGTCGGTGACATCCGCCAATCCGCCCGGTCCGTCCGCACGGACAGCGAATTGCGCCGGGTTCGCCGGGTCGGCGATATCGATGGGGTATGTCCCGACCGCAATGCCGGTGCCCACCGCCACAAAATCAACAAGCAGGGTCGGCAGTTTCGGCTGACCCGCCACCAGGATCGGAGACTTGGCCGTCGTCACATGGGCGCTGACCGGTTTTCCGGCATACTTCTCGGTCGCGTCGCTTGGAGCGATCCGCATCTCAATTTCATTGCCGGGCGCAACGGGATTGATCGTAAAGCTGCTGTCCTCTGTAACGTACGCAAACTGGGAAGTAATGTTTTTGCCGTCCTTGGACATGACCAGAATCTCAGGGACCGCGACCTTGACCGGATACGTTCCCGGAGCTGTTTTCTGGACGCTCCTAGCGACAAACGTTACGGTAAATACGTCGTTATCCATTGCGACAGGCGTCATATCTGCGCCGAGAAAAATCTTGCCTTCCGTCACGATACCGCTATGCGGCTTGCCGTCGAATGTTACGGAGTCGGCGTCGACCGGCACGATCGTCATCGTCACGCCCGCGCCTGTCGGGTTGATCACGAATCGCCCGGGATCCGGCGTAAGGTGGTAGTTGTCCGTCACATCCACCATACCGACCGTCACTTTCACTTTGGTCGGTTCCACGTAATAGGTGCCTATGGCGAAGCCGGAAGCACGCGCCTCAAACGTCACCTGGATTGCCGGCGCGACAGGCATGCCCAGAATCCATACGGTGCCCTGGTTATCGGAGTTGAACGTTTGCACCTTTCCATTAAATGTCACGGTGCTGCTCAACGGGCGGATGTAGAGCGGTATTTTATCGCCATCCTGTCGATTGAGAATGCGGAGCTCGCCCGGTATAACGATCGGAACAAACTGGTTCGTCACGTCAATCAACGCGCCGCCCGCGCCAACTGCATATACCGTGAACTGCGCCGGATCCGTCACATCGGCGATATCGATCGGGTAGGTCCCCTCGGCAAAGCCGGTGCCGGTGGCGACAAAATCGAGCTTATACGCGGCGGCATCAATCGGGAGGCCGCTGACAAGCGTCGGGAGCTTGACATCCCTGACGGTGACAACAACCGGTTTGCTCTGATAGTACTCTTCCTTATCGGCCGGGTATATCACCATCTCCAGCGTATCGCCAGGCACGCGGGGCGTGATCTCAAAAAGACCCGTATCAAAAGAGACGGCATAGTTTTGCGTCAGGTCGGCAGCCAAGCCGTCATTGGACCAAACGGTCACGGAAGCCGGGTCCACAACGACGTCGTAGTAATCCGGCGCGACGCCCGCGGCATGCGCCGCGAAGCTGACCTTGATCGGCGACCCGCTTGTAAGCGGCGCGCCATTCACATAAACCTCACCGGTCGTTACCGTCGCGGTTTGCCACGTGCCGTCAAATACGGCGCTG
>Ga0082212_10012904_pt1 | contig 10497 bp, 8 predicted proteins | sample TergutNt197P3_FD_71548 | JGI IMG/M metagenome (GOLD analysis project Ga0082212, IMG submission 71548) | Neocapritermes taracua P3 segment gut microbial communities from Petit-Saut dam, French Guiana - Nt197 P3 | ecosystem: Host-associated > Arthropoda: Insects > Digestive system > Gut ...
TGAAACTGCGTACAGGTTGTGCTGTACTTAGTACTGTGAAACTGCGTACAGGTTGTGCTGTACTTAGTACTGTGAAACTGCGTACAGGTTGTGCTGTACTTAGTACTGTGAAACTGCATACAGGTTGTGCTGTACTTAGTATTGTGAAACTGCGTACAGGTTGTGCTGTACTTAGTAGTGTGAAACTGCGTACAGGTTGTGCTGTACTTAGTACTGTGAAACTGCGTACAGGTTGTGCTGTACTTAGTACTGTGAAACTGCGTACAGGTTCTGCTGTACTTAGTACCGTGAAACTGCGTACAGGTTCTGCTGTACTTAGTACCGTGAAACTGCGTACAGGTTGTGCTGTACTTAGTACCGTGAAACTGCGTACAGGTTGTGCTGTACTTAGTACCGTGAAACTGCGTACAGGTTGTGCTGTACTTAGTACCGTGAAACTGCATACAGGTTGTGCTGTACTTAGTATTGTGAAAGTGTGTACAGGTTGTGCTGTACTTAGTACTGTGAAACTGGAAACGGGTTGTGCTGTACTTAGTACCGTGAAACTGCATACAGGTTGTGCTGTACTTAGTATTGTGAAACTGCATACAGGTTGTGCTATACTTAGTCAAACAATTAAATTCTGCACAATGATCACAAATTGTTTTGTTATATGTGAATATCAGTAAATAAAAGCAAAGTATTCATTCTCATGTACTGCCAGCTTCCAGTTTATATATTGTTTCATTCACATATTTATATTCCATTTAAGTTTGCGCATACATATGTTGAAGTGTTTACAGCTGTTTATCATCATCATGTCATGAACTGGGGGCACTGGGACCTCCTTGGCAGAGTAGGTTAGAATGCAGTATAATGAGGGAGGGGCTAAGACAGACATGATGTCGAAGAACTTGTTATTGGTGATGTCTTTACACTTGATGCTGTGGTACACATGTATTGGGTATTATTGATATAAGGGACAGCTGAATTAGTATCAAAATCATTGGTCCACAACTTCCATAGAAAGCGTGATTAAAGTTCAGTGCAATGTGGCAACATGTTGTGGGTGTTGTGAATGTGAATTTAGGTGTAGTCAGATTAGAATAGCCACCGGATTTTGTACAATAAAAGTGTCAAACCGCCCACCAGGAAGTGCTGCAGCTCAGACAACAATTAGCTGTCACAAGCTGAATACAGTTATGAGCACTCATTAACCTGGAAAGTGAAGCACTTCAGTGCAGCTCTCGTATGTTAATGCACTAAACTGCATTACAAATGCTGAAAGGGCATCTGATTCTCGTACTAATGTACTTATTTGATGTCTTGTTTTGTTTGTAGTAGTTTTATTATAGTACTTCTTAAATTTGATCTTTTTTAGACTGGAGAGAAATCGGTGTTAAATATCAACGTACTTACTGTCACAGTGACAGTTTGCAGACAGTAAGCAACATGTTACATGGCAGCAGAAAGCTGTGATGTAATTTGGATTTACTTTCACTGGCAAAAGCATACATTTTATTACGGATTAATAGCAACTATTTCTGGGTATTGGTGAAAGTTTTGTGTTGGTAAATGTAAAGATGTTTCATTGAATGATACATGCATTCTTTATATTAGGAAAATGGCTTCTAGATCAGTAACACCAAGATCTAGACTCGTTACACCTTTAAGATTATGAAAGCTTATGCTAAATGTGTGTTTGCAGCTTGTGTTACACCATCTCTGGCAGCAGTAAAATTGTACAGTCTGCACTGGACATTAACCGGGATGTACTCACCGTACACAACGTGACATGGGCCGGCTACCCACCAAGCTGTTGGAACTGTCATGACACACTGAACTGCTGAGCTGCAGCAACAGACTGCAAATAGGAGCCTTTGTAACACACTTGGCTGTGTGCAGTTGAATCACACATGTAGCGTTCTGCAGGTGCTGTGTGCAGACAGACGGTGGATTGGCATCATCAGAGCCCTGTGTGCCAAACAGGAAAGCATTGTCACCAGGACTTCTACAGTGTGCACCTCTACAAGCATAATGTAACTGTGTTGGATAATTTGCATAATACATATCTGATGCTTTATGTCTAAATCTAAGAATATCCTGTACCATCAGCTATTTAAAAACTAACTACATTTGTTTATATGTACAGAGTTGTTAATATGCTTTGTGCAGTTAAATTTAAAACCCGCACCATAAATATGACATATAAATATTATATATATTACAGTACATACTGATTTATGTTCCTCAATTTAAGATCTTCCCTCCACGTCAAGTTTCACTGTTTGTTGTCCTGTACAAAACCCCATATGAATAATCTCAATTTTCTTTTCTTTTCTGTTTTCTTCTTTTATGATTTGAAAGTTCGGTCTCTACACTGTTCTTGACACTCAGCTTAACGATTAACTTCAGGTTCCAACTTAATGCACAATATTTTATTTCTATAGTTATGTGTTCCTCTACATGTTTCGGGCACTTTTGTGCCCATCCTCAGGAGGACTTCTGTATATTTACAACATCTGGTTCTATGTCAGTCTGAAATTAATATATAAAATATAAAAATTATATAGTTATATAATTAATTTGTATAATTACATATTCCACATAATGTGTGTTTCGTCACTTAAAATGTGTGTACATGTTAAATGTCACAACCATCACGATGAACAGTAAACACCAGCAGTCCCTCACTAATCTTCCTACTGCACGGTCACCAAAAGAGGTAAGCCAATCTATATTGCATTTTCTGCAGACACAACATGAAAAAACAAAAACACTTTATATAGTTGAAACACACACAATATCCATATAAGTATTATAGCTCTATACGTAAGAAAATCGAAAATAACAGGCTTGTAAATGCACCTAGACACGGTAATAAATATGTCCACACTTAACATTTTAAAGCAATACTTACATTTTATAGAATTATACATATTATAAAATAAATTTTAAATGTTTTTAACATGTATACACATTTTAAGTGACAAAACACACATTATGTGGAATATGTAAATATACAAATTAATTATACAACTATATAATTTTTATATTTTATGTATTAATTTCAGACTGACATAGAACCAGATGTTGTAAATATACAGAGGTCCTCCTGAGGATGGGCACAAAAGTGCCCGAAACATGCAGAGGAACATAACTATCGAAATAAAATATTGTGCATTAAGTTGGAACCTGAAGTTAATCATTACCAAGATGCACAGTCAACAACATATTAAGACTCAGCTTAACGTATGCATTTACAGTTTTCAGACTAGGTTGCACAAATAATGCCATGATTGTGTGCAGTGGAAGTGAAGGATTGTGGGTAAGACAGAGAATTACTGCAGCAGCCTAAAGTCCAGTCTCAAGAGGTAGCATGCAAGCATTTGGTCACAAAGCCTTTGGCACTATCCATTTACATACAAGCATGTTTCAAACCCAACACTTTTATTGTATGATCATTTTTAATCAAAAACACTTGGTTCTGTCCAGTTGGCTCAGTAAACACCTTTATTTTACCGTGTACATTTTGAGAACAAAGACCGGTCAGCCAGCAGGTCATGTTCCTCAGTAGATGCCTTAGCCCTCCTCGTCTTCTCAAAACCATGGATTCTCAGAAATTCCTGACAAAAGTAGGACAGCTCATCCAGCTTGTCCTTCGCACTGTTCGTGCACTGGATGTGAGGCCGAAGTGTACTGCCAAATTACAGACTCTGTGAAATGATGAGATGCTTTCAACTCAAGTCCCTCTGTAAGCCAGCTATCACAGGAGAAAGCAACAAGCTTATAGGGCTGGCCACTGAAGCTGAAGTTAGAAGGGGTTCAGAACATCACAGAGCAGGGCTAAGATCTTCTTTTTGAAGTGGCCACTCATGACGTTTAAGTCTTCCCTCATCATCACTCTGCTTAAGAATGAAACCATATTAAAGCTGCTTACTTCTGTAATTGCCGATTAGTACAAATTGAATTTGGAAGTGAAACTACTGGATATTGAGATCTGAGGCTCTGACCACAGTTGATGTCTTTGTTCTTCCAGGAAGCTTCATGGTATTAATAGGTAGTTTGTTTCTGAGGTGTTAGGACAAGGTATTTGTCCCATCTTCAAGAGCCCACCAAGACATGAAGAGTGTCATAGGTCAAGGGACAGCAGGAAAGTTTATGGGGTCCAGTCAGTTTCAGAGGGCAAAGTTGGTTGTGGTGAGGCAAGGGGAGGGCAACGTGTGGGCAGATGGACATTGTGAAGCAGCTAGATGGGCTTGGGGAATGAAGATTGGAAAGAGGAAGGGCAGTGGAGGTACTTGCCATTCCTCCTTCCAGTCTTCCCATGATGCCCCCAGGCTGCTCACAGTATCCACCAGCTATCTTGGGCCCCCATCAACTTGCCACAACCAACAAACATCAAAAGTCTTATAGATTATCTTTACACATAAAAAATTCATCTACAGAGTAAAAGGGGTGTGTACTTAGTATTTTATTGATGCTGCTTTGAATGTTACCAAGTTGTTGTTCTTGAGGGCAAACTGCTGACCAATTTTTATGCCAACATAAGATGTACTTTTTTAAAAACAAGAAAGATCAGCATTTTATCCATTGGTGGTATTAATATTGTGTATAGATGAATTTGTTTGAAAATTTTCACAATTATTGATTGTGAAAGTTCATTAATGAAAGTATATATATATATATATATATATATATATTGGTATGGAACAGGTATGATGTCTAATTGTTTAATTAAATTTCTACATGAGGTTCTGGGTTGTGCACTGGCAAAAATTCTGATGATATTAATTTCTAAAGTGAAAATCATCCCACTGTTGGAAGAGTTACACCCAAAAATTATTCCACATTTTATAACAAAATGAAAGTATGCACAGTAAATTGATTAATCCCCACAAACTTTCCTGCCTCCCAGTCACCATTGACACAGTCTGTATATACTTGCAACTGAGCCATTTTTTATTGGACTGCTGCACCCCTGAACCTGGAACTGATGCATTTTCCCAACACATCACAATGAACTACCAACCAACATCAAGCAACATCCCAGAAGGGAGCGGGCCTCTGCTGTTGGATCATTCTGTGTTTTACATCTTTCTAAATTTAACTTTTTCCCCCTAGGCAAGATCATTCCACCAGACACCACACTTTCAGTATTTTACAGCAATCATAATTCGGCTTTAGTTTATCTCACTGTGACACTTGTGAAAAGGATAATATATGAATCATTAACCATGACACATTTCAAAGATTTTGGTATCAAATATACGACATGTTTCGGTCTTAGAAGGCCATTATAAAAACAGTCTGACAAACTTACACGTAAGCACAAAAGTCATAGTAGGAATAGAATGGACAAGAAAGGAATACAAGAAGACTAGGCACATTAGTGACCCACGCACTTCAATCATACCTCATTCTTTGTGCAGCCCTTACATTCATGCATCCAGCAGCTCCGCACCTTGAACAGAGTGTAGTATCCTGCTGATAGACATGTTTCCAGTCACTTAATTGCATGAAATGTCCACCGAGGCACCTGAATGTTAATCTGACCAAAGCTTCACAGTCACAAGGAACATGTGAGGCTGTTCTGGATGTTTGTCACATTTCGACTATTTACCAGTCCCAGTTTAAACAACTGTGCTTTTATACGGCTATTCTATTGCCAACCCTGTCATTATTCTTAGCTGGTTTCTGCTCAAACTGATCCGTGCCCCAACTTTTTTTCAAAGAGGGTTTTTCTTAGAAGTTTCCACAGAAAGATTACATCGTTGAAGCCCATGGCAACTGGCAGCTTCTATTATGATCTGTGATGTGCTGTCAAAAGTTCCCTCAATGTCTAAGAAGTCTCCAAACATAACCACTTTTGTTCTACTGTTTCTATATGTGTGAACACAGAGCAGAGCAGTTTCAGGGGATTCCCTGGTTGATAGGCAAATTGGTATCAAAGTAGAGGATACACACCAAAGATCTGGTCCCTATGTGCCTGGTTCCAGGCCAAGGGTATATATCCTCTTGCCAGGCAGACTGTAAATATTTAACATTAAATATTCTGCTACCTGTTGCAAGACTGGATGTATTTATGTGTTATAGGTGAGCGAGATGTTCGACTCAGCTCACAACCAAGTGAGGAAAAGTGAGGAGCAGCCAGCATGGATTCCATCTGAACTTTGAGCTTCTGAACTGGAGTATGTTAAGTTAAACTGCGTAAATGTTTGTCATCTGGGATATTTTTCATGTGGACTGTCCTGACTTTCAGATATGTTGTTAGTGTGAGGGTCTGTCCGGTCGGCACGCAGCATGCCGCCAACATTTGATGTCTTGACGTATGAAGTGTAGTTTGATGAGTTTATAATTTGCTTACATTTAGTGTGGCTTAGCGACACAGCAGCCAAAATTGAAAATTATAACAGCATATCAACATGATCAGTCAGTGAGTACTTTGATTGGACTGAGAAAGAAAGGTGCATTTATATTGGTTTATCTGAGTCACATCATGCCTTGTTGTGTCAATGTCGCACCTTGATGGAAAGAAATGGCATGTGGCAACAATGTCACACTGGGGGGCAAGGAAGGGAAAGGCTACAGTGATGATGAAAATGTCATTAGTGATATGGAAGCATCCAGCTAGCTTATTTCTTTACACATACTAAACTGTCAGTGTGACATTTTTAATGTGTTTCAGTGTAACAAAATAATCTCATCACCAGCACAATGTCATTATACTGACATTTCAATATGAAACCAAAAATACAGGATACTGCTAAATTACCTGGGCAAGTGGGGGCTAGAGAGAGAGAGCACAAACAATCCAAAACATGAATAGTGTAAGATGATTAGACTATCTGAGAACGGTCATTTGCCACTTCCTGTTGGCTTTTTTATTACATTACTGCAGCCCACTCAGCTGATTGCCTACATGCGTGGTGGAGCAGCAGTGAGAAGTGACCAGCAGTAGTTGTAAGATAAAATGACGGTCGTGCACAAACCATATTATTTTTAGCTCACACATGCACTGCATCAAAATTGTGTATATTAATACTGTGATGATTTTTGTAATTAATAAGTACAGTAGAGAATGGGGTTGGGGGGGAGGGGGTGACACGAGGTAGGAGTCTGGTTCTGTCTGTGTGTTTGTAAATTTCTGTTTTCCAGCATTAGATTAGATGATAAAACAGGCTGGTGTAAAGAGATAACAGGAATGTCGGGAAATGTTAGAAGCTTGGTTCTGTAAATACTTATACATCAAATAAAACGCATTCTGACTGCTTATGTAGCAGCTGTCACCCTAATTTCTCTATTAAAATACATCAGCTTTTAAAAAAATTAATATTGAATGTTCATATTGCATTAGAAGAGATGTTTATCTGCTCCTTCCTGCCATCCTGTTCGTCATCAAACCATTCCAACATATGCTTCAACTAAAATGGCAATGGCACTTCTGTTCATTAAGTATGTGATAAAACGTGCGCGTGTGTGTGTGTGTGTGTGTGTGGTTATGATCAAGTGCAAGAATAACCCTCTACACCAAAAACTGTAAGGTAAGAGAGGTCTGAACAAGAAAGCAAGATGGTGATGGGTGTATTAACAAGCGAAATGGAGTCTCAGGCAATCATTCATTCATCATTTTTACACCCTTGAAGATGGCCGTAGGTTGGATCCTGGTTCCTTATGCACTTATGCAGCACAACAAAGTTACCATGACACCTATCTCACCAAAGCTCAGCTTATATACATACTTCCTCCCTACTTGTCAGACTACATGGCACAAATAAAGTTGGTGTAACTGAAGTTCTAGAGACGTCCTGGTTTGTCTTTTGTGTACAAACCTGTGATCAATTTCACCATGTCATAAAGGTCACTACACAGTTCTGTTCACCATCACAGTTCTCCAGATGGCTACTTTCTGTTTGCTGTCCTCCGTTACATATTTTATTGTTCCCTCAATGTAAACCACCAATACCAATCAACCAACTGACTGTCATAATTGAAAGCCTTAGAGCTTCAGTGACATTAATGGCCACCTATCTTATTTGATTAGCCATTAAACCAAAGCCTACAAATGACTTAACCATACATGGAGGCACTACCAACAACAGCTTTGCACTATTTACAGTTAGGATGCTCCAGAAACATTTCTGCGTAGCCTTTCAGAGTGCTCCATCATGCATGGTACTGCTTACTAACTGTGTACATTGACAATACTTCATCTTTCATCAACTGTAATATTTCCTCCATACTTTCAGCTGTGTATGTCCTGTTATGTGCTGTACACTTTAGTACCATCTTGTAGTACAGAACAGTCAGTACACCACAACCTTGAAAGTAACCAAGAAAATTCCCTGTATGCAGAACTACTGGTCCTGTAGGCATACAATTTTGATGCGTGATGTACAAAACCCTATCTTTAGCTAGCACACAAATGAAAATTATGCAAATAATAAAATAACTCATATAAAATAGATAGCAATGACATGTGTTCAGAGATCTGCCCAGTAACAGGACACAATGCTGACTGCACAGTTTCATATATCTGCCTCAGCAGACTGTGTGTAGATCAACTATAAAAGCACACCCAACTGTACACAGATACCTTTGCAATCCACTGATCTATAAATCACTGTTTAGAAGTTTATACATGGTAACATTTCTATTGTCTGGTCTTTGACAGCACTGAGATCTTTGTAAAATGCATACTAGGACTTCTACCTTTATAAAAATCAAATGGTTCTGAAGTTACAAAATGATGTAACACACATTTTGTCTAATTATAGGAAACAAATATTCATTACACAGAAGGTAGGCCTGTATTACGAATCAAATGTGTTTCATTTTTCATTACAATGTTTTCTGGAAACATTTTCTGCTGTGATACATATTTAGTCAGTGACAGTTCAGATGCAGGAAGAAATGAATGTAAATTAAAATTCAGTAAAACTGCTAAACCATAACTATATCTATATCTTATGTACTGATTGGTTTATATGAACTGGTTTTGAGAAGCCAATGGAGTCTCATGTCACATTCTTCCAAAGCACTTATATCTGATTAATACAAACAAAATTAGTTTTGATTGACAACAGGCCTACTAAATTTCATCAGAGTCATTCAGCATTTTGGAGATGAAACACACAAATAGATGCACTTTACATGCCCATTATACTTTCTTTCCATGGACTTCAAAAGCACATAATTCTGAAATTATGTACATAACAGAGGTTATACAAAATTAATTCTTTGATATCTGTTGCAAACAACAATACAATGGCTGGACCTATTTGAGATGTATTGAACTGATAATGAAAATGAAAGCACGATAAATTGTATTAAATTCAATACAGGGATTTCTTAATATAATGTCCGTCCAAAATCAGTAAAACCACAAACAGAAGAACTGAATGACTTTAAGGATACCTCTCACAAATATTCACTTTTACACAGGTGGCACTCTGTTTCCAAAGGTGGATTCCAAAGATCTGCAGTTTCTGTACTGTCCAGTTTTGCCATCAGCAGCATTCTGCATCTGCCGTTTTATGTAAACATGGTACAAACTGAAGGCTTCCAAACCAAGGAAGTAATTATTAATAATGATCAATGACTGGTAGATTACATTACCAATTACTTTACAAATTTCTGTTCTCATTGTCCCAAACATGTCAGTAGAAAAAAGAAAACAAATATTACTGCTTGGATTAATAGGATTTATAATCCACCACAGCACTCATTACTGAAAAACAGTTAAATGTAACTGGTAATATTTAACTTAATTCTGAAGGGTTCCAAAATGATATATTACCCTTAGAATTTATCCACTCTCTAGTATTAAAAAACACAGTCATTAAAAACTGGATCTGTTCCTGTCCTGCAGTGGGTGCATTTACACAGACTGGTCCACTGAAACAAACTCTTCTCAATCAATACACAATATGTGTCAGTTACCTACCTTTATATGCAACTACAAAGTCTTCTATCATCGATAGGTAATCAAAAATGGAATAAGTTAATTTTAATGTGTTAGAATTTGTACTGACTTTGAGTGTACTCATAATAAACATCTAAATTCAGCAATAAAAAGTTTACATGCGCAATTATTTGCTTTCTCTTATTTATTTACTATTCAGGTAATGCAGGTGCATAATCCTTGAATATCGGAGCTCTGCTTTTAAGACATTCTGGCTTGGGAATGAACCCGGGAATATGCTTGTGAATTTAAAAAACTATGTCGTGAATATGCTAATAAGTATCCTCCGAATACTCGGAAAACTATACTCAATACAGCCATTCACAACTACGGATTGTCTTATGATTAGCCTGACACTATTATACAGTTAACTACGTACAGTCTGCAGTTATACAAACCACTATTTCACTTCCGATATAAACTTAAACCCTACAAAATTCATGTCCGAGGTTTATTATCAGAGTACTACCCAAGCTAATTATATGCATCAAAATATATCATCTTACAATATTTTTGCCCTTCTATGGACTTGCTTAACCTCACGCAATACGAAA
>Ga0082212_10012905_pt1 | contig 10495 bp, 5 predicted proteins | sample TergutNt197P3_FD_71548 | JGI IMG/M metagenome (GOLD analysis project Ga0082212, IMG submission 71548) | Neocapritermes taracua P3 segment gut microbial communities from Petit-Saut dam, French Guiana - Nt197 P3 | ecosystem: Host-associated > Arthropoda: Insects > Digestive system > Gut ...
GTCGGCACGGTACTGCAGAACCCTGACGATCAAATTATCAGTCCCATTGTCGAAGAGGATACCGCCTTTGGGCCGGAAAATTTAGGTTTTGACAAAACAGAGGCAGAGGCGCGTGCCGACAACGTGCTGCAACGCACCGGCCTTGTTAAACAAAAAAAACAGCAGGTGCGTTTCCTTTCCGGCGGCGAAAAGCAGCGGCTTGCCCTTGCCGGAATGCTTGCCCTGAACACGGAAATACTTATCCTGGACGAAGCGGTATCCATGCTTGACCCTTTGGGCCGGGATGATTTTCTTGCCCTCCTGGATGAGCTTTCCGCATCAGGTAAAACAATTATCCAGGTAACCCATTCGCTGGAAGAAGCATTTTATTGCAGCCGCGCTTTAGTACTTTGCCGGGGTTCTTTGGCTTTTGACGGCACACCGGAGGAACTGTTTGCAAGACAGGAATTGGAATCGTGGGGGTTTGCAATTACCCCGCAAGTACAGCTTTCCCGAATGTTTAACACTGGTTTTACGATGGACGCCGAAAAAGCTGCCGAAAACATTGCTGGTGCTTTCAAAAACAGTGTTGTGCCGGAAGATGCACTGAAAATCAAACAAAACGACAACACTGCCCGCAACGCGAACACTGCGGGAATAAATCCAACGATTAACTTTATCAACGTTTCGCATAAATACTCACCATTGTTTCCCGGCGGAATAAGCACGGTGAATTTTAAAATAAAGAAAGGAGAACTTGTCGCCCTAATCGGGCAAAGCGGTTCAGGAAAGTCAACCATACTTAAGCATATTAATGCACTGCTTCTTCCCACAAACGGCAATGTTGTTGTTTTGGGCAGCGATACTCTGGACAGAAAAACAAACCTTTCAGTCTTGCGGATGAGGGCTGCTCTTTCCGTACAAAGCCCTGAAAGGGCGCTCTTTGAACAGTACGTTGCGGATGACGTAGCTTTCGGCCCGAAGAACAGCGGGATAGGCGGGGAAGAACTTGTCCGCCGTGTAAAAACGGCAATGGAAAATTCCGGCCTCCCTTTCGATAAATTTGCCGACAGGGAAATCCGTTCGCTTTCCGGCGGCGAAAAACGCCGGGCCGCTATTGCAGGAACTGCAGCAATGGAAAGCGAGATAGTGCTGTTTGATGAAGTATTTACCGGTCTGGACGGCTTTAATCAAAAAAAAATAACGGATTTAATCTGCAGTTTCCGCCGGGAGGAAAAAACAGTTATTATTACAACCCATTCCATGGAAACAGCCGCACTGGCTGACAAGGTTGGAGTTATGGCGGAAGGGCGGCTTGCAGCATTTGGCACACCCCATGAAATTTTCGGCCGGCAATGGGATCCTGCCTGGGGGCTTTCTCTCCCCTGGATTACCGAAGTTTCACACCGCCTTGCCGGACGCTCACTTATCCCCTCCGAAGCAGTCCTGCTTACCGCAGATGAGTTGTATCAATGTATAAACGCTCCCTCTGAATATCTCTTGCAAAGACGCCAAGACACAGAGGAGAGATATAGAGAGAACAAGCTGCAGCACGTACGATGCAAACGAAAAAAAACAGGGATTGAATTTTTCCGCACTGTTTCTTTTGAAGAGCTTCCAGACGAATCGTCCCCGTTGCAGAAAATTGGAAGTGAACTTAAACTTTTTTTACTCTTTATGCTTTTTGCTGCAACAGTAATTCTGCCGCCGCCTTTTTTTACCGTGGGCGTCTTAATCATTGTTCTTGGGACAGGATGGTTTGCAGGCAGCATAGTACCCCTCCAGCTGCTCCGTGGATTCATCCGTATCATGCCCTGGCTTTTTATTGTGTACGCCGTCCAGCTGATCTACCGCTTTGATCTTATGCGTCCTCTTTTCCTAATACTGCGTATTGCCGCGCTATCGTCTCTGCTATCCCTCTTTTGCGCCGTAACTCCGGTGCGGTGCCTTGTCCGGGTATCAAGTAATTTATTTTCTTTTTTTGGACTTCCTGCCAGGGACATTTCTCTGGCAATCGGGATAATGCTCCGCTTTATTCCCATACTTTCCGAAGAGGCGGAACACATTATCAGCGCCCAGCTTTCACGGGGAGGACGAAAAGGCCGTTTCCGCCTGGCTTTTTCTTTGGTTGTGCCTTTATTCCTTCGGGCGCTGGAACGGGCAGAGACAGCGACAAAGGCAATGATGCTCCGTTGTTACCACCAGGAAAAACTTGGCAGAAAAGAAACTTCCGTTTATAGTATTCAAAAGGAAAAACCATAATGCAAACAAGGGTACGTAAAATTGTTACCGGCGGAGTATTCTTCGCCTTAATTATAGTATTGGGCATTTCCGGCCTTGGATTTATTCCCCTGCCGGCGGGGGCTGCGATTACCATACTGCAAGCGCCGGTAATTATTGCGGCAATTCTGGAAGGTCCTATTGTCGGGTTTTGCACAGGATTGCTTTTTGGAATATTCAGCGTTATTCAGGCATCCATGGCGGCAGTTACCCCGTTTGATATGGCTTTTATTCAATATCCCTGGATTGCCATAGTCCCCCGCATTTTAATCGGGCCGGCAGCATGGCTGATGTATTTTTTAATAAGCGGTTCGTTTCACAAAGAAAAGCCAATTCCACCGGTACGGGAGATTACTGCTGTAATTACAGGCGCCGTAACCGGCTCCATGATTAATACCATACTTGTCCTTTCCGGCCTTACCATGGCTTTGCCGGAAATCCTTAACTGGCCAATTGTGATTAAATTAATATCATTTAACGGAATCATAGAAGCATGTTTTTCTGCCGGCATATCCCTGGCTGTAATACTTCCCTGGAAAGGAATTTCCACCCGGAAAAAATCAAAGCTTAACCGGTAAACCATAATTTAGCAGGCTCAACACGGGTTTTTCCGGGACCTTTGCTCACCCCTTTGCTTAATATATTGCAAGTACTTTCTATACAATGCTCAGCGGCAAATTAGGGTTTATTATCCTTGCATAACCACGAATATTCCTTTATTATAGTAACAATCTATAATTCCAAGGGGGTTTTTCCTAATGAAAGTTGCAATTAATGGCTTTGGCCGCATTGGCCGACTCGTTTTTCAGTCCATCGTAGACCAAGGGCTGCTCGGTAAAGACAAAATTGACGTAGTCGCCGTGACGGATATAACCACGGATGCTAAATATTTTGCATATCAGCTCAAATATGACTCAACACAGGGCCAGATGACGGCGGACATCAAAACTAAAAAGGGTTCCGGCGCCGCAGAAGACGATATTCTCGTGGTTAATGGCCATGAAATCCAGTGTGTAATGGCAGAAAGAGAGCTCAAGAACCTGCCCTGGGGTAAACTAGGCGTTGAATACATAATTGAGTCAACCGGCCTGTTTACCGGAGACGATGCTTTTGGCCACATAGATGCAGGCGCCAAAAAGGTAATCATTTCCGCACCGGCCAAGGGAAAAGACAAAAAGATCCCGACTTTTGTAATGGGCGTAAACAACGAAAAATACGATCCTGCCAGCGATCATGTTATTTCCAATGCCAGCTGCACTACAAACTGTCTGGCACCAATCGTATACGTACTCCTTAAAGAAGGGATGGGCGTTGAGACCGGCCTTATGACAACGATTCACTCATATACAGCAACCCAGAAAACCGTAGACGGCCCTTCAAAAAAGGACTGGCGCGGCGGTCGGGCGGCAGCGATCAACATTATCCCTTCAACTACCGGCGCTGCCAAAGCGGTCGGCGAAGTACTTCCAGAAACCAAAGGTAAACTTACCGGCATGAGCTTCCGGGTACCCACCCCTACCGGCTCTGTTGTTGACCTGACTTTCCGCACTGCAAAAGATACTTCTATAGAAGAAATCAACAGTGCTTTCAAGAAAGCCTCTGAAAGCTATTTAAAAGGCGTGCTTCAGTTCCAGGAAGACGAGATTGTTTCCACCGACATCATCCACAACACCAATACTTCAATTTACGACAGCCTTGCAACCCTGCAAAACAACCTGCCCGGAGAAAAACGGTTTTTTAAAGTAGTTTCCTGGTACGACAACGAGTGGGGTTATTCCAACAAAATTGTTGACCTCCTTAAGTACATAGACAGCAAGAAGTAGTCTGGTTTTTTTCTCGCAAAGACGCTAAGACACAAAGTTTTGAGAATGCTTCAGGTGGAGTTTTTTCACAGAAAAAACTCCAAGACCAAAAAAGCCATAGGCTTTTTTGGTCACTTTGCGCCCTCTGCGTGAGGTAATTTCGGAAATGGAAAAAAAAGGAGGAAAACAATGATCAAAACAATAAAATCCGTGGATCTGAAAGGAAAACGGATCATCATGCGTGTAGACTTTAATGTTCCCATGAAAGACGGCGTGGTTCAGGACGATACCCGCATCACTGCGGCATTGCCGACTATTCAATATATTCTCGATCAGGGTGCAAAAACCGTAACCCTGATGAGCCATCTGGGTGATCCCGATAAAGACGCCAAAAAAGCCCGGGAAAAAGCTGAAAAAGATGGCAAAACTTTTGACATGGATGCCTACATAAAGGGGAAACACCGCATGGCCCCTGTTGCCGCCTACCTGGAAACAAAGCTGGGTAAGCCGGTAATTTTTGCAGGAGAAGACAGCTGCTACGGTAAAAAGGCATTTATCGAAAACCAGAAAGACGGCTCGGTAATTATGCTGGAAAACACAAGGTTCCATAAAGAAGAAACTGCCAAGGATGCTGCCGACAGGGACAAACTTGCCAAAGAACTTGCCGGCTACGGAGATCTTTTTGTAAACGATGCCTTCGGCACGGCCCACCGTGACCATGCTTCCACCGCATCCATTGCAAAATTTTCTTCAGTTTCTGTCGCCGGCTTTTTAATGGAAAAGGAAGTTCAATTCCTTGAACCCATCGTAACAAATCCGGCTAAACCATTAGTTGCGATTATCGGCGGAGCAAAAGTGTCCAGCAAGATCGCTGTTCTGGAAAGCCTTCTTAAAAACGCAGATGCCCTGGTGATCGGCGGAGGTATGGCCTATACCTTCCTTAAAGCCCAGGGACGCAAGATAGGAAAATCCCTGGTGGAAGACGATCAAATCGATACTGCCAATAGTATTCTGGAAGCAGCAAAAAAAGCCGGAGCGGAAATAATCCTGCCTGTGGATCAGGTGGGAGCGGAAACCTTCGACGCATCCGCAGCCCCTGTGCCTGTGGACAGCCAGGATCTTGCAGACAACCTGATGGGATTGGACGTTGGCCCCAAAACACTTGCCGTATATCAGGAAGCCCTTGCCAAAGCCAAAACTATTGTTTGGAACGGACCGGTTGGCGTTTTTGAATTCGACGCATTTGCAAAAGGAACGGAAGAAGTTGCCAAAATGGTAGCCGAAGCAACCGGCAAAGGTGCCATCACCGTAGTCGGCGGAGGAGACTCTGTTGCAGCAGTGAACAAATTTAACCTTGCATCTAAAATGAGTCATGTATCAACCGGCGGCGGAGCATCACTTGAATTGCTGGAAGGCAAAAAACTTCCCGGCATTGAAGTTTGCAGGCGCCAATAAGCCGCGCCCGAACCGGTAAGGGCGTTTTTGAGACGATGTATCATGGCGTAGGCCCGATAATGTAAACGCCTGGGAAAAATGCCGAAGGGCCGTAAAAAAAACAAGGGATAATATTAGGAGAATTTATGAGTAGACCGTACTATATCGCAGGAAACTGGAAGATGCATAAAACCCGGACTGAAGCGGCGGAACTGGCAAAAGCGCTGGTAACATCTTTAAAAGACGGAAAACACAAATACCTTATTGCGCCAAGTTTTACCTTGATCGAGACGGTAGCGCCAATAATCAAAGGAACAAATATTCTTTTAGGGGCGCAAAACTGTGCGCCGGAAGAACAAGGTGCACATACCGGTGAAGTATCAGTACTGCAGCTAAAGGATTTGGAAGTAAATACCATCATACTTGGCCACAGCGAAAGAAGGCATAATTATAAGGAAGATGATGCACTTATTAACAAGAAAGTTAAACTTGCACTGCATCATGGATTTGAAGTAATACTCTGCATAGGCGAACTGCTGGAAGAACGGGAAGCTGGAAAAGCAGAATCTGTTTGCGAAACGCAAACAGTTAAAGGGCTTGAGGGAGTAAGCGCCGAAGATCTAAGCCGAGTCGTAATTGCCTATGAGCCTGTATGGGCCATTGGAACAGGAAAAACCGCCACGCCGGAAGATGCAGACACTATCCATGCGTATGTACGCCAGGTAATCGGCAAACTCTACGGAGAAATGGCGGCACAAAAAATGATTATTCAGTACGGGGGATCGGTAAAACCTGAAAACGCCGCCCAGCTAATGGCAAAAGAAAATATTGACGGCGCCCTGGTTGGAGGGGCCGCTCTAAAGACAGAATCATTTATCCCTATCGCTAAATTCGCCTGATAGAGGAGGCGGCTGTCCTAAACCAGGCAAGTTTCGGACAGCCGTATATTGAGTATTGTGTATAGGCAAAAAAAAAAGCAAACAAAAAACCTGGCGGTTATATTATTTTCCGTAGCTGCCATAATGGTATTGATAATATCTATTAACACATCCCTGCTAATAAATTCCTTTTCGTCCCTATTCAGGGAAAACCTTAAAGAACGGCTTCTGGCACTGGTTCGATCAGCAACACAGATTGCCAGTTACGAAGAACTGGATAAATTAAAAAAGCCGGAAGATATGGAAGACCCGTTGTATGCCGAAATCAGATCGCGACTGATGAATTTTGCAAAAAACAATAATATTATATATGTTTATTTTTATTACTCAAAAGACGATGGAACCGTTCAGCCCATTGTAGGCAATGATCCGGGCGACCATGCATATACATTAAAAACCGAACCAATTCCAATAGAAACCGCTCTAAGAGAAGCAATTGTAATGCGGACTGCAGTAACAACCGAACTGGAAAAATATTCTGCGAATAACGAAAGGCTGCTTTCCGCCTTTGCTCCGGTAATTAATAAACACGGCCCAAACAAAATTATTGTTGGTGTAGATATTAGCGACCAGGAACTTGTTTCAATACAATACAGGCTTAGAGGATTTTCAGTTTTGCTGATGTCTGCAATGGCCTTTACTATTGCCTGTGGATTTAGCAGTTTTTATATCCATACAAAAAACGAAAAAAAACTTACCAAACAATTAAGTCAGCAGGAATTAATGTCATCGCTGGCAGAAAATTTTATATCCGACAAAAAAATTGATGATCTTATAAATGAAACCCTAAGAACGACCGGAAAATTCCTTGGGGCAGATCGCATGGTGGTTAGTGTAGCCGATGATGATTTTATTTTCAGAAAGCCGGATTTTTACTGGAGTACGAATAAAGGTGAATTTTTACTACCGGACATTCTGGGCTTTAATACATTGCTAAAGAATACCTTTCCAGCCATAAATCCGGGCATCGATATTGTTACCCTTTTTTGCAACAATGTTGAAACAGAAAAAAAATATTCTTGCATAAAGCCTTCGGGAGTAACGGCTTTTGTTTGGGCGCCTTTGTATGTAGACGGAAGATTCTGGGCGATATTGTCTGTCGAATCCTGTTCCGGCCCGCGAATTTGGAACGAAAACGACCGCCAGTTAGTCAGTACAGTCGCAAGCGTAATTGCAGGAGCAACAGCCCGGAAATTCCGTGAAAACGAACGGGATGACGCTCTAAAAACAGCAGAAAACGCCAGCCGCGCAAAAACTGATTTTTTATCAAATATGAGCCACGAAATGCGTACCCCAATGAATGCCGTAATTGGCATGACAACAATTGCAAAAAATGCAAAAGAAATAGAAAAAAAGAACTATTGTTTAAATAAAATCGAAGAAGCATCAACCCACCTTTTAGGTGTGATCAATGATATCCTTGACATGTCTAAAATCGAAGCTAATAAACTTGAACTTTCTCCGGTTGAATTTAGTTTTGAAAGAATGCTCCAGAAAGTAGTTACCGTATCCAGTTTTCGCGCCGATGAAAAAAGCCAGAACCTTTCCGTACACATTGACAAAAATGTTCCCCCGGTTCTGATTGGAGACGATCAACGGCTTTCCCAGGTTATAACCAACCTGGTTTCCAATGCAATAAAATTTACCCCTGAAGGAGGTTCCATTCATATAGAAGCACAACAATCAAATCTGACCGGGGATCACTGTACGCTGATGATTAGCGTTACTGATACAGGCATTGGGGTTACAGACGAACAAAAAAAGCGTCTTTTTACTTCTTTTGAACAGGCAGATTCCGGCACTTCGCGGAAATTCGGCGGGACAGGCCTTGGGCTGGCAATATCCAAACGCATTGTGGAAATGATGCAAGGAAAAATCTGGATAACATCAGAAACAGGAAAAGGATCAAAATTTATTTTTACTGCCAGTTTACAGATTGGAAAAGAACGCCAACAGACAAGTCTTCTTAACCCGGGTGTCGACTGGAACAATATAAAGGTTCTTGTTGTAGATGATGACAAATCAGTCCGGGAATTTTTTTACGAAATAGCAGAATGGTTCAGTATACATTGTGATATATGCTCCGGCGCTGACGATGCACTGGAATTGATCGCTAAAAACGGCGACTATGACATTTATTTTCTGGACTGGAAGATGCCCGAAATGGATGGTATAGAACTTGCTGCTCACATCAGGGCCGGAACAAGCCCGGAAAAAAAATCTGCCATAATTATTATTTCCAGCGCAGAAATGACATTCTTCGAAGAAAAGGCCAGGCAGGCAGGCGTGGATAAATTTATACTTAAACCGCTGTTTCCATCGTCAATTGCAGAATGCATAAATCAAAGCATTGGCAGGAAAAATGAGCTGCCGGAAAAGAAAGAAACCGTACAGACAGATAATTTTTCGGGCAGGAGGATACTCCTGGTCGAAGATGTAGAAATAAACCGGGAGATTATTATTTCCTTTGTGGAGTCAACTGGCGTTGAAATAACCAGCGCTATAAATGGCAAAGAAGCCTGCGAGATTTTTATATCCAATCCAGAAAACTATGATCTGATCTTTATGGATATTCAAATGCCCGAAATGGACGGCTACGAAGCCACCCGGAAAATCCGTGCGTTTGAAGCGGCACAGAAAGGAAAATCCGGTAACGATGTGCCTGAGTACTCAAGCGATCTAGAGTTTGCAAAGCAAACTAAGCAATTACTGGAATCCCCTAAGAGGATTCCGATAATTGCCATGACAGCCAATGTATTTAAAGAAGATGTAAAAAAATGCCTTGCAGCAGGAATGGATGGCCATGTAGGAAAACCCATAAATTTGGACGAAATTCTTAAACAGCTTAGAAAATACCTTCCAGAATCCGGGGGAAGAGAAAACTAATTGTGCAAGAATAGTAACTAAATAATTTTAAATACCAGGTTAACGATTGAATTTTTTTTATTTATTACCTACTATATATAATTGGTTTTAGTTTATTTATATCAGGAGGATAGAGGAATTTATGAATTTTTTTAATGTTGTCGAGCAAATAAACGACAAGATAAACAGCTTTGCATGGGGGCCGCCCATGCTGGCCCTGCTGGTTGGAACAGGCGTTTATTTTACGATCAGGACAAAAGTTTTCCAGGTATCTAAAATTAAGCTTTGGTGTTCCAGCACTTTCGCACAGCTTTTTAAAAAGAAAGAAAATGTAGATAAAAAAAACATTACGCCATTCCAGGCGGTAACCACAGCCCTTGCTTCCACAGTAGGTACCGGTAACATTGCCGGCGTAGCGACAGCTATATTTTCAGGTGGCCCCGGTGCGGTGTTCTGGATGTGGGTATCTGGATTTTTCGGCATGATGACAAAATATGCCGAGATCGTACTGGCAGTAAAATACCGCGAAACCGACGCAAACGGAGTTCACCACGGCGGCCCCATGTACTACATACAAAACGGTCTAAAGATGAAATGGCTTGCTGTAATCTTTGCAATTTTCGGGACACTGGCAACATTTGGCATCGGCAATATGACCCAGGCAAACGCCATAGCGGGAGCCCTGGAAAAAAGTTTTGGCATTCATGTTATGGTTACCGGCATTGTTATAGCGGTAATTGTTGCCCTTGTAATAATAGGCGGTATTAAGCGTATTGCCTCTGTAACGGAAAAACTTGTCCCATTTATGGCAGTCTTCTACTTTTTAGGCGGTATTATTATTCTTGGAATGAACGCTGCCAAACTTCCAGCCGCTTTTTCAGTAATTTTTGCAGAAGCGTTCTCCTTAAAATCAGTAGCGGGCGGAATTATGGGTTACGCCATAATGCGGGCTATGCGCTATGGTATTGCACGTGGTGTATTTTCCAACGAAGCCGGCCTTGGGTCGGCGCCAATTGCCCATGCTGCATCCCATACAAAGGATCCTGTGGAACAGGGGCTTTGGGGTATTTTTGAAGTCTTTGTTGACACCATAATAATTTGTTCTATTTCCGCCCTGGTTATTCTGGTAAGCGGACTGTACAAAGGGAATATTTCAGGAGCCACGCTTGTTATGGAATCATTCTCATTAAGTTATGG
>Ga0082212_10012907_pt1 | contig 10494 bp, 12 predicted proteins | sample TergutNt197P3_FD_71548 | JGI IMG/M metagenome (GOLD analysis project Ga0082212, IMG submission 71548) | Neocapritermes taracua P3 segment gut microbial communities from Petit-Saut dam, French Guiana - Nt197 P3 | ecosystem: Host-associated > Arthropoda: Insects > Digestive system > Gut ...
GCGTAGGCAAGGCTGTCCCCGGCGCAGTTCGTGCTTGTGGCCAGGTCGCCGCCAATGTAGGAATAGCTGTTTTCCCTTCTTTCAAGCCCTGTCACGCAGGTGGCTTTCTTTATCCTTCCGTCCAGCCCGTATTCGAATTCGAACGTTCCGCTCCCGTTGCTTGCGGTGCTCAGGTTGGCGCCGCTGTACGTGAAAGCGATTTCGTCCCCGTTCGCGTACGTTATTGACGTGACGTTGCCGCCGCTGTTGAACCTGTACGTGTCCCCGTTGTTCTTCGCAAGGGTGTAGCTGCCTGAGCCGTGCTTCATGAACGTGAACGGCGAACCCTCCTTGGATTTGTAGGACCCGTCGTAGTCGAGGGAGAACCGCATGCTGCTGCCGTCTGGCAGGGCGACCCTTGCGCCAAGCCTGCTTTCGAAGACTTTGTAAAGGAAGCTGTGGCTCCAGCCGTACCCTAGGCCGTAGTCCTCGGCGGCGTTCCTCGACTTGTAAGTCCTGCTGAAGGACAGGGGTTTTGCCCCTTCTGCCGTAAGGTCAGTATACTCCCACTTGAAGCTTCCGTCAAGCAAATCGACAGGGTCTGGCGTTTCAGGGTGCGGCAGTTCTTCGTATTCCATCCATGACAGCGGTTCAGCCGCAACATGCTCTTTGTCGACCTTGAAAGGCAGGTAGCTCTTGTAAGCGCTCATTCTGGGGTCTGCAGGCTCAAGCACGATCACGTAGCGCCCGTCAGGCACTGTTTCCACGTTGCCTGCGCTGTCCTTGTACTTGCCGTCCCAGAACACCCAGTTCCGTATGTACGGCGATGTTGGCTCGGGAGGGTTTGGCAGCAGCAGGTATTCTTCAAGCGGCATGTCGTTCATGCCGTGAAACGGCTTGCCGGCTATCGCTGCCGCTTGTGCCGGGTAATTGCCCATGGCGCTCCGAACCGCGTCTTTGAATTCGTCTTCCGAAAGCTCTTTCTCTTTCATCCTAGGAGGGTTTTCAAGGTCCGGCTGGACGTTGTCCGTCATCTGGAGGCCGAAAACGTCGCCTATGCACCCCCCCAAATTCCCTGCCGGAACCGGAGCCGGGTCGAAATTGAACGCCTCCCCATCCTTGCTTGGCGGCCCGGCCATGTTGCTGCCGATGTACTCGTGGAGCCTAAGGCTGCAGTCCTGCGATGCGTATATCGTGAACGATATTATTGCGTATTCTTTGCCGGCAGCAAACGGGCTCTGGTAATCCGTTCCCCTGTCGATGTAAATGCAACGGGACAAAGGCGGGTACCTGTGTTCGCGGATTGCGCTGAAGATTTCCATGTACTTGAATTCGTTCGGGCTCGGCACCGCCGGGGGGTCGTCGTTGTCCACTGCGCCAAACGGCGCTGCCGGCGCCGTCGCGGCGGCGAGCGCGGCCGTCAATATGCAGGACAAGGCTCTTTTCCTTGCTTTTGTAAGCAGCCTGTTCATTGTTTCATCCTCCTTTTGGACGTCTGCGGAAATAACTTGCTTGTTGCACGGAGCCTTGTCATTCGCTGCTGACCTGTATGGCGCTGCCGGTTGCCACTTTAGCCTTCAGGGTCAGCAGCGGCACTGCGCCGTCCGACGCCTGCACGTCTGTCACGAACCTCACCACCCCTGGGCAGGAGCCGGTGAGCGCCACGCTTGCCGGGGCGTCTATGGAGCTGACGTCGAACACTTGGGCGTCGTACTCCAGCACGAGCCCTATCCAGTTGTACTTCCTTATGTACTTCGCCGAAAGCTCGATGGGGTAATCCCCCCGGGCTCGGCGTTTATCGATATTTCGCTTTCAAGCTTCACGTAGCTGTTGAGAATCAAGTCGACGGCCTCGTCAAGCAGCCCGCAGGCCGCCCGGGCCGGCGAAATACTTCCGCTCTACTATTCGCGGCAAGCTGTGGAGCAGGCTTTTGATTTCGGGAAAAACTATGCGAACCTGCTGCCTTTGCGCACTTTCAGCGAAGCGACCTTTAGGGGGCACCTTTTAGTCTCTTTTATGGCTACGGCGTCGATAATGACGATAGACAGGTTGTTCACTGCCGCGCACCCGAAGGCTAAAAACAAAAAAACAATAAATTTTATCCAAGCAAGGTCGTGCCTGCGGCAGATGAAATGCCAAGTTTACACTGATCGCGTTTCGGTAATCGAACCGGACCGCAAATCAAACGACGTGCTTAAGGCTCTGAAGGTTAACTATGTTCGATCTATCGCAAGATAGCCTGTTTGTGGGTACAACAATAGCCGGGAAATTAGGATAACTCGTGGTCAATATTGTCAAACATTCCGACAATATCATACTCAATCAGCCAAGCCATTTGCCAGCATCGTTCCCTTGTCACTCCCACTGCATCTAACGCCAATGTTCCGACTGACCGCCAAGTACCATTATAGCGGCTTCATTCGGTTCGTCCATATTCGCCTGCAGAATACATATCGGCTGCCTTCAAAAAACCACCGCATTCGCGCTTGACTGATTGATGCGATGTGTGGTATTGTGTCTTTGCGGTGACAAGTCATTGTTCGTGCCAAACAAGAAAAGCAAAGAAAAGCGAGGTAAAACATGTTGTATGCAGGATGCCACCTTAGCGCGTCGAAAGGGTATTTGGACATGGGGAAAACCGCCGTGTCAATAGGGGCGAACACGTTCCAGTTCTTCACGAGAAACCCTAGGGGCGGCAAGGCAAAGGAAACCGACTTGAGCGACATAAAGCAGTACCTTGAGTTCGCAGAGGAGAACGGGCTTGGGAAAATCGTCGCCCATGCGCCCTATACGGTCAACCCCTGCTCGGCAGAGGAAAGAACCCGGGAGTTTGCGCACATGACAATAGCAGACGACCTAGAACGGCTGAACCATTTGCCCGGAAACTACTACAACTTCCACCCCGGCAGCCATGTGGGGCAAGGCGTCGAAGCGGGCATAGACTTGACTGCAAGAATGCTGAACAGCGTACTTGCGCCACGGCACAGTACGACAGTGCTCATTGAAACAATGGCGGGCAAGGGGAGCGAAATAGGAAGCAGCTTTGAAGAAATCCGGATGATCCTGGACAAAATAGAACTGAAAGACAAAATGGGGGTCTGCATCGACACGTGCCACTTGAGCGACGCCGGATACGACATTGCCGGCAATGTGGAGGGGGTCCTTGAAGAATTCGACCGGATTATTGGGCTGGACAGGCTTTTTGCCGTGCATGTGAACGACAGCAAAAACCCGATGGGTTCCCACAAGGACAGGCACGAAAAAATAGGCGAAGGGTTCATCGGAACAGACGCAATGCTGAGGCTGGTAAACCACCCCAAGCTTCAGGGGAGGCCTTTTATCCTCGAAACGCCAAATGAACTTGACGGCTGGCAAAAGGAAATAGAAATTCTGAGGCAGTTGGCAAAGCAAAACCCCCAATAATCTAAGAAAGACTAACGAGAGCGCACGAATTAATGCTTGATTACATATAAATATACAGGGAATTAATTAGCATGAAAAAGCAAAAAAGAATACTGTATGCAGGGCTAATAATATTATTGGTAATGACAGTAGCAATTACAGTTCATCTGTCAAATAAAAACAACACAGAAGATACTACAATTGACCCGTTCCCCATATCAGAAGATGAAGAACGATATGAAGTAGAAGGAAAGCAATTTAAAGTTGAAGGCTCTTATACCAGTAGAACCTATCACTACTACATCTATGATTCTATAGGTGCAATAGTGGAAGAAGGGCAAGTTGAACGTATGCCCCCAACAATAACAAATATCTCTGAGGATGTACTAAAAATATGCTTTCACGGAGGTACTTATGCAGATTTGTGTAAATACTATGATATAAAGCACAACATCTTTTCTCAAGAGTTTTGGAATCCGTTTATTGAGCATAATGGATTGATTGTATATTATGATAAGAATAAATTGGTAATACAAGACATATTTGACAAATGCAAATTTTATCAAGAGTATGTACGAGATATGTCCGTCACGGCGCCTCCTGATTCAATTGAATTCTTCGACAATGATCAGAAACTTAGAATAGTATATACAACCAGAGATCACATGGAAATAATATCAGAAGTTTTTGATCTTAACACATAATAGAAGTAACTGCTCTTGACCCAACTAAAAGCAAAAGACCAAGTAATATGCCAGGAATCGGGCGTGAGAGTGTTTGTGCGAAGTTCAGTCAGATGTACAACGAAAACCATAGCGACTTCCCTCTTGAATCGCGTGAAGTGCCAAGCTGTCCGCATATCTTGAAAGCGAGACGCGGCGTAGGAATTCTTCTTGACAGAATAACTGTAAGCAAAGCTGATAGCTTCGCCTTGTTTTGCAAGTCGGCTCGTCCATATTCGCAAGTTGATAATATCCGCGCTTAACACGAATAATATCACCGCTTGCCACCATGCTCTGCGCTTGCCGTATGTTTGCACCGGCAGAATACATACAGTTATTTCCTCACAAACCCTTAACTTGTACATTATGACGAAAAGCAGCTTGATTCTTTACAGTCTGAGCTTTTCCTCGTCCACAAGGAGCTCACCGAACGCAGACCAAATCTGCAAGCCGGAATTTTTAAACTATATAACCGTCCAATGCATCATAATAGTAAAACTTTATGTAAGCGTACTGTTCATCTATGCAGAAATTGTATGCACTTTCAGAATATTCGTCCCTGTCAAACTCCTCGTTCGTTTCTGTTTCGAATTCATCGGCGAAACTTTTTTTTACAGCGTCATCGTCAAGTTCGGGACCTCCCGTATAGCTACCTTCAAGGCATACGAACTCTGAAGACTCAATGGTACGCATTACTGCATCTTTGGAAAAGAAATCACTGAATGGAACCAATTTCCCAGTAACTAAACTAATCGTAACAAAAATACTAAACTTTGAAGGATGAGCACCGCCAAAAAAATTATTGCCTTCATAATGGACGCTTATTAACTCCGTATCCAGATAGACAACAGTGTATTCGTTAGTACCGCTCCAAAATTCTGTGGACTTGTCATTTGCCTCTTCCTTCAACCCTGACACCTCGGGAAATTTTATTGCCGCATTTAAATACGGGCGCCCAAATACACCTGCCTCTGTCTGAAACGCTGCGCATATTTCACGTTCATTTATTGTAATGCCGCCTAAATTTGATTTGTCTTCATTCATCATTAAACTGCCAGCCCCTTGGTGAACAGTCTCATCGAAAGCACCTGTTTCTTGACAACTTGCATCACATGAGTTCAAGCCAAGGCATATCAGAAAGAATACAAGCGTTAAGGCAATTTTTTTCATGTTAATCACTCTTTCCTTGCTTGCAAGGGGCAAAATCTTGTAAAACTCGTTTATGCACTTGTTTCTCGCCATGAACTTGACCGTCGGAAGCTTTTTCACATCTTCACTTTCATTCCGTGTTAAATTTTTGAAACGCACAATAGGTCTTCAAAATACCATATTGGAGTCACGTCAAAGAAAGAAAAGCCCGTCATTTCTTCAAAACCGTTTAAAAACATTGCTTCGTTTATTCTTTCCGCAACCATGTCCCCGTTTTGCTTGGTGTATTTTGTGTAATACATCCCTGTTTCCGTCATATCGGGATGTTCTTCACTCCAACTGTTATGCCATTCTGCAAGGTCATATATGTATAGTATCTCCAATGCGTAGGCAAGCGTCTCGTTCCAATAATCATCAAATGCATAATAGAAATAGCAATCCATTTCAATTGGACCATACAAATAATTGTGGTATACGATGTTCCCATTCTTGCACAAGAAATAATACCTCCCCATGTCAACGTTGTCATGAATAACAAGTTTTGTTTTTTGACCTTGGAAGGCAAATATGGCAATTATTCTTTTCATTTCCGCATAGTCGCCGTGCTTTACTTGCATGATCAATTCGTTTTCCCCATCACCGTTTAAATCATGTTCAACCCATTCCAGTTCATTTAGCTGGGCTGTTATCTCAAAACTCAACTGTTTCAAGGACGCTTCATCTTCATCTGTCACGCTGGAAAGGTCGCCGTTTTTTATCTGGCTAATTAAGTCTTCAACGCTGTAAATTTCTGGCACACTGTCTTCTGCTATTTCCGTTGCCGCCAGATCCTCATTGCTGGAGATTTCATCTGTTGGTTCATTATAAGCAGGTTCAAACCCCAATCCAAATTTGCCGAAGGCTTATGCCGATATCAGCAAAACAATTAGAACTGTGGCTCCTGCAATGCACCCGAGTATTTTATAGTTTCTTTTCATTACCGAAGAACCTCATTTCTATATGTCGTCTTCAGTTTGTGTTGGCAGAATCGGATCAGAACGGACGACTCCCATTTCCTTCTCTATGTGCTTCGCCAAAGGTACAACCACTTTCATTATGCATTGTCCACTTCACTTTCCCTGTAAAACTGGAAACGCAAGAACTGATTTTTTGGTAAACGCCCTCATCTGTTTTTTTTGTGTACCTCCAGCAAAATACCGGTGGGTATTCATATATGTTATCTTCTGAAAACATCCTGGATCAAATACTTCGCCTTGTGTCATCTGGCAGAAGCCCCAGCTTGTCATACATGTTTAGAAAATCTTCTGCGAGTTTGCTGCTGTCGACTAACTCGTCCGGCTGAGTTCTCATAACATAGTCAAACTGGGCAAGCCCCTTGTGTTCCACTGTGCTGCGCAACAGAGAAACTGTTTGGGGAGAAAGCTGTTCAAAATAATTGCTGCAAATAAACGTCACATCGAACAGATCGCGAATTTTGTCCCGCCCAGCGTAAGCGCTCACTTTCATCACGCATAGCGGGTCAATGCCGTACACTATTATGCCGTTTATCGTTTCTTGCTAATCTGTATGAATAGCCGTTTTCAACACAAAACCCATCAACAAGTGCGGCGAGGCCTTTTTCTCTGCCATCCAAATCAATATCCTCTGAAAACCTGTCCAAACGATAGCAAAGCTGCAGAGCTGTGCCGCCCTTCAATACAAAATTGCCGGTTTTTTTGTTTAGATATTTCATAAATGCGGAAATAACGCTTCCGTGTTTTTTCCTCCAGTCCTTCACAATCCCACCTTCTTTTTATAATCAAGCCATTGGCAATAGTATTCACGCCCCATAAACACATCAATCTCGCGCCAATGCGGCAAATCCCGCATAAGTGCGACTTTGTCAAAGATTTCAGCAGTATATTCGTCGCACCCGATATAATCGCGGTTCATTCCCTGTGCAGCACTATAGTTCCCAATTTCCAACAAGTCAAGCAACGCACGGATATGATTGGCGACAGCATGCACCCCTTCATTCTCAGGAACAACAAAACAATACTCAATGCCATAGTTGCCGAAGAGGCTATCCTCGGTGTTTCCGAACCTCGGCACATCCCACTGCAAAGCCGAACAATGCCAATCGCCGCAAGTTTGCAGCGAACAGGGCAGGTTTAGGGCATGAACGCCCGTGATATATTTCAAATCCGCACCCCCTTCCATCTGATAAACAGTATAGCACATAAAATTTCTATTGACAATTTGCCCCTGTGCCTATAATATAAATGTAAACCGTTGAGTGGGAGTAAGTAACTTGGTTTTAGCCGGCTATAGAGAGCTGCGGATGGTGGAATCGCAGTGCGGCGGATTTTGTGAATGGACCCAGGAGGGCAAACCGAAAGGCGACAGTCGAGTAGGGGAGACGGAGAAGGCACTTCGTTACAAATGCCAGCGTATGGCAGTACGCATCGAGTGGGCGCAGTTTGCGTCAAGCCGGGTGGCACCGCAGGAGTTGTACTCTTGTCCCTGCAATCATTATTTTTGAGGCAGGGGCATTTTTATTTGCTCAGATGCTTCGCGAAAGGAGAAAGAGAAATGTCAAACACAAACAAAAAGGAGGACGAGAAAATGAAAAGAATCAAATTGCAAAGGCAACTAGCCTGCTGGCTGGTTGTAATCGCCATGGCCATGGCGCCATGCGCTGTTTTTGCTGACGTCAAGCCTGTCGTCGGAGAGCCGATTTGGAGCTGGTACAGCATAGTGGACCAGATGATCGAAATTGACGCAGCCAGCGACGACATCGAACTGTTCACGCTGGAGGAGAAATACGGCCCTGAGTGCACGTCTGAAGCCGGGCTTCCGCTGTATGTGCTAAAAATGGGCTCAGGGGAAAACATCATCTGGATTCAGGCCCAGATACACGGCAACGAAAAACTGACCACTGTCGGGTTCATGGAATTCATATGGCAATACGCCGAAGACCTCGCCTTTAGGGCGCAATTCGAAGACCTGACCATCTACGCCATACCGGTTTACAACCCAGACGGCTCTATCCGCGGACAGCGCGGGACTGTAGTCGATCCTTCCCGCCGCATCGGTACGCTTCCAAACGGCACCGGCAGCTGGACCAATTACGACCTCAACCGCGACTGGAAAGCCAACGTGCGCGGGGAAGGCTATGCATTTGGAGCGAAGGAGTCAGTGGCGTATTACCTGCTGTTCTGCGACATTATGCCTGATTTTATGCTTGACCTGCACCACCAAGGCACAAAAACTACCAATGGCTGGCCCGTGACTATGACTTTTGGCATATCCCTATACGTTGACGGTGAGACGCTGCCTTTCATCAAGGATTACAGGGCGCGGGAAATGCAAATGCAAAAATACGTCCATGACCAAATACTGCCCGACGTCAAAGGCTTGTTCGGTTACCCAAACCCCAACATTGACCTTTACACCGCAATCGACATCTACGGCGGGCTGACTTCCGCCGTTCCGCTGGGCATCAACTACAACGGCCTCAACCCGTACAACCACAGCTGCCCGGCAGTGTTTTATGAAAACGAGCAGCAGCACAACGGAGGCATCCCCCATGCGAACTTGACCGAGAGGTGGGCAAATGTAGCGCGCCAGAACTATTTCGGAGTCACCTCTTTCTGCAAAGCTATTGTCAGCGGAGAATACTTGAGCGTTGACCCTGAAACCTACTGGGACATCAATTACGGAGCTTCGTCTAGGCCTGCCGTGATATCGGCTGGCAACCGCGACTGGAACCCCGCCATACCCCTCGACGTGTCAAACCTGAACGGGGTGCGGGCAGGCATCAAAGCAGACGCTGTCAGCGGGATCGAAGGGGACGTAGAATACACGCTGGAGATTTACGGCGCAGAAGACGTCTTGGCCCTTGAGCTGGAGTTTGTGATTGACGGCCCTCTCGCCGGCATCGGCGTTGAAGGAATCAACGGTTTTGAGCCAATGGCCGACATCTTCTGGACCTATGCGGGAAGCGGGGCTTGGAAGGGCGCTGTCACCCTTAAATACGAGGCAGGGGACTCGACTGGTTTCAGCAAGCCCACAAAGCTTGCGGATGTTGCAAAATTTGCTTTTGCTCCGACAGGGCTTGGAGACGCGGCCATGAAATTGACAAGCTTCAGGGCAGTAGGGCTTGAAGGAGAAACGACACGCTACCTTGCCTCCAGAATCGCAATACCTGAAGCCTTGACTACCATCGAGCAGCTCGTATGGTCAAAATATGACCTGAACAAGGACAACAGTGTTGATGCCCTCGACCTTGGCATCATGCTCTTGTACTGCGGCTTTAACAGCGATTCCCCAGATTGGGATACACTCGTCAAAGTCAACGACTCAAGAGGCAGGCCGGTCACAGCAAGCATGTGCGACGTCAACAGCGACGGCGTGATCGACATGCTCGACCTGATCGACCTGTTCATCCACTACACCAAATAGCATAACAAAAGGGGACGGTTCCTGTGTCACGCAGGAACCGTCACTGTCAATGGCCGCAAAGCAGATACAGGGCAGCCAACTGGACGCAGGCGTGGTTGAGTTAACGCCACCTCTAAGGTCGCTACAAATGTCCGTGTTTCAAATCCTCCATCGTCAACCCCGATTGTTCAAGTATTGATGACAACGTACCTTTTGCTAATTCGTAGTGCATCGGAACGATTACAATTCGACCATCATCATTTTTATATTTTCTATGACTGCCTCGCTGTGTTACAAAATGAAAGTTATTTCGCTCCAAGGCTTTTATAACCTGTTCAGGTTTTGCCACAAAAGGCATTATAACGCCACCTCTAAGGTCGTTACAAATGTCCGTGGGAATATCGGCAAAATTTCGTCCTCATAATAAAGCACCAGCGCCTCGCGGAGATTTTCAGCCGCTTCGTCTAATGTTTTCCCTTGTGATGCGACGCTGTTTTCAAGGCATTTAGCAACAAACCAGTTATCTTCTTTTTGAATTGCAACAGTAAAATATTTGCTCATGTAGAACCTCCGTCATGTTGTCTATTTCAATTTCAGTATACGGTATTTTATTCAATAATGCAATGATTATACAAATACTCGAAGGCTTGCAAACACTCGCTTGACAGCGCTCCACAATATTACAACAATATCATTTCTGATCGCTTAGAAATTTTTTATGTAAATTACTGTAATGAGCGTATTTCTTATCATCTTTCCCTTCATAATATTCAATTAGTTTCGTATAAGCAAAATCACCGCTAACAAGCCGGTGGTTGTT